>Ga0209417_1001415_pt1 | contig 44049 bp, 48 predicted proteins | sample RifGroF2_FD_184002 | JGI IMG/M metagenome (GOLD analysis project Ga0209417, IMG submission 184002) | Groundwater microbial communities from Rifle, Colorado, USA - Groundwater F2 (SPAdes) (version 2) | ecosystem: Environmental > Aquatic > Deep subsurface > Groundwater | place: Rifle, Colorado...
TATTACCCGCGCGGTGCGTTGGCGAGCGAATCGCCTTCCAGTGTGAATTGCTTGCGGAAAGTCTTGTCGTCGCGCGCCGCCAGCCATTCGTCACCCTTTTGCGCGATGGCCTCGCGTATTTTGAACAGCGCATCCGCATCCGGGTGCCACAGCCCGATGCCGACGAAACACTCACCCGGTTCGATGTGCAGGTAATAACCCGGTGCATGGATGTCCTTGCCCACCTCGTGGCGGAACTGGATGCCGATGTTGGTCTTGTACGGCGTCTTGTCGCGCGAAAAGCGCGTGTCGCGATAGATGCGCATCAGCGAGCCGCCCACCTTCTTCGGCTGCGCCAGGAAATGGCGCGAGATCGCGGGCATCTCGTCCGACATGTCGCTGATGAAGTCCAGCGCGGGCGTGCGCACGAAGTCTTCGTATTCCTGCTGGTGTTGCTCGAACCAGGCGCGCTCATTGTGCTCTGCCAGCGCAGAGAGGAAGGTGAAAGTCTGCTTCGAAAAGTAACGCTCAGCCAAGTTGTCGCTCCTTGAGGGAATGTCCCTCGGGAATCGTAGCATGTCCCTGCTCATTCCTTAATCGCTTATCCGCCCCTTCAGCGACTCGCGTGTGTGCTGCGCCTTTTCCGCGATCAGCTGCGTGGCGGCAGCCACCTGCCCCCATGTATTCCACAGCAGCACGCCGCGCACGTAGCCGTCGCGCAGATAGTAGATCACGCCTTTATGGAACGTCTCCTGCCAGTCTTCGACAGTATCGAGACTGCTATCAAGCACGCCCACCGCTTCGTAGCCCAGTTCGAACAGGTCGGTATAGAAGTAGGGTTGGTGGCTGTAGATATCGGTCTGTCCGGCCATGTTGCGGCCCGCCATCTCGCCCATCACATTGGCGTTGTCCTCGTGCTCCACGCGCATGCGTTTATCCAGCGCGGCGCTGTGGAAGTTCGCCACATCACCCGCGGCATAGATGTCCGGATCGCTGGTGCGCAGCAGCTCGTCCACGATGATGCCGTTGTTGATGTCGAGCCCGGCCTGTTCGGCCAGCGCGGTGTTGGGCAGGATGCCCAGCCCGGCCACGACACCGTCGGCAGTCAGTTCGCGCCCGCTGCCCGTGGTCACGACCATCTTGCCGTCCAGCTTGCGCACCGATTTGACCGTCTCGGAGGCGAGCAGGGTGACGCCTTTCTCCTCGTAATACGAATTCAGGAACGTCATGAGATCGGGCGGATAGACGCGCGAACCGATGCCGTAGGACGGGAAGACCATCGTGACGCGCTTGCCGTTCATGGCCAGCGCTGCCGCCACTTCCGAACCGATGAAGCCGCCGCCGATCACCACGAAATCCTTGCCGCGCTCGCTCAGCGCGCGCAGTTTGCGGTAGTCATCGGCGTTCCGGAAATAGATCACCTGCGCATCGGCATCCGGCAACAGGCGCGGCGAGCCGCCCGTGGCAAGCAGCAGCTTCTCGTAGCCGTAGATGTTGCCGGCATCGTCGGTCACCGTCTTCTTTGCCGCATTGAGGGTGACTACCTTGCGGCCACGAAGCACCTCGACGTTGAGCGTGGCGGTGTCGCGCCAGATGGTTTCGAACGGTTTGTCCTTCCACAAAGACTTGGACAGGGGCGGGCGGTCATACGGGGGATCGCGCTCTTCACAGATCATGGTGATGCTGCCGCTGGTGTCGACCTTGCGGATGCCGCGCGCGGCAGAGTCGGCAGTCATACCGCCGCCGACGATGAGGTATCTGGAGTTCTTCATGGCCGCTCCTTTCTGTTGTCAGGCTCGCCATGTCGAAAAGATCATGACGTGCTGCATCAAGGAAACAAGGTGTGGATTGCCAATTTGAAGTGCAATCTTACGCCGTTAATCTCCGGACGGAGCAAGCGTTGCGGATGAATATAACTATCGCGAGTGGGGCTTTGGAACGATAGCGTTCAGCTCTTCACCCAGAAGTCGAACCCCGCGCGCAGGAACTCGTCGTGTGGGATGTAGTGCGAACCGTCGCAGGAGAAGGTGAGGCCGACGATGCCGTTGAACACGTTCAGCGTGCCCGAGCGCAGGTAAAAGGTATCGTCCATGAAGCGCAGTTCGCGGAACAGGTCCAGCACGGCGCGGATGCGTTCACGCGGCACCAGCGCATCGGCGGGGTAGGGCTTGCGCGGATAGGCGAGGCAGATGTTCGGATCGACCAGTGCATCGAAGTCGAGCAGGCGATAGCGGTAGGGGTCACCCATCTCCCAGATCACCGCGCGGTTGCTGGAGAAATGCAGCTTCACGTGATACACACCGTGGTAGATCATCAGTTCCTCGATCACGCCGAGCACGGTATCGAGCTGCCGGTCCATCGCACTCTCCACCCGGCTCTGGTGATACACCGTGCTGCGGATCGAGGGGTCGCCCTTGATCTGGCGCCAAACGGCCGGCTCGTCGTAGAGCTTGCGCGTCAGCGGCAGGTCGCGCAGATCGAAATCCGTGCCGATGAATCCCAGCGCCGTTCCCGCTGCGTCACGCACGATCTGAAGGGCGGAGAGCGAAGGGCGTCGCCCGAGCTGGCTGATGTAGGCCTCCGACAGCAGCGTGCCCGAGATCGGCAATACTTCCCTCATGTAGGGCCGCTTCGAGCGGTCGCGCCCGAAGGAAGCCGGCATCAGCCCTTCGGCGCTCACATTGCTGCTCACCTGGATGCCGCGGGTATCCAGCGCATACAGCGAACGGCCATAAGTCAGCGACGGCAGTCCCTCGCCCAGCACCGCATCCAGCCGGTCGCGCTCCGCCCACGCCGCGGCACAACGCACGGCCAGTTGCCGCAACGGCTCCTGCATGGTCTCCAGCAGTTCCCGCCGTTGCTGGGCGATGCTCTCCTGCAATGTCTCGCGCGTGCTTGTCATCCCATCGACTCGACGACCCACTTCGTCACCGTGCCGGTCGCGTGCGCGCACTTGTTGCCGCGCGCCGTATCGAAAGCCTTGTACTCCTCGGCATTCCACATGTCGTAGGTGCGCCCGGTGAACTGCTGCTGCAACTGCTGGCAGGTGACGCCGCCGAACTCCTGGCGGAAACGCTCGGTGAGTTCCTTCGCCTTCTTGAAATTATTGATGTGGCGTCCGCTGTCCAGCTTGTCACGGTCGCGACCGTATTTTGCGCTCAGTGCCAGCAGCCCGCCGGTGAGCGCACCGCAGACACCTTCGCCCAGCAGACCGCCGCCGCCGGAAAGGCCGTGGCTCGCCTTCACCGTCTGGTCGTCGATGATGCCGATGGTCTCCTGCACCGTGGCCAGCACGCACTGCGGACAACAACCGTAGTCCAGTTCGTACTTCAGGGCCTTCGCATAAGCCTGTTCGCCGAGCGCACTCTTTGCATCGATGTCCATGACGACCTCCGTAATATTAGAAATCACTAATATGATGATACGACCAGCTTGATGAAGCTGCAATGGTTGATTCGGGATTGTTTTGGACGGGGGGATGTTACGGCGGGCAGATGAAGGGAATGTGTCGGACGGGGGCATCCACCGGTTGACTCACAATAAATGCGAAGCGGCTATGTTTAGTCGGATGTTCCGGATCAGCTGCCGCTGACCCGGAACCATCCGGCGATGCTGCGGCGGGGGGCGTGCGAGATGAGTACTTCGTGCGGGAACGACTCGCTCAGGAATATGATCATCGTGCCGAACGTCGGGTCGACCGTGGTGAGGACCGACTTTCCGGTCGGCTCGAACACAACCAGCTCGCCGCCGTCGCAGGTTTGCCAGTCTTCATTCAGGTAAAGCACGGTGGTCAGTATCCGGTTCTTCTTGCCCTGCAGCACATCGGAATGCTTCGCGTAACCATCGCCCTTGCCGTAGATGGCATAGTGGCACTCGTAATCGAACAGGCCCAGAAAAAGCGACTCATTCAGCCCCAGGCGCAACTCTTCCATGCAGGCCAGATAGATCTGATCGGTGCCATTGGCCGTATCCAGCCAGTCGATCACATCGCTGCGTATCGAACCGATCTGCTGTTTCCCCGCGCCCCGGCCGACCTGCGCCGCGTGGAACCGCCCAGAGTCATCATCATGGCAACGCGTGAACAGTTTTGCCAATAGCTCATCGACCAGCGGTTTGGCCAGAACGATGTAGCCGGTGTCCTCAAGCTGTTTGGAGATCTGCGGGATATCCATAAGCGCCGGAGTCTAGCAGTTATGGGGTGGCGGCCTGCGATTGATTGAGTGCCGGGCAAGCCGATGGCGGTAGAATCCACACGTGACTGATCGGCAAGGGGCGAGTAATGAAATACCGGCACTACAAGGGCGGCATCTACGAGATCGTCTGCGAGGCGAAGCTGGAAGCCGACCCCGACATCATCATGATGGTCTACAGATCAGAGCAAGGCCAGATCTGGACGCGCCCCAAGACCGCCTTCCTTGAGTTGGTGCAGCACGAGGGCAAAACCGTGCCGCGCTTTGCACCCTTGGGCTAGGCAAGCGGGAACATCATGGACTTCGCGAGTTTATTGCTACTGGCCGTAGTTGGCCTGATGGTCTGGTACTGGCTGCACAGCATCCGCATCCTCGAGATCGCGCGCAATGCCGGCAAGCAAGCCTGCATCAAGATGGACGTTCAATTTCTGGATGACACCGTCGCCAGCACCAAACTGGCACTGGCCCGCGACAGCAACGGACGCCGGGTACTGCGCCGCAGCTATCGCTTCGAATTCAGCGAAACGGGCAACAGCAGGCGAGTCGGGGAAGTGGTTATGCTCGGTGAGCGGGTCGAAAGGGTCGCGATGGAGCCATATGAGATTCCGGAGTGAGGCCGGGTGGAATGCGAAGCTGAGCTGACCCTCCCATCCGGCAAAGCCCCGAACTGCTACGGAAACGCCGCGCTATTCGATGGATGGTTGCACCGCGCCGTATGCAAGCATGGATTTTCCAAAGGCATCCGCGATGCCGACCCGCAGGAGCAAACATCATGCACGTCTCTCCCTTACTTTCCGCCGTAGCACTCGCCAGCGTCAGGTCACAGGTGCTCGGCTCCATGCGGGGTTCGACTCCGGATTTCAACAGCTTTTTCGATGCGGCCTATTCGTCCGCTTTCGCCGATACCGATCTGTTGAGCGCATTCATGCCGGGCAGCGCCACCCAGGCGGGCGCGCTGCACGCAGGCCGCAACATGGCGCTGTACGACCCGGAATCCGCCTACAAGATGATGACCCTCATCAACAACAAAGAGGTGCTCTACAAAGCGCAATACGCCGAACTGAGCCAGATGGGCGAGAGCGTCGCCAGGATGGAGCAAGCCGGAACAAACCTGGGCAGCATTGGCAGCGGCGATGCCGATATCAAAACCGGCCTGCAAGACTTCATTACCCGCTATAACGAATGGACGCAACGCTTCGATCCGGACATGCAGCGCGATGGCCTGTTGGCCGGCACACAGGCGGCACAGGTCGCCCGTTACGAACTGGAACAGAACGTCAAAAACATCTTCTTCGGAGCGAAAGACGGCGTGCGCGGCATGGCCGATCTCGGTATCAGCGTCGACCCCGTCAGCGGAGCACTCGCGTTGGATGGCGCCAAACTCGATGCCATGCTCGCATCCAACAAACAAGGCGTGGCGAACACCCTTCAGGAATTCGGCGCCAACTTCGCCCGATCAGCCGGCCTGCTCAACGCGAACAACAACTTCATCCCCAACCAACTCGACAACCTTGATCGCGCCATCGACTACATCGCCGACAACGGCACCGACCTGCGTGCAGAGTTCGGCACAGGCGACGCAGCAAAACCCACCGCACAGATCGCGCAGGCACTGGCGGCCTACAACCAGAGCTACGCAGACTAAAGCTGACTATGTTGGCGGAACCGCCTACATGAACTTGGCCAGTTCATGCAGATCCCGAATCAAGCTGCGGGAAATGCGATTGAACTCGTCTAGCGACTGATCCAGACTTTCTTTTGAACCGCTTTGGATCTTGATCACGATGTCCCCGGCGATCTTGTGGAACTCGGCGTGGGTCTTCTTGAGATCTTCAAAATGGGGTTGGTCGTGGAATATCTTTGAAAAGGGGCTGTGGATCCATTTGCCCAGCTCGCATCCCGTATCGATATAGGCTTCCTCTGGACTGAACTTCTCCTTTGATACGCCATCGATCGCACTCTGGAACCGTGTTTTCCATTTGATATGAGCCTGGATCGCTTCCAGCAGATCCAAGCCGGAGCGCTGCCCGGAATTGTCCGCTTCGATGACGCCCTTCTTCTTTTTCAGCCCCAGACGGTACAGGAGTCCCGAGTTGGTCTGGTAGGTCTGGATGTTCTCGAACAGTTCAAAGTGTCTGACGAAGGGCCGGCTCAGCAGCGGGTTCTTCAGCATCTGGGCGTAATCGCCTTTCTGGAACTGCAACTGGTGGGTGGCGAACGCAATGCCCAGGTTGTAAAGAGAGAAGCCATTCTCGATCCAGTTCTTCCAGTTGTCTTCCGTTGCGCGCAAATCCCAATCGACCTCGCTGCTGTCGACTCCGGAAAGCGTCGAAGTCGCCATTCCGTCTTCAATCACGAGCACACCGCGCGGCTGGGGTTCCCCGACGAAACCGTAACCGACACGGGAAGAAAACGATGCCTTCTGCAGGGGTTCAAAGACCTGGGGTGCCGAGTTCCATGCGTTCTTCAGGTCGGACATCCATTGTTCAGAGAATAACGGGATCATGACTGTGGGCCTCTTGAGTGGCGAGGGAAAAAGCATAACCGGAATGGCGGCCATAACGGTAATACTTTTTCCACAAAGCACGGATCTGGCGTCAATTACCAATGATTGCGGTGTGGTCTTGCGGTGAGGGCTGATGACCAGTGCGCGAATCATAACTGTTGACTGAACATGTGGCTGGTAGGCGAAGCTGAGTCCAGCAAAAAATCCACTCCAGTACCTAATGCTCTCGAAGGGAATGTGAAGCTGAACTGCCCTCTTTAGCTCTCGTGATCAAAACGCTCGACTCTGACCAGGGCCAGTTCGCCGACCTTTTCAGTTGAGATCTGCAACACATGGGGCTGTATGCCGTCTGCCTTCCTGATTTGCAGCGTTGTCGCAACGCCGATATGCGAATCGCCCGTGTTGAAGGTATCGACAATCGCATCCTTGATCTTGCAGTTCTCGCAATTGACATCTTTGCCGCAGCCGGCCTCCGTAAACGAATGGATGCAGTCAAAGACCTGGCCTCCCCGCTTGTCTTCGACCTGATGTAATTCCTTGCCGAACAAGCCGAGCGCCTTCTTGTTTGCGGTGATCACTTGTCTTGGATTCCCCTGCATTAAAAGCACCGGGGCGCCGAGAGTCTCCAGCATTTCGCGGCTGTTCGGGGTGTCTGATAGCAGGGGCGAGCATGCCTCGCATATGCCGCTTGTGATTCTGATGCGCGCGTCCGACGTCGATGCTTTCCCGCAAACCTTGCATGCCACGGACAAAATTTTATCGCTCATGAAAAGTTCCCTCATTCAGTCGCGCCGGTGACAGCGCAGCACGTTGTCTTCCTCGCGGTACAAGTTACATTCCTTTTGTAGCACAGTCTTTAATTTGGCACGGGCCCGGTGGATGCGTATTTTTGCGTTCGCCTCCGAGCAGCCGCAGGCGGTCGCCGTTTCGCGCGCGCTCAATCCGCCGAAGTCATGCAGCATGATGGCAATACGAAATTCTTCCGGCAACGCCGCAACGACTTCACGCACGCAGGCATTCATCTGATCAAGTGCGAGGCGTTGCTCCGGCGTCGGGGCATCATCCGGCAATCCGGACGCCTCGCTTTCATCCACAGCGAGCGGTGACGCGCCCCGCTTGCGAAAATGGTCCATCGCAATTCGCGTGGCAATGGTGTAGGCCCAGGTCTTCACGCTGGACAGGCCTTCAAAATCCGGCAGACCGCGCGCGATGCGAATCAGCGTTTCCTGCAGCAGATCCTCGGCAATGCTGCGATCCGCGACGACTCGTTGCAGATAACGCCCGAGCGGGCCGGAAAGCTCCTTGGCCACATCCTCGAACGACAGGTCTTCGGGGTGTGCGTTGATCTTGTCGTCTGTGTCACGCTCATTTGCAGATCGCATCACTCCGCCCCGGTTTTCGCGCAGCCACAGCCGCTTGCCGCTTCATCCGCAGGCCCGTCCCGCTGCACTGCTTCCAGCACGGCCCGTGCCGGTACTTGCCTGACCTTGTCGGCCAGCTCAACCGCCTCCATGATTTGCGCATCCGACAGGCCGAGCTTCTTTGCCTTGGCCATGTGGTATGTCACACACGGAATACAGTTACTTGCAACGGATGCGCCAATCGCCACCAATTCCCGTTCAGCCGGGCTCAGTTTTTCCACGTTACCTCCTCGATAGGTTGATTCATGCCATCCGGCACGAGTACTTGCTTAGACGTATTGGGGGGGGTAGAAAGATACACCCAAGGGGTGATATTTTGGACAGCTAAAGGCTGGGGGAGGAAATGCGAAGCTGACCCGTTTAGCTGACCCCAGGTATGCGAAGCAGAGCCCGTTAGCTGCGACCCCAATAGCTTTCGACCCCAATAGTTCTTAGAAGCAATATCGACTCAAGCTTTGTACATAGCGTATAGCTCATGCCAAATGGTATTCAATAACATTCCTTGAGCAGTGCGAAGCAATTCGCTATCTGCTTCGCTAAGCCTAGCTGCTTTCGAATGGACCAGTCGTCCTCGGAGATTAAGAACTGCCGTATATTCTGCAATCATCTTTTCACGCTCAGAGCGATTTTTTCCGAGCAGGAATGCATAGCGATCTGCAAGCCTTTTCGACATATTTTCAAGATGATTGTCGCTACCAAACAATGCCTCCAGTCCTATGCAAGCAGCGATATATGCAAAGGATTGATTGTCAGCAAAGATTGAATCTTGGTACCACTCCATTGCTGTGGAGATCCCCTCAAAGTCTGAGTGTGCCTCTGAGTTAAAAAATTTGACAGCGTTGTACAAGATGCCGCGAAAAGCTGTGCACTTTTCTTCGTCTGTTTCAGCCGGCCTACCTGGGTCAGTCAAGATGGTCGCCCCCTTGTTGTCGTAGACAATTAGCTTGTTCTCATTAGGGATCAATTTCCCGAAACAGCGGGCAATTGAATCCGGTAAATTGACCTCCCTAGTTTGGTCTACGCTGTTATCAGTCAGGGTTGCTCTTGCTTTGTTCTGCGAATAATTCCTTTGGCAGTTTCCATGCGTAGTGAGGATGAATGCACATTGTTTTGCAAGTGATAGGCACATGGAAGCAGTTAGAGAATCCGTGCTCCAGTCAGAATATCCGCTTGCCGAAAACTCAATGTATGTATTGAAGTTACATAAGACTTCCCCATTCGCTGGCGGAGACCGCATAAGAGTCGCTAGAGTATTCAGTTGCGAATTGACAGCGACAATTCGGATTGATTTTGAAATCTCAAATGTTGCTGCACCCCACTTCGGGAAAGAGGTAAGTTCAATTCTCAACGTGTACGTCCGCGGCAAGGACTCGATATATTCCTTAATCCGCCCCACTAGCGATTCTCGTAAATCTGCGTTGTTCAGGTCAGACAATGGCCCTGTACGACCCTGATTTTCGGCTTCTAATTCAAAGCATCGATTGAAAATGATTGCTAGTGCGTTGCTCTTGTTGAGAAAGCTTTTATGAAGATCAACTATAGTTTCTTGTAATTCTTCACATTCAGGATTCCACTTAAATAAAAAATTTTCGCCAATAACTAAAGTTAAAACGTATTTCTCGATTGCAGCTAGGCGCTTCCCCTTCACCACAATCTTGTGAGAAGAGTTTACTGAGCTATACGGCTGCTTTGTGGCCATTATTTCTCCATTCAGTTGATTTCTTGATCGTGGCAAAAAGGGGCAGCTTCAAAATATTCTGCACAGTCATACTTAAGTTCGTTGCTTCCACACTGCCGGATCGCGCGCGCTGTGAAACACAGCCAGCACGACGATATGCTGATTCCGTTCGCGAAAATAGATGCAGTAAGGGAATTGCCGGGCGACGGCTTTGCGCACGTCGCGGTACAACATCGGGAATTGCTCGGGTGTGCTGGCGATGCGCTGTATCAGAAGTTGGATTTCTGCCATGAATTCCATTCCGAGTCCGGGGCGTTCCTTTTCATACCAGTCGCCCGCTTCGTCAAACTCCGTTCGCGCTTGCTTGCGGAAGATGACGGGCCGCATTATCGCTGCCAGCGTGTTTGAGCTTCGGCTTTGATGGTTTCCCAGGCGACAGTGTCGTCAGGCGTTGCGTCATCTTCGGCGAGTCGACGATCCAGCTCGGCCTTCTCTGCCGCATCGGGGGGGAGCAAGCCGGCTTCGATCGCCACGGAATCCCAGATGTCTTTCACAAGATCAATGCGCTCTTCGACGCTCATGCTGTCTATGCCCAGTGCGTGCAGTGCTTGTCCCATGATGTTCTCCTTTGTTGCTGCTCATTCTACGGCAAAGACAATATGGAAAATAGTTGCTGGCCGAGGCTTCTATATCAGCTTCTTCAACTGATAAATCCTCTCCAGCGCTTCCTTCGGACTCATCTCATCCGGCTGCAGATTGCGTAGCGCAGACAGCAGCGGATGTTCTTCCGGCTCCGGTGCTTCCGGTGCGGCGGTGAAGAGATCGCCTTGCGGGCTTTGCGCGGCGCTGTTTTGTTCCAGCTTCACCAGTTGTTTCTTTGCGCTGCGGATGACGCTGTTCGGCACGCCTGCCAGTGCGGCGACTTGCAGGCCGTAACTCTGGCTGGCGGCGCCTTCGTTGACGCTGTGCAGGAAGACGATGCTGTGCTGGTGTTCGATGGCGGCGAGGTGGACGTTGGCGAGTTGTTTGAATTCTTCGGCCAGTCGCGTGAGTTCGAAGTAGTGCGTGGCGAACAGGGTGTAGCTGCGGTTGATCTCCAGCAGGTGGCGGGCGATGGCGTAGGCGAGGGCGAGGCCGTCGAAGGTGCTGGTGCCGCGGCCGATCTCGTCCACCAGCACCAGGCTCTTGTCGGTGGCGTTGTGCAGGATGTTGGCGGCCTCGGTCATCTCGACCATGAAGGTGGAGCGTCCGCTGGCGAGGTCGTCCGATGCGCCGATGCGCGTGAATATCTGGTCGATCTCGCCCAGCACCGCCGCTTGCGCGGGGACGAAGCAGCCGACATGCGCGAGCAACGCGATGATGGCGGTCTGCCGCATGTAGGTCGATTTACCGCCCATGTTGGGGCCGGTGATCAGCAGCGTGCGGCGCGTGTCGTTGAGCGTGCAGTCGTTGGGGGTGAAGGTGTCTACCTGCGCTTGCACCACCGGATGGCGGCCTTGCTTGATGACGAGTTGCGCCTCGTCGCTGAATTGCGGTGCGCAGAAGTTGAGAGTGGCGGCGCGTTCGGCGAAGGTGGCGAGCACGTCCAGTTCGGCGATGGCGGCGGCGATGCGCTGCAGTTGCGGGATGAAGGGCGCGAGTTGGTCCAGCAGTTGTTCGTAGAGGAACTTCTCGCGCGCCAGGGCGCGGTCGTTGGCGGAGAGCGCCTTGTCCTCGAAGGCTTTCAGTTCCGGCGTGATGTAGCGCTCGACGTTCTTCAGCGTCTGGCGGCGGCGGTAGTCGTCCGGCACCTTGTCGGCGTTGGCGAAGCTGACTTCGATGTAGAAGCCGTGCACGCGGTTGTATTCGACCTTGAGCTTGTCAATGCCGGTGCGGGCGCGTTCGCGCAGCTCCAGCTCCATCAGGAAGTCGCCGCAGTTGGTTTGGATGCCGCGCAACTCGTCCAGCTCGGCGTCGAAGCCGTCGGCGATTACGCTGCCTTCTCTTAATACGGAGGAGGGCTCTTCTTTGATTGTTCTTTGGAGGAGTTCAATTAATTCATGACCCGTTCGCCCTGATCCTTCGACAAGCTCAGGACTAAAGGCAGAAGTCGAAGGGTTGACGGGCGAGCCAGTCCGGTGTGTGTCTTCGGGTCCGCCGGCGCTTTGCGCCGATCCTTCGACAGGCTCAGGACGAACGGTCTGGTTAAGTTCATTGGTGAGATGCTGGAGGCGCGGCGCGCTTGCGCCAGTAAGTAGTGCATGCAGTTGCGGCAGGCTCTTCAGCGTCTCGCGTAGGCCTGAGAGGTCGCGCGGCCTTGCACTGCGCAAAGCGATACGGGCGGTGATGCGTTCCACGTCCACGCTGGGTTTGAGTTGTTCGCGCACGGTGTGGTGCAGGCTGCCCAGTTGTTCGACTGCATCCAGTCTGGCTTGCAACGTAGTCCGGTTGCGCAGCGGATGATGCAGCCAGTGCGCCAGCAAGCGGCTGCCCATGTTGGTGCTGCAGGTGTCGAGCAGCGAGAGCAGCGTGGGTGCTGGTTCGCCGCGCAGGGTCTGGGTGATCTCCAGGTTGCGTCTTGTGGCGGCGTCCATGCGCACGTATTCATCGGCGTGGTAGACCTGAGCGCTGCGAATGTGGGCGATGCTCTGGCCTTGCGTCAGCTTGGCGTAGCCGAGCAGGGCGCCTGCAGCTTCGAGACCCACGCTGAATTCTTCGCAGCCGAAACCGGCGAGGTCGCGTGTGCCGAACTGCTGGCATAGCGCGCGGTGCGCGGTGTCGCGGGCGAAGTGCCACTCGGGGAGGGATTTGTTGGCGGCGTTCTTGAATTGCGGCGCGGTGGTGCTTTCGGCGAACAGGATCTCGGAAGGTTGCAGGCGTTCCAGTTCGGCGGGCAGTTGTTTGGCGGCGACTTCGGCGAGGGTGAAGGTGCCTGCGGCGAGGTTGAGCCAGGCGAGGCCGACTTCGTTGTTGCGCTGGTGCAGCGCGAGCAACAGGTTGTCGCGCTTCTCTTCCAGCAGGGCGGAGTCGGTGACGGTGCCGGGGGTGACGATGCGCACCACTTTGCGTTCGACCGGGCCTTTGCTGGTGGCGGGGTCGCACGCAAAGTGGCAGATGGCGACGGATTCGCCCATCTTCACCAACCTTGCGAGGTATTGCTCGGCGGCGTGATAAGGCACGCCCGCCATTTTGATAGGCTGGCCGTTGGAGGCGCCGCGCTGGGTGAGGGTGATGTCGAGCAGTTTGGCGACGCGCACGGCGTCGTCATGGAACAGTTCGTAGAAATCGCCCATGCGGTAGAACAGCAGCTTGTCGGTGTGGTCTGCCTTCAGCCGCAGGTACTGCTGCATCATGGGGGTGTGTTTTTCGAGTGCGATGTCGGACATGGTTCTAATCGAGTGCGACGTAGGTGCCGGTGAGTTCGACGGCAGGCTTGTCCTGCTGGCGGATGATGATGTTGAGCGTGATGCGAGCACGTCCGCGCTGTTGCAGGGGCTGCAGAAAATCCTGCCAGGCCTCGGGCACCAGGCGGCATTCCGCCTGCAGTTCCCCGCTGACCGGCAGCAGGTAGCGGGTGTTGGCTTCCTGGATGACGATGTTCTTCTTTTCCATTCCGGCCTCGTACAGCTTGAGGCGCAGCAGGCTCCAACCGCACAGCACGGCGAGGTTGTAGAGGCTGCCGCCGAAAGCGGTGGATTTATCGTTGACGTTGGGGGCGAGCGGGGCACTCAGGACCAGACTCTGGCCGTCGTAAGCGCGCGCGGTGATCTGCATCGCCTGCGATAGCGGGATGTGTGCGTGCAGAAAGCGAGTGAGTTCTGCGGTCTGACTCATCGTTCAGCTTATCTTCACCACGATGTCGTGCAGGGTGTTGGCGCATTGCGCCATGTGGTGCGCGGCGTTGGTGAGGTGACGGTAGATCTCGCGGCGCTTGAACATGCTGACGTAGTCGTTGCCTTCGAACAGGGTGGAAAGCGCGATACGGTACTGTTTCTCGGCACGGCGTTCGGCCTTGCGCGCGGCATCGGCATCGTGCGCGGCAGCGGCGGGGGTCGTGGCCAGTTTGGCGAAACCGCTGGACAGTGCTTCCACGCCTTCCTTGAGGCAGTGCGAGATATCGCGCAGGAAGGGGTCGGGTTTGACGCCGAGCACATCCATTTCGTGCACCGTGGTCTTGCAGTACATCACGATGTCGTCCAGTGCCATGATGGCGCGGTAGATGTCTTCGCGGTCGATGGGGGTGGAGAAGGCGTCGTTGAGTTCGTGCAGGTTGCGCGCCTTGATGAGGTCGGCCTCGTGCACGTCGAGCTTGAGCGCGTCGGCCACTTCGGGACCGTCGTGCTCCATGTATTCGACCAGCAGGTCAACGGTGTGCGCGACCTTGAGGTTCTGCTCGCTGAGCATGTGGAAGAAGTCCGGCACCTTGGGGAAGACGCGATCCAGGATGCGGGCCAGCAGGGTCTGTGATGCTTTGAACGCGGCATTCATGGGGTGACCTCTAAACGAAGAAGTTGACGAGAAGATAGCAGCAAATCGACATCAGCGCTGCTCCGGGAATGGTGATGATCCAGGTGGCGACGATCTCAAAGGCCTTGCCCCAGCGCACGGCTTTCGGACGCTCCGAAGCGCCGATGCCCATGATGGAGGAGGCGACCACGTGGGTGGTGGAGACGGGTGCGCCGAACATAGACGAACTGAAGATCACGCTGGCGGCAGTCATCTGCGAATCGAGTGCGTGCAGCGGGCGAATTTTGTAAATGGAAAAACCGAGCGTACGCACGATCTGCCAGCCGCCGGACAGGATGCCCAGCGTGATGGCGAAAGAGCAGGTCAGCATCACCCAGAACGGCACCTCGAAGGTGGGAATGAAGCCGCCGAGCAGCAGCACCAGCGTCAATATGCCCATGCTCTTCTGCGCGTCGTTGGCGCCGTGTGAGAAGGCCAGTCCGGCCGAGGTGACGAATTGCAAATGGCGCAGGTCGCGGTTGATGGAAGGGCGCGCGCCGCGCAGCAGCCCCAGCATGACCCGGTGCAGCACAAAGCCGACCCAGAAGCCGATGATGGGCGAGAGAATGAGCGCGACGATCACTTTGGCGACGCCGTTGAGTTCGCCGTGCAGCAAATCGCCAAAGCCCCAGGCCACATGGTCGCCACCGGCGGCGACCATCACCACGCCGGCCAGTCCGCCGACCAGTGCATGCGAGGACGAGGAGGGGATGCCGAACCACCAGGTGATGAGGTTCCAGGCGATGGCGCCGGAAAGGCCGCACAGCACGATGATGAGCGCGAGCGTGCGGTCGAGATCGTCCAGCGTGATGAACTTGCCGATGGTGTTGGCCACCGCGGTGCCGCCCAGCAGCGGGCCGAGAAATTCGAAGAAAGCCACCAGCAGCACCGCCTGCACCGGCGTCATCGCGCGCGAGGCGATGACGGTGGCGATGATGTTGGCGGCGTCATGGAAACCGTTGGTGTACTCGAAGATCAGGACGATGGCGATGGTCGCGATCGCGAGGATGAGCAGGGTGTCCATGTGGGTGCCGGTTGGAAGCGCTGTTTATTGACCCTTGAGTCCGGCAGTCAGGTGCGGGGCGATGACTTCCAGCAGTTGCGGGTGGATGAAGGGGTTGCCCGCGCAGATGTGGCCGCTCTTGATATAGCTGTCCGAGCCGTGCAGGTCGCTGACCATGCCGCCCGCTTCGATGATGAGCAGCGCACCGGCGGCGAGATCCCAGGGCTTGAGCGCGGTCTCGAAGAAACCGTCGAAGCGACCGGCGGCGGTCCAGGCCAGGTCGAGCGAGGCGGCGCCGGGGCGGCGCAGTCCCGCGGTCTTTTGCATGACGTCGGTGAAGATCGCCATGTAGGCGTCTTTGTGTTCGAAATTGGTATAGGGGAAGCCGGTGCCGATGAGGCTGTCGGCCAGTTCCTTGCGTTTGCTCACGCGGATGCGCTTGTCGTTGAGGTAAGCGCCGCGGCCGCGGGTGGCGGTGAAGAGGTCGTTCTTGGTCGGGTCGTAGACGACTGCCTGGGTCAGCACGCCGTTGTGCTGAAGGGCGATGGAGACTGCATATTGCGGCACGCCGTGCAGGAAGTTGGTGGTGCCGTCGAGCGGATCGATGATCCAGACGTACTCCGACTCGCCTTGGGCGCCGCTCTCTTCTGCTAGAATCGCATGCGTCGGATAGGCTTGCTGCAAGGCTTCGATGATGATGCGCTCGGCGGCGCGATCCACTTCGCTGACGTAATCCGCGTGGGATTTTTTAGTCACGGTGAGGTGGTCGAGGTTGTCGGCGGCACGGTAAATCATCTTGCCGGCGCGAATAGCGGCCTTCACCGCGATGTTGAGCATGGGGTGCATATCAGTACGACCTTTTTAATGAGCTGGGGAGATCCGGCCCGCATTTTAGTTGGTATTCCGCTTTGAATAAACCTAATCCTTTGAATAACGTCCGCGTGGTCCTCAGCCACACCACCCATCCGGGCAACATCGGCGCGGCCGCGCGGGCGATGAAGACCATGGGATTGGACCGGCTGTACCTCATCAATCCGCGTCATTTCCCCGACCCGCAGGCCACGGCGATGGCCGCCGGGGCGGACGATATCCTGCAGAACGCCGTGGTTTGCGCCTCCATCGACGAGGCTTTGCAGGGCGTGGCCTTCACCGTGGCGATGACGGCGCGGCTGCGCGATATCTCCATCGAGGTGCAGATGCCGCGCGAGGCGATGCCGCAGGTCCTGCAGCAGGCGGCCGCACAGCCGGTGGCGCTGCTGTTCGGCACCGAGATGTCGGGGCTGACCAACGAAGAGATGGGGCATGCCCAGCTGGGGGTGAACATCCCGGCGAATCCGGAGTTTTCCTCGCTCAACATCGCGGCATCGGTGCAGGTGATTGCGTATGAGTTGAGTGTGGCGGCGCAGAGCTACCGGCCGCAGGCGGTGGAGATCGTTCCGGCCGCGCACGAGCGCGTGGAAGGTCTGTACGCGCATCTGGAAAAGACCCTGTTCGAGATCGGTTTCTTCACCACGCAGAACCCGGCGCGGCTGATGCAGCGCCTGCGCCGCCTGTATTCGCGCACGCGCCTGGAAGACGAGGAGGTCAACATCCTGCGCGGTATCCTGACTGTCACAACCGAGTACAATGCTCGCCTCAAGGCTCGTTATCAGCAAGAACATAAAGATGTTTAAGAATATCCGTGAGGACATCGCCAGCGTATTCGCCCGCGACCCGGCGGCGCGCACCACCTTTGAGGTGCTGACCTGCTATCCGGGGCTGCACGCACGCATCTTCCATCGCCTGTCCAACTGGCTGTGGGGTGTCGAGCTGAAATGGATGGCGCGTTTCACTTCGCACTTCGCGCGCTGGCTCACCGGCATCGAGATCCATCCGGGCGCGACCATCGGCCGCCGCTTCTTCATCGACCACGGCATGGGGGTGGTGATCGGCGAGACCGCCGAGATCGGCGACGATGTGACGCTGTATCACGGTGTCACGCTGGGCGGCACTTCGTGGAAGGAAGGCAAACGCCATCCGACGCTGGGCAACGGTGTGGTGGTGGGGGCGGGCGCCAAGATCCTCGGCCCTATCTATATCGGCGAAAACGCCAAGATCGGCTCGAATGCAGTGGTGGTGAAGGACGTTCCGGCCGGGGCGACGGCGGCGGGTATCCCGGCGCGCATCCTCGACGAAGCCAAGAAAACGACCGGTTTCAACGCCTACGGCATCAGCAATGACCAGAACGATCCGGTCGCCAAAGCCTTGCACGGCTTGATCGGGCACAGTGTGACCGTGGACCAGCGCATAGAACATATCCTGCAACAACTCGAGAAGATGGGTGTTCGTGTAGAAGACGAGCAGGCCACCGCCGATAAGTTCGATCCAAACTATCTCAACAAGATTGTTGATTAAAAGTATCAGGTATTCTATTATATCCTCAGAAGTTGCAGGGATAAGCGTGCGGCTATTGCCGACCAACTAGAAAATAAATTTAAGGGAACGAGATTATGAGACTTACTACCAAAGGTCGTTTTGCAGTTACAGCGATGGTCGATCTGGCGATGCGCGGAGGCAAAGGCCCCGTGACACTGGCCGGCATCAGCGAGCGTCAGAAGATTTCTTTGTCGTATCTGGAGCAGTTGTTCGGCAAGTTGCGCCGCAACAACGTGGTCGCCAGCGTGCGCGGTCCCGGCGGCGGTTATTGCCTGGCGCGCCCGGCGAACAAGATCTCCGTGGTCGATATCATCGTCGCCGTGGACGAAGCGCTGGATGCAACCAACTGCGAAGCCAAGGGCACCTGTCAGGACGGCAAACCCTGCCTGACCCACGAACTGTGGTACGGCCTGAACGAGACCATTCACGAGTACCTGGGCAAGATCAATCTGCAGCAACTGGTCGATGGCCAACAAGCCCGAGGCGAGGGTACTTCCGAGGTGACACTGAACGGTATGGGCAAATCCTCGCAAAAGGTCGCGGCCTGATCTGAGAGAGGAAACCATGTCACTGCATCTCCCGATCTATCTGGATTATTCGGCGACCACGCCTGTCGATCCGCGCGTGGCCGAAGCGATGATTCCCTACCTGACCGAGAAGTTCGGCAATCCGGCTTCGCGTTCGCATTCATTCGGCTGGACGGCGGATGAGGCGGTGGAAAATGCTCGTGCGCAGGTGGCGGCACTGGTCAATGCCGATCCGAAAGAGATCGTGTGGACCTCCGGTGCGACCGAGTCGAACAACCTTGCGATCAAGGGCGCCGCGCATTTCTACGCCGACAAGGGCAAGCACATCATCACCGTGCAGACCGAACACAAGGCGGTGCTGGATACCGTGCGAGAGTTGGAACGCCAGGGTTTCTCGGCAACCTATCTCGATCCGGAGCCGAACGGTCTGATCGATCTGGAGAAACTGAAGGCGGCAATGCGTCCCGACACCACCATCGTTTCGGTGATGCTGGTGAACAACGAGATCGGCGTCATTCAGGACATCGCCGCCATCGGCGAGATCTGCCGTGCAAAAGGCATCCTGTTTCATGTCGATGCGGCGCAGGCGACCGGCAAGGTGATCATTGATCTGCAAAAGCTGAAGGTCGACCTGATGTCGTTCTCGGCACACAAGACCTACGGCCCCAAGGGCATAGGCGCGCTGTACGTGCGCCGCAAGCCGCGTGTGCGCCTGGAAGCGCAGATGCACGGCGGCGGCCATGAGCGCGGTTTCCGCTCCGGCACGCTGGCGACACACCAGATCGTCGGCATGGGCGAAGCCTTCCGCATCGCCAAGGAAGAGATGGCGAGCGAGAACGAGCGCATCCGCATGTTGCGCGACCGTCTGTGGCAAGGCCTGTCCGGCATGGAAGAGGTGTACCTCAACGGCGACATGGAAAGCCGTGTGCCGCACAATCTGAACGTGAGCTTCAATTTCGTCGAAGGCGAATCGCTGATCATGGCAGTGAAGGACATCGCGGTGTCGAGCGGCTCGGCCTGCACCTCGGCCAGTCTGGAGCCATCGTATGTTTTGCGCGCGCTCGGACGCAACGACGAACTGGCACACAGCTCCATTCGTTTCACCATTGGGCGCTTTACCACTGTCGAAGATGTGGATTACACCGTGAAACTGTTGCAGGAAAAGATTGCCAAACTCCGTGAGCTCTCCCCGTTGTGGGATATGTTCAAAGAGGGTGTCGATTTGAACAGCGTGCAGTGGGCTGCACATTAAGAGAATTGCCCTTTGCCCGTCTGGCGGTGTTGTCGGCCAGCTTGTTTACCACATCGTAAACGGCGCTGACCTCCGCCTAGCCAGCCGGGCAAATCATCAATTCTCTGGATAGATTTAGGAGGAAATTATGGCTTACAGCGAAAAAGTACTGGATCACTACGAGAATCCGCGCAATGTCGGTTCTCTCGATAAGGACGATGCACTCGTCGGTACCGGCATGGTCGGCGCGCCCGCGTGCGGTGACGTGATGAAGTTGCAGATCAAGGTCGGCAAGGATGGCATCATCGAAGATGCGAAGTTTAAGACCTATGGTTGCGGCTCCGCCATCGCGTCGAGTTCGCTGGTCACCGAATGGGTGAAGGGCAAGACTGTCGATCAGGCGCTGGCGATCAAGAACACGCATATCGCCGAAGAGCTGGCGTTGCCGCCGGTGAAGATTCATTGTTCCATCCTGGCGGAAGACGCCATCAAGGCGGCAGTGGCAGACTACAAGGCAAAGAGCGGCGCGATGGTCGAGACCGCGGCCTGCAACGGAAACAAATAGGAGAGCATGGTGGCGATCTCATTGACTGAAAATGCGGCTAAGCATGTGCAGAATTTCCTGGTCAAGCGCGGCAAGGGCGTGGGCCTGCGTCTCGGTGTTCGCACCAGCGGCTGCTCCGGCATGGCCTACAAACTCGAATTCGCCGATGCGGTGGACAGCGAAGACCTGCAGTTCGTCAGCAACGGTGTGACCATCCTGGTGGACCAGCACAGTCTGCCGTACATCGACGGCATGGAGCTGGACTACACGCGCGAGGGATTGAACGAGGGTTTCAAGTTCAACAATCCGAACGTGAAGGATTCTTGCGGCTGCGGTGAGAGCTTCAAGGTTTGAGTAAACCGTCTGCCACGGATGACCGTCGGCATTTGATGAGAACCTATTGATGCTACCCAGCGGCGCCGATTTCCAGCAGGACTTCTTCTCTCTTTTCAATCTGCCTGCGCGATTCCGGATCGACAGCTCGTCGCTGGAGCGCAGCTATCTCGCGCTGCAGGCGCAGGTGCATCCCGACAAGTTCGCCCATCTTCCCGAGGCCGAACGCCGTCTCTCCATGCAATGGACGACGCGGGTCAACGAGGGCTATCAGGCTCTGCGCAACCCGCTGAATCGAGCGCGCTACCTGCTCTCGCTGCAGGGCGTGGATACGCAGGAAGAAAGCAACACTTCGATGCCGCGCGAATTTCTGATGCAACAGATGGAATGGCGCGAGGCGCAGGAAGAAGCGTTGCAGGCGAAAGACATTGCTGTGCTGGAGGAATTGGAGCAGCGTGTGCAGCATGAAATGCGTTTTTTGCAACAGCAACTCGCCGTCGACATAGACGACACGCATGATTTTGCAGCCGCTTCCGGTATAGTGCGCAAGCTCAAATTCCTTGAAAAACTTGCGGAAGAGATCGGCTCCGCATTCGACGAACTCGATTCATAAATGGCACTGCTCCAGATATCAGAACCCGGCCTCAGCGCCGCACCGCACCAGCATCGCCTGGCTGTCGGCATCGACCTCGGCACCACCAATTCCCTCGTGGCCACTGTGCGTAGCGGCATCAGCACGGTGTTGAACGACGAACAGGGCTGCGCATTACTGCCCTCCGTGGTGCATTACGCTGCGGACGGCGAAGTGCTGGTCGGCCAGTTGGCGCAGGAAGAGCAGAGCGCCTATCCGCACAACACCATCGTCTCGGTGAAACGCTTCATGGGGCGCGGCCTCAAGGATGTCGGCGACGTCAGCAACCTGCCCTACCGTTTCGTAGAGGCTCCTTCGACAAGCTCAGGACCGGCACCCGGCATGCTGCAGCTGCGCACGGCGGCGGGCGTGAAGAGTCCGGTCGAAGTCTCGGCCGAGATACTCAGGGTGTTGCGCGTTCGCGCCGAGCTGGCGCTCGGTGGCGAACTGGTCGGTGCGGTGATCACCGTGCCCGCCTACTTCGACGATGCGCAGCGTCAGGCGACCAAGGACGCGGCCAAACTGGCCGGACTGAACGTCCTGCGCCTGCTCAACGAACCCACCGCCGCCGCGATCGCCTACGGGCTGGATAACGCGGCCGAGGGCGTGTATGCGGTTTACGATCTGGGCGGCGGCACTTTCGACATTTCCATCCTGCGCCTGTCGCGCGGCGTGTTCGAGGTGCTGGCGACCAACGGCGACTCGGCGCTGGGCGGCGACGATTTCGACCACCGCATCTATTGCCGGCTTTTGGAAAAGAACGGTCTTTCCGCTTTGCCCGCACCGGATATCCGCTCCTTGCTGACCCACGCGCGCGCCGCCAAGGAACAACTGACCGATCATCTGGATACACGTGTCACAGCCGTGCTGTCCAGCGGCGAGGTCATCGACAATGTGCTCACCCGTGCCGAATTCCACGAGATGTCGCAGAACTTGGTGCAGCGCACCTTGCAGGCGCTGCGCAAGGCTTTGCGCGACGCCAAGCTGACCGCGTCCGAGGTCAAGGGCGTGGTGATGGTGGGCGGCGCGACGCGCATGCCGCATATCCAGCAGGCGGTCGGCGATTTCTTCGGGCAATCGCCGTTGAACAATCTCGATCCGGACAAAGTGGTGGCCTTGGGCGCGGCGATCCAGGCCAACGTGCTGGCGGGCAACCGCAGCGGCGACGACTGGTTGCTGCTCGACGTCATCCCGCTCTCGCTCGGTATCGAGACCATGGGCGGGCTGGTCGAAAAGATCGTGCCGCGCAACAGCACCATCCCCAGCGCACGCGCGCAGGAATTCACCACCTACAAAGACGGCCAGACCGCGATGAGCATCCACGTGGTGCAGGGCGAGCGCGAACTGGTGAGCGATTGCCGTTCACTGGCGAAGTTCGAGCTGCGCGGAATTCCGGCGATGGTGGCGGGCTCCGCGCGCATCCGCGTCACCTTCCAGATCGATGCCGACGGCCTGCTCAGCGTTTCCGCGCGCGAGATGGCGAGCGGCACCGAGGCGAGCATCGTGGTCAAACCCTCGTACGGCTTGAGCGACGAGGAAATCACGCGCATGCTGCACGACTCCAACCAATATGCGCGCGACGACATGATGGCGCGCGCGCTGCGCGAGCAGCAGACCGAGGCTGCGCAGTTGCTGGAAGCGGTGGATAATGCCTTGCAGCAGGACGGCGAGGCCCTGCTGGATGCCGCCGCGCAGGCGCGTATCCGCGGCAGCATGGACGGATTGCGCGCGGTGATCGCGGGCAGCGACCATCAGGCTATCAAGCGTGCGGTCGAGGCCCTGAACCAGGTCACCACGGAGTTCGCGCAAAAGCGCATGGACAAGAGCGTGAAGAGCGCATTGGCCGGACACAGACTATCGGAGCTGGAATGACACAGATCATCATACTGCCGCATGAGGAGCTATGTCCCCAGGGCGCGCTGTTCGACGCTGCACCGGGCACGTCCATCTGTGACGCTCTGCTGGAACACGGCATCGAGATCGAGCATGCCTGCGAGAAATCCTGCGCCTGCACCACCTGCCACGTCATCGTGCGCGAGGGTTTCAACAGCCTGGCGGAAGCGACCGAGCTGGAAGAGGATATGCTGGACAAGGCCTGGGGGCTGGAATCCAGCTCGCGCCTGAGCTGTCAGGCCATCGTCGCGGACACAGAGCTGGTGATCGAGATACCCAAGTACACCATCAACATGGCGAAGGAGGGACATTCAAAATGAAATGGACCGATGTGCGCGACATCGCGATCGAGCTGAGCGAGAAGCATTCCGATATCGACCCGAAGACCGTGCGCTTCGTCGACCTGCACAACTACGTGGTCGACCTGCCGGACTTTGACGACGACCATCACCGCGGCGGTGAGAAGGTGCTGGAAGCGATCCAGGCTGCGTGGATAGACGAGTCCGAGTGACATGTTGAAATTCTGGAACGGTATCCCCGCTCGCTGGCTATATCTGGCCGGAGCAGTGGTCGTGACCGGATTGTTCGGTTTCGGTCTGTATCTGCAATGCGTTCTGCATCTGGAACCCTGTCCGCTGTGCATGATCCAGCGCGTCATCTTCATCGCCATCGGTGTGTTGTTTCTCATTGCCGCACTGCACAGTCCGAAACAGGCAGGCGCGAAGGTCTATTCCATTTTGATCGCGCTTGTTTCATTGGGCGGGGTGGCAGTCGCATCGCGCCATATCTGGATTCAGCACCTGCCGAAAGATCAGGTTCCCGGTTGCGGTCCCGGTCTGGATTACATGCTGCAGAACTTTCCCTTGTCCGAGGTCTGGCAGGAACTGCTGCATGGTTCCGGCGAATGCGCGGAGAAGAGCTGGACCTTCCTCACGCTCGGCATCCCGGAATGGTCGCTGCTCTGGTATGTGCTGCTCGGCGTGTTCGCACTGATGGCCGCATACAGGAAGGTCGTTTGAGGATTCCCAGTCGCTAAATCTGTCCCCAGTTAGAATGTTGACCGGGACATTCATCGGTGTTTATCGTGAATCAGTCAAAGCAGCCAAAGGCCGATCCGGTCAGAATAGGACTGATGCCTCCCCTGACCGGGCTGGTCGCCATTTATGGCGAGGAGATATCCAACGCGGCGCGCATCGCCGTTGACGAGATCAACGAGCGCGGCGGCGTTTTGGGAAGGCCGCTCGAACTCATCATCGAAGACGATGGCAGTTTGCCCGATACCGCCGTTCCCGCCGCGCTACGTCTTGTCGAACACCATCACTGTGCCGCGATCATCGGCAATCTGCTGTCCAATTCACGAATCGCGGTCGCCAGCGAGGTGGCTGAGCCGCTACGCATCCCCTATCTGAATTTCTCCTTCTACGAGGGCAGCATCGCCGGGCGCTATTTCTTTCACTTCGCCGCACTGCCGAACCAGCAGATCGACAAGATGATCCCCTTCATGGCGCGTCATTACGGCCTGAAGATGTTCTTCGCGGGCAGCAACTATGAGTGGCCGCGCGGCTCCATCGATGCGGCGAAGCGCTCGCTGAGTATTTTGGGGGGCGACATCGTCGGTGAGGAATATTTGCCTATCGGTGCCAGTGCCGGTGAGATCGATGGCTTGCTTGAGCATGTGGCCCGTTCCGGTGCCGATGTGTTCGTGCCCTATTTTGCCGGTGCCGACCAGAGCGCCCTGTTGACTCGCTTCACCGAGATGGGCTTGAAGAATCGCATGGCCGTGGTGATGGGGCATTACGACGAGATGATGGTCAGCGGGCTGCCGCCAAAGGTTCGCGAAGGTTTCTATTCCAGCAATACCTATTTCATGTCGGTGGAAACCGGAGCCAATCGCAGCTATCTGCAGCGACTGGCGCGGCTGCCGGGTATCACCGGCATCTGGCCGAAGGGTAACGGCATCCTCACCAATTTTGGCGAAGGCACTTACCTGTGTGTGCTTGCGTTCGCCCAGGCCGCGGAACTGGCAGGCACGACGGAGCCGGAAGCTTTGGTTGCGGCGCTTGAAAAGGTGCGCGTGGTCGGCCCGCAGGGCGAGGTGGAGATGGATGCGCTGACGCACCATGCCTGCGTGAACAGCTATCTTGCGCGCTGCGATGCCGATGGTACTTTTGCCATCGTCGAGCGATTCGGCAGTATCCCGCCACAGATACCCGAACGCTACCGCGGGCAGGTCGCCGGTGCCAAGCTGCATGAATCGCCGCCCACCGCGCAGGCGGTGGCGCGCATCGCGGCCGAAGCGAATGCCGCCATACGCAGGCTCGGCACGGCACAACAGATCCTTGCCGTCGCCGATGTGGCGGTCATCGCGACCGACGAAAAAGGCATCATCAGCGAAGTCAACCAGAGCGCGTGCCATCTGTTCGGCTACACCGCGCAGGAAATGATCGGAATGCCGGTTCACCAGTTGTTGCCGCCGCATCTGCGCCAGAACCATGCGGCGCTGATGCAGGGTTTCGTTGAAGGTGCGGAGACTACGCGGCGCATGGCTGAGCGCAGCCAGATCACCGGATACCGCAAGGATGGCAGCTTCTTCTCGATGGAGGCGTCCATCACAAAGCTGCACAACGGTAGAGAGTGGCTGCTGGTGGTCACCATGCGCGACATCACCGAGCGCAAGATCGCCGAGGAAGAGATGTTGTGGCGAGCCTCGCACGATATGCTGACCGGTTTGCCGAATCGGGCTTTGATTCGCGAACGCCTGGCCAATGCACTGGTGCGTTCGCAAAGGCAGGGGCTGAGTGTGGCGCTGTTGTTTGTCGATCTGGACGGTTTCAAGCTGATCAATGACACCTACGGACATGAAGCCGGTGACGCGCTGCTGGAAGCCGTCGCCGCCCGACTCATCGAGGAAGTGCGCCCCGGCGACACGGTCGCGCGGCTGGCCGGTGACGAGTTCGTCATCCTGTGCGAACAACTGGAGCAGCCGGCATCGATCTCGGCACTGGCCGAACGGATCAATGTCGCGCTGCGGCAGCCGGTCGCATACGGCGATGTCTCGCTGTTCGTTACCGGCAGTATCGGCATCGCGGTGGGGCACGGCACTACGCACAGTGCCGATGACATGTTGCGTTCCGCCGATTCGGCGATGTATGCAGTCAAGGAAAAAGGACGCGACGGTTGGCAGTTCTTCAGCGACAGTCTGGAAGAGAAGGTCCGCCAGCGGCTGTCCGTGACACAGGGGCTGCGTCTGGCGATCGAGCGCAACGAACTAACCTGTCGTTTTCAGCCCATCGTGGCGGCGGATAGTCGCCGCATCGTCGGCGCGGAACTGCTGCTGCGCTGGCACCCCGCCGCGGGCGATATCTCTCCGGTAGTATTCATTCCCATCGCCGAGATGACCGGTAGTATCGTCCCGATCGGAACCTGGGTGTTCCGTCAGGGGTGTTTGGCCGAAGTTGACTGGCGGCAGCGCTGGGGTGAACGTGCCCCGTCATACATCTCGGTCAACGTGTCCACGCGCCAGTTGAGCGAGGAGAATCTGGCGGATGAATTCGCCGCCATCCTGAAGGAGACCGGTGCCGATCCTTCGCGCATCCTGATCGAGATCACCGAGACATCGTTGATGGCCGATGTGGAAAGCAATCTGCGGGTGCTGCGCCGTCTGGCGCAACTCGGACTGCGCGTGGCGGTGGACGACTTCGGTACCGGATATTCTTCACTGGCACAATTGCAGCGCATGCCGGTGAGTGTGCTGAAGATCGACAAGGCTTTTGTGGATGGCGTGGGGAAGCAAACGGAAAGCCGCGTCGTGATCCGCGCCATCATCGGTCTCGGTCATGCGCTCGGGCTCAAACTTGTGGCCGAAGGGGTGGAGGATGAGGCGCAATTGATGGAGTTGCGTGCCAACGGATGCGACTTCATCCAGGGGTATCTGTTCTTCCGGCCACTGGAGGCACAGGCATTCGTCGAGAACTTCGAGCGCCAATTGCTGCAGGGACGCCCCGAAGTCAGCGCTCCGCTGTTCTTCCTGCTCTATGTCAGCGAGGCCGGCAGATCGATGAGCGGGGAGGAGATCGCCGAAATCCTGCGCAGCTCGAGAAAGAACAATCAGGCACTGGGCATCACCGGTTGCCTGCTCTATCAGGATGGCTGTTTCATGCAGATGCTGGAAGGCAAGCGCGAGGCGGTGCTGTCGCTGGTGGAGCGGGTAGAGAGAGACCCGCGTCACCGCAATGCGCGCATCGTGGTTCAGGGGGATGCCCAACGCCGGGTGTTCATGGATTGGAGCATGGGCTATCGCGACATGTCGAAACTGGAAGCGGAGCCGGACTTCGGCGATTGGCGCAAACGCACTATCAGTTTTCTGGAACTGGCCGAGGATGCGCGTACCTGCTATGCCTACATCACAGCTTTCAAGCACGCGGTCAGTATCGACAGGCAGTGACGGTGCGGCACCGCTTATGGCGCCGTGATCCTTGCCACCACCCTGCGCACGAACGGGGCGACGAACAGCACGGTGGGGAAGGCGATGGGCCAGGCGGTGATGAAGCCCTTGAACCAGCGGCCGAAGAAATCTGCGTCGTATCCCTGATTGATCAGCACCACCGTCCCCGAGATGATCGTGACCATGATGATCGAGAGTATGGCTCCGAACAATATGTTGCTGTAGCGGGCGGGTATCTTCTTCATTCCTCTTTCCTCATAAAGCGTGCCACGGTTGCGGGTCGTGCGTCACGGCCACGCTCACCATGTAGATGAATATCATCTGTGCGATCAGCCAGGCAAACAGCCGGATGAGCTTGGTCTTGCCGCGTTTCAAAGCCACCGAGCCGATGACGATATAGCCCAGCAGCGCGACGATCTTGGCGGCCAGCCAGGTGTGCTCCAGCGGCGAGATGCCGAGTTGCCAGGCCAGTGCGATCGCGCTGCCGAGCAGGACGGTGTCCACCGTGTGCGGCACATATCTCGCCCAGCCTTGCCTCATCATCGGCGAATCGCGCAGCATCCACCCCCCGCGCAGGAAGAACAGCGAGTAGCTGAGCGTCACGCAGGTGAGGTGGATGGATTTGAGCAGACTGGCTTCCAAAATAAAAAGGGCGGCACCGGGGCCGCCCATCGCGTATGGGTGCGGCTCAGTCGAAACGCTTGATCATGATGCGGCGCAGCAGGTTGTCCTTGACGACGAACTGGTGGTACAGCGTCGCCACGACGTGGAATGCGACGAGCAGGAGCAGTATGCCGATGAACAGCTCGTGATATCCCTTGGCGCCGACGGTGGCGAAGTCGGGGATCAGTGACGGGTCGTTCGCCTTCAGCGCATCGATCACGCCGGAGGTGGCTGCGGTAGCCATGCCGGACACCACCACCGCGACGAGCGCGATGTTCAGCAGGCCGTGCGTGGCGGTGGCGAGTTTGTTCAGCAGCGGATTGGCGTTGGCCGGTGCCGGTTCACCGTCCTTCTTGCGGAAATAGATGCGCACCAGCACGAGCAGCAGCGTCAGATCGCCGATCAGGAAATGCAGCGGATACATGGAGAGCTTCTGCGCGCCATCCTTGCTTTCATCCAGCTGATGGCCGAAATAGAAGGCGGCGATGACCAGCAGGAAGATCACCCAGTGCATGACGGCGGTGCGTTTGCTGTACTGCTTCATGTTTCAGTCCTTTCGGGTTGGTGAAGTGGCGCGCATTGTAACGCATGAATGTGCCGCGGTTTGCGGTGGCGGCAGCGCTAACCCCTTGCCGCGCGGGGTTGTTGCAGCCAGCGTGCGGCACCCGTTCCGGCCGCACGGCCACCGGCGAAACAGGCGGAGAGCAGGTAACCGCCGGTGGGTGCCTCCCAGTCCAACATCTCGCCGGCGAGAAATACTCCGGGCAATTGTTTCAGCATCAGGTTCGCGTCCAGCGCTTCGAAGGGGATGCCGCCCGCAGTGCTGATCGCTTCGCCCAGGGGGCGCGGTGCGACCAGACGTAATGGCAGCGCCTTGATGGTCTGCGCCAGCAGCGCGGTATCGTGCATCTGCTCCGCACTCAACACTTCGCGCAACAGATTGGCCTTCACGCCTTTCAATCCCAATCGACTTTGCAGATGGCTGGAGAGCGAGCGCGCACCGCGCGGATGCGACGCTTCATCCCGCACCCGCTGCGCGGTGAAGTCCGGCAGCAGATCGAGATGCAAAGTTGCCTGACCGCTGTGTTCGATCTCGTCGCGCAAGGCGGCGGAGAGCGCGTAGATGAGTCCGCCTTCGATGCCGTGTTCGGTGATGACGCATTCGCCCTGTTTGCGCACACCGCCGAAAGTGGCAGCGACGGATTTGAGCGGTTCACCGACGAAGCGTTCGCGCAAGTGAGCGCTCCACTGCACGTCGAAGCCGCAATTGGACGGACGCAGCGGCGCGATGTCTATGCCGCGTTGTGCCAGCAACTCCACCCACGCCCCGTCTGATCCGAGTTGCGGCCAACTCGCACCGCCCAAAGCCAGCACGGTCGCATCTGTCTGCACGATGCATTCGCCATCGGGGGTGGTGAAACGCAAAGCGTCATGATCATCCCAGCCGCACCAGCGATGCCGCGCATGGAAACGGACGCCCAGTTCGCGCAAGCGGTGCAGCCACGCGCGCAGCAGCGGTGCTGCTTTCATGTCGGCGGGGAAGACGCGATTGGAGGTGCCGACGAAAGTCTCGATTCCGAGTCCGTGTATCCACGCGCGCAAGGCATCCGGCGGGAAAGCGCGCAGCAGCGGTTCGATATCGGCGCTGCGCGCGGCGTAGCGGGTGAGGAAGACATCGAACGGCTCGGCGTGGGTGATGTTCATGCCGCCCTTGCCGGCCATCAGGAACTTGCGCCCCACGCTGGGCATCGCGTCGTACATGTCCACGCGCACGCCGGCTTGCGCCAGCACCTCGGCAGCCATCAATCCCGCCGGTCCGCCGCCAATGACGGCAGCGGTGCGGGGGCTGGGCGGTATGGAATGCTGGCTCATATGCTGTAAGGTATTGTTGGTTAAGGCGATTATGGAGCCTCGCGCTTGCGCGGAGCGCTAACGGTGCAGGGGCGTATAATGCTGCCATTCAAACCCCGACTATAACGAAGAGAACGATATTGAACACCGTTAGTTTTGCCGACTTGAAGTTGGCTCCGGAAATCCTCAAGGCACTCACCGAATCCGGTTACACCACTCCCACCCCAGTCCAGGCACAAGCCATTCCGGTCGTGCTCGAAGGCCATGATCTGATGGCGGGCGCGCAGACCGGAACCGGCAAGACCGCCGCGTTCGCGTTGCCCCTGTTGCAGAAACTGCTGCCGCACGCCAGCTCCAGCACCTCGCCCGCGCGCCATCCGGTGCGCGCGCTGATCCTGGTGCCGACACGCGAACTGGCGGTGCAGGTGGAAGAGAGTGTCAGGGCTTACGCCAAGCACACGAATTTGCGTTCGCTGGTGGTGTACGGCGGTGTGGATATCAAGACGCAGACGCCGCATCTGAAGACCGGCGTGGAGATCCTGGTGGCGACACCGGGACGCTTGCTGGACCACATCGAGCAGAAGACGGTGCTGCTGAACCAGGTGCAGGTGCTGGTGCTGGACGAGGCCGACCGCATGCTGGACATGGGCTTCATGCCCGCGTTGAAACGCATCCTGGCGCTGCTGCCGCGCCAGCGCCAGAGCCTGATGTTCTCCGCTACCTTCTCCAACGAGATCAAGAAGCTGTCGGAAGATTTCATGAACTACCCGACTTTGATCGAGGTCGCGCGCAGCAACGCTTCCGCCGAGAACATCACGCAGAAAGTCTATCTGGTTGAGCAGACCGACAAGCATCAACTGCTGGCGCAACTGTTGCGCGGCGACGATGCGAAGCAGGTCATCGTGTTCACCAAGACCAAACTTACCGCCAGCCGTCTGGCCAAGCAGTTGCAGCGCGAGGGCGTGTCCGCCGATGCCATCCATGGTGACAAGACCCAGCTCGAGCGCATGCAGGCGCTGGACGCCTTCAAGCAGGGCAAGGTCGCCGTGCTGATCGCCACCGACGTGGCCGCGCGCGGTCTGGATATCGACCATCTGCCGATGGTCATCAATTACGAGATTCCGCATGCGGCGGAGGACTATGTGCACCGTATCGGCCGCACCGGCCGCGCCGGCGCATCCGGCACGGCGATCTCGCTGGTGTCGCCGGAAGAGGAAAGATATCTGGCCGACATCGAGAAGCTGATCAAGACCGAGATCAAGAAAGAAAAAGCGAACCTGCCTGCGCATGGCACCAGGCCGCAGCGCGAACCGCGCGGCGAGCACGCCGAACATAGCCGCGGTTACCACACACCAGCACCGAAGAAACCGGCGCACGATCCGTGGTTCGACAAGCCATATGTGCCGAGCATCAGCGCTCCGGCAGTAGAACCGGCGAAGAAGACTCACGAGCCGGTGACGGGCAAGCCCAAGCCGCAGATTCCGGCGTTGTTCATGAAGCGCCAGGGCTGATCACCCGGGATAAACGTCGTTTCGTGTCCTGCTTCCGCGCGTTGTAGCGGTACTTCGGATTTCTCAATCGGTCTTCTTGTTGAGCATCGCCTTCAGGTCGGCGAAGGGGTTGTGCGTCGCCACAGCCTGAGCGCCTTCCTTCCTGTCCCGCACCACCTCGTCCATCACGCGCGAATGCTCGTTGTCGTGGCAATACAGGCAGAGCAGTTCCCAGTTGCTGCCGTCCGGCGGATTGTTGTCGTGATTGTGATCCTTGTGATGCACGGTCAGCTCGCGCAAGCGCACGCCGGAGAACTCCCGGCCGCATCTCCCGCATATCCACGGAAAAAGTTTGAGTGCTTTCTCGCGATAGCCGGCCTCGCGCAGCTCACTTTGCTTTCGCGCTTCGGCGACGACGCGGTCGAGTCGGGCATGGTCGGGTGTGGTGTGTTTTGTCATGGTGTCGGGAGGCAGTGATGTTGTGATAACTATAGCAGGGCGCGCAAAGACGCCCAAAGCACTTCTTAAAACATGGTTAATTCAGTGCGCTAGGCATCATTTGATGTACCTGTTCGCCATGCTACACTCGGACTGCCTTGATGATGGATCACCTTGTGAGCACGGGAGTTGCAAGAGTGATCTGCATGATGACCGTTTCGGCCGCAATTTGGCCGCAAATGTTTTTTTGTTGTCAAAAATTATAATAGGGAGCCCAAGATGAAAAAGAATTTTACCGCAAACATTCTGTTTGCCTGTAGCGCGCTGTTCGGGATGTCGATGGCAACGGTCGCGTCTGCTGTAGATGCGCCGAAGGCGGCGGAGTCCTGCATTGCTTGCCACGGCAAGGATGGCAACAACAAGGAAGCATCGATCCCCAACATCGCCAGCTATTCAGAGGAATATCTGGTCGGTACCATGAAGAAATACCAGAACAAGGAACGCCCCTGCGTCGAAACGGAATATCCGGGCGGCAGCAAGAAAGGCAGCAAGACCGACATGTGCAAGGTCGCCGCCGAAGTGAGTGCGGACGACATCAACAAGATCGCCGCGTATTTCGTCGAGCAGACCTTCGTGCGCACTGCGCAGACCACCGACCCCGAGCTGGTGAAGAAGGGCAAGTCGGTCTACAAGCTGAAGTGTTACACCTGCCATAGCGAAGACGCCAGCTTCCCCGGCGACCATGCCGGTATCCTGGCCGGACAGAAGATGGCCTATGTCAGACAGCAGACCAAGTTCTTCAAGGAAGGCAAACGCCCCATGCCGAAGAAGATGAAGCCGAAGTTTGAGAATCTGGACGACGGTGAAGTCGAAGCGCTCGTCCATTATTTCGGCAGCATCCAGTAAGCGATATCGCGACGGTTAGAACCGCAAGTCCGGGAAGCAGCGCTTTCCGGACTTTGTCTTGTGGACTGTTGAAAGAGGCGGCCGTTTGAGTGGCCGCACCAAAGGGGAAGAACATCAAATGAAGATCCAACAAACGTTGAAAGACTGGTGGCGGATATTGCGCAGTCCGACTGCACGGTATTCGATGATCGCCTTGCTTGGCGGCGGTTTCATCGCCGGCATCATCTTCTGGGGCGGCTTCAACACCGGCATGGAAGCGACCAACAAGATGGAGTTCTGCGTCTCGTGCCACGAGATGCGCGATACCGTTTACGAGGAATACAAGCTTTCCGTGCATTACTCCAACCGTACCGGCGTGCGTGCGATCTGCTCAGACTGTCATGTGCCGAAAGACTGGGTGCACAAGATGAAGCGCAAGATCCAGGCGAGTGGCGAACTGTGGGGCAAGATCACCGGATCCATCGATACCAAGGAGAAGTTCGAAGCCAAACGGCTGGAGCTGGCCAAGCATGAATGGGCGCGTATGAAGGCATCCGATTCGCGCGAATGCCGCAACTGCCACAGCTTCGATGGAATGGATACCGAAGTGCAGGACCCGAGTGCCAAGACCAAGCATGCGCAGGCGGCCAAACCCGGTTCCGGCAAAACTTGTATCGATTGCCACAAAGGCATCACGCACGAACTGCCCGCAGGGGCGGAAGACTTCATGTGACCGCAGGAATCCGCCGTAAATAAAAAACCGCCCTCGGGCGGTTTTTTATTTTCTTGCTGTGCCGCGCGATCTCAGGCGAGTACGGAAAGCGTCGAATTGTTGCCCGAATCTCCGTTCAGACCATAGGCCTGCATCAGTTGCATCAACTGCTGCATGATTTTGATCTCATCGCTTGCGATGCTGTTGTCTGAAGTGGTGGTCGAGGCAGTCGAGTTGTTTTGGGTTTGATCGTAAACCATTGCTTCCTGAAAGCTGACCTTGCCGTCTTCGTTCGTGTCAGCCGCTTCGAAGTTTTCGATGATGTTGGAAACCAAGGCGGCACTTTTGCTGTCGGAGGAACCGATCGCATCGAGCTGGCTATTCAGTTCATCCTTGGTGAATCCTGCATCGTCTTGCGGCGGAGGGGGCGGCGGCATCCCGTTCATTCCGCCTTTCTGGTTGGCGGCATTGGCCTGGAACTGGCTTTCGAGTTGACTGGCCAGGTCCTGAAAGGTGGTAATGAATTCGTCCTCCGTGATCTTGCCGTCGCTGTTGCTGTCGAGTTGCGAGAAAAGATCATCCACATTAGTGGCTGAGGAGGTCTGCTGCAGGGCGGACTGTAGCGTCGTTTTGTCGATATAACCTTGTCCTGAGCTATCGAGCTGTGAGAACAATTCTTCCGCCATCTTCTTTCCGCCATCGGACGGGCGGCGCATACCCTGCATCGTGGACCAATTGCTTGCACTGCTTATGCTGCTGATCGTGCTCATGTCATATCTCCTTCCAATCGTTGATATTCGGGATGTGCGTGATGCTTTGCACATGACTCCAATATCGTCCAGAACAGGACAATCATTCAGTCGTCAGTGTGTAAATCAGGGTAAAACCATGTTAAGGGTGCGATTTCCGACATCCTGGTTCCTCAACGCGCAATTGTTTGAGCTGTCAGAATCGAATTGACTGCGGCTTGAGTTTTTGTGTGCAGAAAGGCAAGTTACCCGACTGCCTTGCCTCCTGAAAAGTGGATATGCATTGAATCGGCGGATGACAGCCATCAATGGCAGGCATGCAGCCGAGGCCAAGCGTAGTGCATCTTTAAGTGAGGTAAATCCCGGTAAAGATGTGGAGTCGCGCTTCAATCAAGGAGCAGGCTTGGTTAACATATAGCGATTGATTCATTGGGGAATTTGGAAGTGACTGAAAAGATTCTGCTCGTCGATGATGACATCGAACTCATCGAGATGATCCGCGATTATCTGGAGCGGGAGGGTTTTGATGTCACAGTCGTCTATGACGGCGAAGCGGGGGCGCGCGAGGCACTGGATGGCGGATACGACATTGCCGTGCTTGATGTGATGATGCCCGGCATCAACGGCATCGAGTTGCTGCGTCGCATTCGCAGCGCCAGCACGCTGCCTATCATTATGCTTACTGCGCGTGGCGACGATACTGACCGTATTGTTGGACTGGAATTGGGAGCAGACGACTATGTGCCCAAACCCTGCACGCCTCGAGAACTGACCGCACGCATCCGTGGCATCCTGAAGCGTGCCGGTGTGGCGAAGCAGGAAGATGCGTCGCAGTCGTTGAAAACCGGCGCACTCGAGATATGGCCGCAAAAGCGCAAGGTGGAATGGGGCGGCCAACCCATCGACCTCACCAGCACCGAGTTCAGCCTGCTTGAAGTGCTGGCGCGCAAAGCGGGACAGGTCGTCAGCAAGGAAGAATTGTCGGAGCAGGGGCTGGGGCGCCCGTTGATGCGTTTCGACCGCTCAGTCGATGTGCATATGAGCAGCATTCGGCAGAAACTGGGAAACCAACCGGACGGGCGTTCGTGTATCCAAACCGTGATCCGCAAGGGTTACCTGTTGATCAGGGAATAAATCATGGGCAGATTGTTCTGGAAGTTCTTCTTTACCTTCTGGCTGGCGCAGGTCGTTACCGTATTTGGGGTCGGCATCGCAGTCTGGGCATTGCGGCCCGATCAGCCGCAGACTTTTTTGCCTGAGATGCGTATGCCGCCACCGATGGACGCGCCCGCGGTGATGCCACCTCCGTTCGGCATGCGGGATGGCATGCCGCTTCCACCTATGGCCGGACGGGAACCGCCGCGAAGGGGGGGATTCCTGCCGCCATTGCTGCCTGTGGTCGCGGGCAGCGTCGTCAGCCTCATCTTTGCCGCATTGTTGGCATGGTACTTCGCACGGCCCATCCGTTCGCTGCGTAAAGCCTTCGACGAAGTGGCAAATGGAAAATTCGATACTCGTATCGGTGCAACTATCGGCGGCGGCAGGGATGAGCTGGTCGATCTTGGGCAGGACTTTGATCGCATGGCCTCGCGCCTGCAAGGTCTGATGGAAGCACAACGACGCTTGCTGCATGATATTTCGCATGAGTTGCGTTCGCCGCTGGCGAGGTTGCAAGCGGCGACCGACCTCATGCAGCAGCAACCGGAACGCGCAGCAGAGCTCATCACCCAGCTGGAACGCGACACCGGGCGAATTGATGAGCTGGTGGGCGAGTTACTGACACTGGCCCGTCTCGATTCCGGGATGACGGAAGGGATGGACGGGGACATCGATCTGCACGAGATACTCGAACAGATCGTCGCTGATGCGCGCTTCGAAGCCGGATCCAGGCATTGTGCTGTAGAGGTCGTGATACCGGAGCAGATACCTATCAAAGGTAACGCCGAACTGATCTTTCGGGCATTGGAGAACGTGGTGCGCAATGCCGTGCTTCATTCTCCTGAAAACACACTCATCGAGATTGCAGTCCGGAGCGAAGAAAGCGGCCGCTGGCAAATCAAGGTGGCAGATCAGGGACGCGGCGTACCGCCTTCCGATCTCGACGCGATTTTCCAGCCGTTCTTCCGAAGCAGCACGAACGCCGATATTGCCGGTTATGGACTTGGGCTGGCAATCACACAGCGGGTTGTGATCGCGCACGGCGGCAAGATACGCGCCACGAACCGGGCTTCAGGCGGGTTGCAGGTTGAGATCGTTTTGCCTGCGGCCTGAGCGTGCCACACTGTTAGCCGCACGCCCCGATCGCGCCGCAACTGGTGCAGAACTCGCACCCGTCTTTTTTGATCAGCGTGGCGTTGCCACATTCCTTGCACACCTTGCCGACGATGGGTTTGATGGTGGTTGGTTTGATCTGCCCTTCGGGGATCTCCAGTACGCCCATCTGCTGCACCGGATAGCCGTGCTCGTCGAGGATGCCAAGCATGGCGTAGCGGTGGATGATGAGCTTTGCGACATAGGAAACGGTCGACGGGTAACTTTCCATCTTGTTGCCGCCCGGCACTCGCGCCATGAAATCGCCGAGCGGTTCGCCGAAGTTGAGCAGCTTGCGTAGCTTCATGCCGATCCAGGCCGGGTCGATCACACGCATGTCCAGACTCAGTACTTTGCACAAGCCATCAAGCGAACGCGGATACACTCCGGACAACCACATCGAATAGGGACGACGCTGGCCATCCGGTAGTACCAGTTCCTTCAGGCCGACCACGAAATCGTCGCCGCTGCCCGCGTTGGAGATATCCACCGTCCAGCTCATGGTGCCGTCGGTGCCGGTCTTGGGTTCCTTCTTCGCGAACAGCGCATCCATCATCGGTGTGGTCCCGCCGTCGCAGATTTCCAGCGCGCCCAGTTCCTCGATGCGGTATTTGAGCAGATGCGCGAACGCGGCGACCAGACTCGGCATGCGTTTCACTTCACCGTCGGGCGGCATCGGCATGTCGAAGGCGTCGTCGCCCGCCGACTTCATCAGCATCTCCAGCTTCATGCGTATCCACACCGGGTCGCGCGTGCGCATGTCCATCGACAACGATTTTGCCAGCGCACCGAGGCCGCGCGGTTGTTCCGAGCCGTTCACCCAGACTTCGAACGGATGGTTGCAGCCGTTCTTGGTGTGCGACACGAAGGCGACGAAACTGCCCAGTGAGTGTTTCACTACCGGTGACGTCCAGCCTTCGCTGCCGGCGGGAAGCGACGGGCGGCCGGGCCAGCGCAGCGAGGCGAGCGCCGGTTTGGGGGCGGTCTCCAGCACGATGCGTCGATCCTGGTCGAACACGAAGTCCTGCGGCTGTTCCTCAGCCTTTTTCTCCGGGGTGACCGACAGTACCGAGCCCAGCACGCTGTTCGGGCGGTAGGTCGCCAGGCCTTTCAGTCCGGCCTTCCATGCCTCGGTGTAGAGATCCTTGAAATCCTCGTACGGATAATCGGCGGGCACGTTCACGGTCTTGCTGATCGAGGTGTCGATGAACGGTGCCACGGCGGCGACCATCTTCATGTGATCGATGGCGGAGATATCCAATGCGGTGACGAAGGCGGGCGGCAACTTGTTCACGTCGCCGCCCTGATGTTTGTACAAGCGCCAGGCGTGGTCTTCCACCGGGTAATCCTTGGTGCTGCCATCCATCATGCGTTTCTTGCGTGTATAGAACCACGAGAACGCGGGCTCGATGCCGTTGGAGGCATTGTCGGCGAAGGCCAGTGAGATGGTGCCGGTAGGTGCGATGGAGAGCAGGTGGCTGTTGCGCAGGCCATGCTTGCGTATCTTGTCCTTGATCTCATCCGGCAGGCGCGAGGCGAAGCGCGGTGCGGCCAGATATTTGTCCGCATCCAACAACGGGAAGGCGCCGCGTTCCTGTGCCAGCTCCACCGAAGCCTCATAGGCATCGTCGCGCATGATGCGGGTGATGTCGGCAGCAAAGGTGCGCGCCTCGTCGGTGTCATAGCGCAGGCCCAGCATCACCAACGCATCGCCGAGTCCGGTGAAACCCAGACCGACGCGGCGTTTGTTCTGCGCTTCCTGCAGCTGTTCCGGCAGCGGCCAGGCGGTCACATCCAGCACGTTGTCCAGCATGCGCACCGAGACGCGCACCAGTTGCTTGAATGGTTCGTAGTCGAAGCCCGCATGTTTCGAGAACGGATTTTTCACCATGCGCGACAGGTCGATGGAGCCGAGGCAGCAGCAGCCGTAGGGGGGGAGGGGTTGCTCTGCGCAATTGTGGACATACAAACCATTGGCATCGAAAGCATGCACATCGGCAACGGTCACGTCATACACGTCTTCCACGCCATCTTCTTCCAGCGATTGCACGGTTGCGACGAAACACTCTGAATTCGGCTTGCGCTGATACTTGGCCAACAAAGTGTTCAGCTTGTCCATCTTGTCGCTATCCGCAAAGCCGATCAACCCGGCATACCGTCCGATGTTTTCGCCGCTGATGATGAGTTCGTGCAGCGCCTGGCATTCGTATTCCTTTGCGCCTCCCTTACCGTCCGGCAATGCCTTCATGCCGCCGGGGCGGCGATTTTGATAGATAGTGGAGATGATGCCGAGCCGCTGCAGCATGCGCTGCACCGCCTCCAAATTGCCGAGGTCGATCTGCGTCAACCTGATGCTAATGCCTTTATCTTGTGAGCCTTGGACTGATCCATCGGCGTCGAACATGCCGCGCAGCACGCCACGATAGAAATCGGACGAGCCGGTTTCCATTGCTGCCGTGAAACGTTTGTTGCCGGGTGTTAAGCCCAGCTCCAGTGCCAGTGTGCGTAATGCGCCTGTCGCCAGACGGTATTCGCCGCGACCGTCAATCGGTTTTTGCCAGCCGTTGAAATCGGAGCGGTGCGGCAACGAACGCGCTGCTTGTTCGGCGGCGCGCATGACACCGGCGACACCGGATGCAGGAAGCATGTCTGCGCCGTTGGCGATTTTCAGTGCAGCGGCATCCCATACGCTCAGCACCGCTTTGTCGGTCTTGAGTGTGCCGTCGCCGATCAGCAAGCCGATCAGGTAGCCTTCAGCTTCATTGTGTGCGCCGCCCCAGGCCTGCATGGTGCGGTGATCGTGCAACACGATTTGATCATCGGTATGCAACTCGCCCGCGTTGATCCATTCCGTTTCGCGCGTATAGCGCGTCATGCGGGAAACGCGCAGCACCTTATGGTCGGCAGTCAGTCGCAGCGAATGCCCTTCGGCAGTCTTCAGGCGCAACACCTGCTTGGTGCCGGTAAAGAAGAAGCCCTGCGACTCGGTCGGGTAGGATTTTCCGTCGACCATCGCTGCGAACGGTTTGCCGATCAATGCACGTACCTGTTGCGCGCCCAGGTCGGTCATCACCCAGGTATCGGCGGTGACACAGGGATTGGTAGCTTCGATCAGTTCGCAATACGACAGGTTGTTGTCGCGGTTCATCAGGTCGATGAACAGCACGCCGGGTTCGGCATGGTCGTAGGTGCTGGCGATGATCTGCTTCCACAGGTCGGTGGCGCGCACTTTGCGATAGATCCACTTGCCGTCGGCGCGCTGCGTCGCACCGGCGGCCTTGATCGCATCGGAAGGGGCGGCGGCATGCACCAGTTCGAACTCCTCGTCCTTTTCCACGGCCTGCATCAGCGCATCGGTCACGCCGACCGAGATGTTGAAGTTGCGCAGGTCGCCCTGGTCTTTGGCGCTGATGAATTTCTCGATATCGGGGTGATCGCAGCGCAGCACGCCCATCTGCGCGCCGCGGCGTGCGCCGGCCGATTCCACCGTCTCGCAGGAACGGTCGAATACGCGCATATAAGAGATGGGGCCGCTGGCGCGCGAATTGGTGCCTTTCACATGCGCGCCTTCGGGGCGGATGGAGGAGAAGTCGTAGCCGACGCCGCCGCCGCGGCGCATGGTCTCGGCCGCCTGCTGCAGCGCGTCGTAGATGCCGGGCTTGCCGTCGCTGATGCCGGAGATGGCATCGCCCACCGGCTGCACGAAGCAGTTGATGAGCGTGGCCTGGATCTTTAATCCGGCTGCGGAGTTGATGCGGCCTGCGGGTACGAAGCCGTTCTCCTGTGCGTCGAAGAAGGCCTGTTCCCATTTTGCACGGTCTTCCGGCTTCTCGGCCTGCGCCAGTCCGCGCGCCACGCGGCGGCGCACGTCCTGTACCGATTTCTCGTCCGCCTCCGCGTATTTTTCCAGCAGTACTTCGGTGCTGATCTCTTGCGTCGTTATTGCACTTTTATTGCCCATGTTATTTACCTGTTCGTCCGGGGAGTGGTCTCCGGTGTTTTGACCTTCGCCTTTTTGGGGGGATCTTGATTGACTTTTTTGCTTGGTTATCGGGTGTCGGCCGGAGGGATTCTTCTGTGTGACAGTGGATTCTGAATCGCTTTGGCTGGACGAGGAGACGCTCTCGGAATCGAACACGATACTACCCCCTTGATTGCATGGAATACTTCAGCCCGAAAAGCAAAAACCACTATATCTAGTGGTTCACTGCTTGGATTTTACTAATTGTAGGGGGGCGAAAAGTTTTTTCAAGCGATAAATTCTCGCCCGAAAATTGACTTGGCTGGCGCGAAGCGTTAGGGGAAACGCTGGCGGCCAGCTGCAATTATCCGGCGCAGCTCAGCCGCAGTTTGTCGTTCTTGCCGCTGAGCGCGGAAAGCGCGGCGGAATAGACCGCATTGCCGTCGCCGCATCTCCATTCGGCGGCAAAATCCTTGCTGCAGGTCGGGGCGGGGTCTTCCAGCGTGGCCGGATCGATCACGAAATCGCAACTGCCCTGTCCGTCGCAGGTCTTGGCCAGTTGCGCGGTCGCATTGCCGGCTTTGGCATTGCAGTTGCGTCCATAGGTGCCGGAGACGACTTTGATAGGGATCACCGGAACGGCCGCACTCGCTGGTACGACCGCAACCGTGTTCGGCTGGATAGTGGCGATCAGGTTGGGCGGAAGCTTGGAGTACATCTCCGGTGTTTCACCGTATTGCATCACGAGGCCGATCACGATCAGTACCGCGCCCAGGATGGCGGCGCCGATAGTGGCGCGCTGCGCCTGGTGAGATGGCCACGCGGCAACTGTGCCGAGGGGCTTCGGTGTCGTACGATCACGCATGGTTGGGGGTTCTCCTTTAGCGATCATCAGGAACAGGATGCCCGCCAGCACGAACATGCGCACCATGGGTACATCGACCAGCCTCAACATGACATCTTTCATGACTATCCTTTCAGTCTGAATCGCAACGAACGCGGCTACTTTAGCACATCAAAATCTGATTGGAATTGCGCGGGCGAGACTGCTCAATTGCCCAGCAGATTGACCAATCCATCCAGTCCGACGAAGTTCAGCGCATAGCTGGCCTGCGCCCGCACCACCGGTTTGGCGTGGTAGGCGATGCTCACGCCCGCCTGCGCCATCATCTTCAGGTCGTTGGCACCATCGCCCATTGCGATGACCTGCGCGGCTTGTAGCCCGAACTCCTCGCGCACGTGGTTCAGCCAGTCGGCCTTGCCCTGCGCATCCACAATCTTGCCGGACACATTGCCGGTGAGTTTGCCGTCGACTATTTCCAGTTCGTTGGCGTGGGCGAAGTCGAGCCCCAATCTTGCCTTCAGTCTTTCGGTGAAGAACACGAAACCGCCCGAGACCAACAGCGTCATGACGCCGTGTTTTTTCAATTCCGTCAGCATCGTCTCGGCACCGGGATTGAGTTTCAGCCGTTCGTCGTACACGCGCAGCAGTGCCGCCTCGTCCAGTCCCTTCAACAGGGCCACGCGGCGGCGCAGGCTCTCGGCGAAATCGATCTCGCCGCGCATCGCCGACTCGGTGATCTCCGCCACCTGTGGCTTGATGCCCTGCATGTCGGCGATCTCGTCGATGCACTCGATGTTGATGAGCGTGGAATCCATGTCCATCACCAGCAGCCCGAAATCGGCAAGCTGCTTGCCCTGCGGCACGAAACCGTAATCGATCTGATGCTCGAAACAATAGGCTGCGATGTTCGCCTGCGGATTGACCGCGCGCAAGCGATACAGATGCGCGGCGACCTGCTCGATACGGGCGGCATTGGCGACACTGGCGAGATGCTCGACCTGTGCGGAGGGGATGTTGTGCAGGGCTTGAAGGATGAGGTTCATGTTCTGTTATTCGTTTCCGCCGCAGCGGGTATTCAAATCAAAAGCGCTGCATTTTAATTCAATGAAGGCGGATGACGGAAAGAAGTTGCGGGCGGGGTGGTGTCTCCCTCACGCTTCCCCTATCATGCTCCAGTCCTGTCGCATTGACGGCCCACCCTATGGAGGCAGCATGAACCCCGGATATCTTCTGCGAACCGTTATCTCAGCACGTCTTTTCATCGTGTCATCTGCAGCCCTGATCCTGTCGGGATGTCTCGCGGCCACACCAATCAAGACAGACGATTCGAGCGTATTCCAGCCGTCGGTCAGGGGCTCCGTCAGCCTCGAAGAGGGCACGCAGGCACCCGCCGAGCCGCAGACAGGCAAAGCCATCGAATTCGGACTGGCGCGGGTAAAAGGCAGCGGCGGGCAGACGCTTGCGGCCGGAGACTCACCGGTCATCTACAGTAACAATACGTTCACCTCGCCGCAGCAACTCAAGGTCGATTTCGATATCAACTATGTCGATCTCTCTTTCCGCTCGCGCAAATTTTTTCGCGAGGGCTCGTTCGGACTTGAATGGTCCGCCGGGATCGGCCATACCTCCATGGGGCTGGCTGTGACGTCGGCCACGCAGAAAGCAGCAGCGCGCTTCAACAATTACGGCGCACAGGGCGGAGTCGGCCTCATTTGGCGCATGCGCCCCAGCACCAGCCTGCACGCTCATGTATCAGCATTCGCGTCGGGCGCTGCAACTGGCGTAAACACCACCGGGCGATTCGAACTCTTCCTGGCGCAGGGGCTCGGCGACAATCTTGCCCTGCGCGCTGGTTATGCCACAACGGAAGTGAATGGGGATAGCGGGTACGGGGCGTCGGATTTTCAGATGAGGTACAACGGGCCGATACTGGATATCGGGCTGAACTTTTAGGGAACAGCCTGCAGTTTCAAGTCGCCACTGTGCGGCCTGTAAATTGACCGGGGCATGCCCCGGTTTTTTCTGGCCGCGCTTCAGGCTTGGCGCTTCTCCTGCGCCAGCATGATCTTCGCCAGGTTGGTCTCGATCCAGTCGGTCAACGACTCCACCTGACTGCCGATCTGCTCACCCAGCGGCGTCAATGAATACTCCACGTGCGGCGGCACCACCGGATGCGACACCCGGTCGATGAAACCATCCTGCTCCAGTTGCTGCAGCGTCTGTGCCAGCATCTTCTCGCTCACCCCGCCGATCTTGCGCCTCAGCTCGCTGAAGCGGTGCGTCCCTTCCCGTAGTGCGACCAGCACCAGTACACCCCAGCGGCTGGTCACATGATTGAGGATTGCACGCGAAGGACACTCGGCAGCGAAGACTTCCCCGCGCCTGATCTTGGTCAGTACTTTCCCGGTACCCGTATTCGCCATGACACTTACCTTTTTGTACGTACTTACGCAAAGTTAGCACAACGATTATGCTTCGTCCAGCTGCTCATTTTTTAACCAAGACAAGAAAGGAAACATCATGATCGTCGTCACCGGAGCAACCGGCCAACTGGGCCGCCTCGTCATCGCCGCGCTGCTGAAGAAAGTCCCCGCCGCGCGGATCGTCGCCGCCGTGCGCAATGTGGAGAAAGCAAAAGACCTCGCCGCGCTGGGCGTGCAAGTGCGCCAGGCCGATTACACCCAGCCCGCAAACTGGGATGCCGCGCTGAAAGGCGCGGACAAAGTGCTGCTCATCTCCTCCAGCGAGATCGGGCAGCGTGCAAGACAACACAAAGCCGTTATCGACGCGGCCAAGCGCGCCGGCGTGAAACTGCTGGCCTACACCAGCGTGCTGCGCGCCGACACCTCCGTACTCGGGCTGGCGG
>Ga0209417_1001417_pt1 | contig 44021 bp, 34 predicted proteins | sample RifGroF2_FD_184002 | JGI IMG/M metagenome (GOLD analysis project Ga0209417, IMG submission 184002) | Groundwater microbial communities from Rifle, Colorado, USA - Groundwater F2 (SPAdes) (version 2) | ecosystem: Environmental > Aquatic > Deep subsurface > Groundwater | place: Rifle, Colorado...
CGCTAAGGCGATGCTGAAGCATCGTTGTGCGGAGGCGGACGGGCTGAACGCCGAAAGACCCACGCCGTAATACGGTTATGCCTCTTTTTGCGCGGCCTTCGTCTTGGCCGGAACCGACGATACTTCAGTATCGCCTTGTTCCATCCAAGCCAAATCCGCATCAAAAATAGACATAATTTTATTCGGCGTATTTGCGATACATGACACTAGAACCTGCTCAAGAAGGGGGTAGCACAGACATTCCTGCGTGCCGTGCCATAGCGTTTTAGCGAAGGCTGGTCTGTGACGGAAAATGTGAATCTGAACCCACAGACAAGAATGTCTGTGCTACTTCAAGAAATTGCAGTCGGGGCGTTTACTCGCCTGCGGAGCCTGTCGGATTGAGACGCGAGTTCAAACATGCGCTACTGCAAACATAAAAACTTAAGTCCGACATCGCTTCCCTGTTCGATTGTTCGCCTGTTCGTAACTCGATTGTTCAATTGGCTCTTGAGTTTTGCATTTCGCATAATTATATTAAGGGGATTGTTTCCAGCATAATAACTACGTACGAACTGCGTATTAAATGTCGGAGACGGGTTATTTAAAATCGCATAGGAACTTTTAATTCACAGGCAAGATGCCTGTGCTACATCATTAATCCGGAGATGTATATGAAACAGAAGCTTCTGTTGGTGGCCGCATTGTTTTTTGGAGTCCTCGCCTTCATACTCACCTATTACCAGATAAAGCTCGAAAGGGAGAAGGCCCTGGGCGCGGCCATGACTGTCAAGCTGATCAAGTTGAAAGTCGCGAAGGCCGCGGAAGAGCCGATCCAGCTCAGCGATCTCGAGGAATATGAGACTAAAAGATTCAAGATGGACGCACAGAGGAATCCTGAGATCGAATACAAGGACAGGATGGATATCGTCAACAAGCTGGCCGACACGTCGATAATAAAGGGCGACATCCTCAAATGGTACCAGATCCGGACTGAAAAGTCCTTGAAGAGCGAAGGTCTTGCAGGAATCATCTCGAAGCCGAAGGACGGGGTGCCGACAAGGGCGATTTCGATTCCAGTGGACACTGTTTCATCCGTGACCAATCTTGTAAGGCCCAACCACCGTGTCGACATCATCGGGACGTTCAGGTTCCCTGAGATGAAGGGTGACAAGAGCCTGGACACGATAACCATGACAATACTCCAGAACGTACTTGTCCTTGCGACCGGCACGCAGACCGCCAACAGCGTCGGGCCTGAATCGAAGAACCTTGTCAAAAGCTACAGCACCGTGACGCTTGAGCTTTATCCCAAGGAAGTTGAAATGCTGATTTTTGCAAGCCAGAAGGGCAGGCTCACGCTAAGCCTCAGGAACTACGAGGATTCTATCTTCATAAAGGATTCCCAAAGCGTCAACTTCAAGTTCCTCGAGGAGAACATCCAGAAATACAGCGACGACAGGGAGAAACGCATTTTCGGCGGCAGTACGTATTCCACTGGAAAAGGAAGCAGGAAGTAATGTTTTCAGTCATCATAAGACAGCCGGAGAAGGCGGAGACAAAGGCAAAGCTTGTGCCTGGAATATACCGTCTTGGCAGCAGTCCCGCCTCGCACATCCAGTTTCCACGCCCTGAAATTTCAGCGAAGCACTGCCTCCTGACCGTAACCGAGGACTCGATAAAAGTCACTGATGCCGGAAGCAGCAATGGCACGTTTGTGGACGGCAGGCGGCTGGGGGCGGAGCCGGCTGACGCCCAGATAGGTTCGACGATCAAGCTCGGGATGGTTGAAATATTCGTCGAGGAGAATGTAACGCCGCAGGCCGACCCTGTGAAAAGCTTCAGCCCTGCCCTGACCAGCAAAGTCCTTGCCGATCCCAGGCGGCAGGAGGAGATAGCCAGGGAAATTGCGAAGTCCGCAGATAAAATAAAGACGTTTGAAGGCAGGGACAAAATACCTGTCTTGAAAATCTCCGGCATACCGGAGGACTCCAGGCCAATCGTCCAGGAAATCAAGAAACAGGCCCATGGGGAGCTCATGAAGAGGCTGAACCTCAAGCGCATGGCCATATCCGGCGCATCCGAAGAGGAGCTTGCAGACAAAGCCAAGGGGACCATCCATGACATACTTTCAGAGCTTACGGTCTCCCTGCCCTACGGGGTCACACTGGAGAAGATCGAAACTGAAATGGTGCATGAAGCAATCGGCCTAGGTCCGCTTGAAGATCTCATATGCATGAACGACATAACCGAAATCATGGTGAACGGCCCGAACAACGTCTATGTCGAACGTGCCGGCATACTTTTCAGGACTGATACCGCGTTTGCGGATGACAACCAGGTAATGGCCGCCATTGAACGCATCGTCTCCCCTCTCGGAAGGCGTATCGATGAAAGCTCGCCGATGGTCGACGCCCGATTGAAGGACGGTTCGCGTGTGAATGCGATAATCCCTCCCCTTTCGCTGATTGGGCCGACGCTCACCATCAGGAAATTCTCAAAGACCCCGTTCACAGTACACGATCTGATAAATTTCGGTTCCATGTCCCCGGAAATGGCGAAATTCCTCGATATCTGCGTCAAGCTGCGGAAAAACATCATCATCTCGGGAGGCACAGGCTCAGGCAAGACCACTCTTCTCAACGTGGTGAGCTCCTTCCTTCCTGAACGCGAACGAATAGTGACAATTGAGGACGCGGCCGAACTCCAGCTGAAACAGGCGCATGTCGTCAGGCTTGAAGCACGCCCCCCGAACATTGAAGGGAAAGGTGAAATAAAGATCCGCGACCTCGTCAGGAACTCCCTGCGAATGCGTCCTGACAGGATAGTGGTCGGCGAGTGCCGTGGTGGAGAGGCTCTCGACATGCTGCAGGCGATGAACACCGGCCATGACGGCTCGCTTACGACGATCCACTCGAACTCCCCGCGCGACGCGCTGGCAAGGCTGGAGACGCTGGTGATGATGGCCGGCTTCGATCTGCCCCTCAAGGCGATCAGGGAGCAGGTTGCGTCGGCCATAACAATCATCGTCCAGGTGGACCGCCACAAGGACGGCACCCGCAAGGTCTCGAACATCAGCGAGATCACCAAGATGGAAGGCGAAGTGATAACGATGCAGGATATTTTCATCTACAAGCACGAGGGGTGGAGCCCTGACGGAAAAATCATAGGAAAGCATGTCGGCTGCGGAAACATTCCGACGTTCATGGAAGACATCAAGCGGGCCAAGCTGGAGCTCGACATTTCGATATTCGCGGATGGCAGAGGAGACTACAGGAAATGATTGAATACGGACAAATCCTGGCAAGTTTGTGCGCGGGCCTCGCCGTGATGTTCGCCACGCTGGTGATAATCGAGTTCGCCGCCTACGTATCCTCAAGATACAAGGAACGATACCTGCGCGAGACATCAATTGAACTCGACGACGTGCTCCTCCAGATGCCGGCCGGGAGGATCTTCGATCTTACTCTTGCAATCTGCGGTCTTTCTTCGTTCCTCGCGGTCGCCATTTTCGGAATATCCAGCACCAGCTGGTCATGGCCAAAGGCCGCGTTCATCGCCGTCCTTGCGGCAATAGCTTCTTTCCCGATCCCGCGGGCTTATCTGAAGTTCTTGAGGAAGCGCCGGCTCCAGAAGTTCAACGAGCAGCTTGAAGACGCACTCAATTCCATGAGCAGCGCCCTGAAGGCAGGATTCAGCATAAACCAGGCGATTGAAGTCATCGCCTCGGAGAACAGGAACCCCATATCAATAGAATTCCGACTCCTCCTCCAGGAGATAAGACTCGGCGTGACTCTCGACCAGGCGCTGGAAAACATGGTAAAGCGGCTCGAGAGCGAGGATTTCGAACTCGTGGCGACCGCCATCCTGACCGCAAGGCAGACCGGCGGCGAACTCACGGTCATCTTTGAAAGGCTCTCCGCGATGATCCGGGAAAGAATGAGGATCACCGGAAAACTCCGCGCACTCACCGCCCAGGGGAAAATGCAGTCCTACGTCGTCGGAGCCATGCCCTTCCTTCTCATGATAATAATGAATTACATCGCTCCTGAGATGATGAGCTCGTTTTTCAACTCGATGACGGGAATATTCATGATACTCGGAGTTGTCGGACTCGTCATCGCAGGATTCCTGGTGATCAAGAAGATAACGAATATAGATATCTGAGGAGGGACAGGAAATTAGGCGGGAACCCTGAACAATCGAACAATCGAACAATCGAACAATCGAACAATCGAACAATCGAACAATCGAATGTCGAAGTATATTAGGAGAAGTAAAACAAGGAACGACGGTAATGGCTTTTGTTCGTAGTCAATGCCGCAAGGCATGTTCTTTGAATTCATCTTTGTTTGATTGATTGTTGGAGTCTGGAATTTGTTTGGATAATGTGATTTGGAATTTGGAATTTGCATCCGCGGGCCGATGACTGACGACCAGCGGCATTTAAACTTAGGACTGTTTATTTATGGGCTTTTCCTTCATGACATTGCTGGCATGTGTGTGCGCTGGAACCGGCGTGTTCTGCATGTCTCTTTTTGTATTCAACCTGCTTGAGCAGCTGGAGATAGAAAAGCGCGAAACCTCCCGCCAGCTTCCATTGATGTTCAAGATGCTTCTTCCTTTTACAGGTAATGTCACGCCTATTGTAAACTCTCAGTTTTTGGACACGTCCAAAAAACAGGCAAGAGAGCAGATTATGATGGCTGGATATGACCAGCTGATCAACGAAAAACAGTTCGTCTCAGTCCAGGTGCTCATGTTCATATTTGGAGTTTTCTTCTGCCTGCTCTTCATTGCCGGGAAACAGCCGTTCCTCGGCATCCTGTTCCTGGCCCTCGTATATCTATATCCGAAGATATGGCTCAAGAGCGTGGTCAAGCGCCGTCATCTCGAGATACAGAAGTCCCTGCCCAACGTTCTTGACCTACTGACGCTTTCGGTCGAGGCCGGAAAGGATTTCCTCACCTCCCTGAGGGACATACTTGCACGCAGGAAACGGGACGCACTTGGCGAAGAACTCGAAAGAACCTTCCGTGAGATCCAGCTTGGCAAGCAGAGGCGTGTCGCTCTCAAGGAACTTTCACAGCGCGTCCAGCAGCCGGATCTCTCGATGGTCCTCAATTCCATCGTCCAGGCGGACGAACTGGGCGTGAGCATTGGACAGATTCTCAGGATACAGGGCGACCAGCTGCGCGGAAAGCGTTTCAACAGGGCTGAGAAACTTGCAAATGAAGCCCCTGTAAAAATACTGTTCCCCCTGGTCCTGTTCATCATGCCCGCCGTGATAATAATACTCATGGGCCCGGTCATATTAAAAAGCTTTAACATCCTCTTCAAATGATCCATAACATCACAAAAAAGACCGTCATTGCAAAGAACCCGGTTGCGGCCTTGACCATGTATGAGCGAGGCAGGGGGATGATTGCAAGGGACTTCCGCGACTTCGACGCCATGGTCTTCAACAACTGCTCATGCATCCACACCATGTTCATGAGCATCAGCATCGATGTGATTTTCGTCGACAAGGGCAACCAGATCTGCGGTCTCCGCAAAAACCTTGTTCCGTGGATTCCGTTTGCGAGGGCTCCTGGGGCCAGCGCGGTGGTTGAGCTGCCAGTAGGCGCCATTGAGAGGGCCCTCTGCGAGAAAGGCGATTTCCTTGACCTGAACGCTGAACTCACTGAAAAAGCCAAGGAGGCCCTGCTCTCAAAGGAATTCGCAACTGCTGCGCATCCCGCCATGCCGTTCAAGCAGAATTGAGACAATTTCAAAGTAGCACAGACATTCTTGTCTGTGACGGAAAATTAAATTTGAACCCACAGACAGGAATGTCTGTGTTACTTTTTAAGACAAGTTTCATTTTGAGATTACCTTTTCGGGCATGCCCTAACTGTTGCCGGAAGCTCTTCTTATTTTTTCGAACTCAATGAGTTTTTTTCTCTTTTCAATACAGACTGCGCGCAGGCGGTTCTTCTCATCGTCATCCTGGCAGCCGGCGATGTCCTTGAGCAGTACATTCATTTCACTTTCAAGGAAATGCTTCTTGATCACGAAAAGGCAGTCGTTCACGGCCTTTTTAATATTTTCCGACGTGAAATTCTCCTTCCCGTCACCGGCGAGAATCCGGCTGAGGGTCGGACTCGGATCATCGCATACCTGGTTCAAAAGCGCCCTTACCGAATTCTCCCATTCACCGTTGACAGTGAGGGAAATGACCGTGTCCAGGGCCCGTCCGACCGGCGTCCTGCTTATCATCTCGCTTGGAAGTTCCTCGGAAAGCCTCCTCCCGATGTCTCCATGCCCGATGCAGAGCTCGAGCAAAGTCTCCTCCGCCTTCACCAGTCCGGAATCCTGTTCCTCCTGGACGGGCTGCACAGGTTCCGCATCCTGCCTGAACTGATAGGAGGGCTTATCAAGCTTCTTGTTCAACTCGCTGAAAACAATGTTCTCGGACAGCTTCATGCTCTCCGCCAGCTCCGAGGCATATGTCGATCTGACAACTGAACTTTCAATCTTCGAGATGTAGTAGAGCACCTCGGACACGATCTTGTTCTTGCCGAACGGGGAGGTCTGATCGAATTCCCTGACCGCCTTGTTCAGGACATGATCAAAGAACGAGACTGCGGCTTCAACTGAAAGCTTTAAAGCCCCGGGTCCGCTGGTCTTGAGATATTCATCCGGATCCTTTCCGCTCGGAAAAGAGATTATCCTGACTTCAAACCCGAGAGGCAGAAGTATTTCAAGGACACGCAGCGAAGCTTTCATGCCCGCCTCGTCAGCATCAAAACACAGGAAGGCCTTTTCAGCATATCTCCTGAGGATCCTGCCCTGCTCTTCGGTAAAAGCCGTACCCTGCGGAGCTACTGCATTATTGAAACCGGCGCTGTGCATTGCAATGACATCAAGCTGCCCCTCGCACAGTATTGCATAGCCTTTTTCACGGATCGCCTCCCGCGCCAGATGGAGGGCGTAGAGGATGCGGCTCTTCTTGAAGATCGGTGTTTCCGGACTGTTCACGTATTTTGCGCCTTCGCTTTCCTTTTCAACCGTCCTGGCGCTGAATCCGACAACCCTGCCCTGCTCGTCCCATATTGGAAAAACCAGCCTGTTCCTGAAACGGTCATAAATCCTGCTGTTCTCCTCGTTCCTGACAGCAATTCCGGCCAGGACGATATCCTCGGTGGAATAACCTTTTCCGCCGAGGAGCTTCAATGCCTCGTCCCAGGAGTCAGGCGCGGAACCAAGCCTGAATTTACTGAGTGACTCCCCGGGTATGCCGCGCATCCTTACATATTCGGCGACCCTGGAATTAGGGCGCTCATTCAGCAGGCCGCTGTACCAGGAGGCCAGCTCCTCATGTATCTTGTACAGCTTTTCGCGCTGCCTGCCGGTTTCATCCGAGGACTTCCCCCCATGCCCCGCCCCGTGCTGCTTCTCCGGAATGACAACTCCGCATCTTGACGCCAGGATATGGGCCGCATTCGGAAAATCCACACCCTCCTTGTCCATGACAAACCGGAAGACATCCCCGCCCTTCTGGCATCCGAAGCAATGATAGCTCTGGCGATCCTGGTTGACAAAAAACGAGGGGGTTTTCTCGCCATGGAACGGACACAGCGCACGGAACCTGCCGCCGGATCTCTTAAGTGGAATGTAGGCCTGTATGATATCGACAATATCGCAGCGTGATCTTATTTCATTGATTATGTCATCGGGAATAAAACGTTCCATTGCAATTCCAGTATAAAAATTTCCACGAAATTTCTATAGTTTGTATTTCTGCTTCAGAAATTCAATCCGTTTCGTAAGCTTGATCCGGACGGGTTCAAGCTCCCGGTTGCTGAGGGTGAGTTCCTGGTATTTGTTGTAATGCTTGATGGCATAAGCCGGATTATTCAGGTATACATCGCAGAATATGCCTATGTTCAGGACAACGATATGATTGGTCGGAGCCTTCTTGTATGCCTCGTTGAAAAAGGCTGAAGCCTTGACGTTGTCATTCTGCTTCACATAGAGCACGGCGAGTTCGTTGTACGGTTCGGGCCTGTCCTTGTAGGAAGGAAGCCTCGCCAGCGTGGCATAATATGTCATGGCCTCCTTATTTCTTCCAAGCTTTTCGGAACTCCTGGCGAGGAGGAGAATCACGTTCCCGCTGTCGGGCTTGAGCTTATAGGCCTCCTTGAGGGGAGCTATGCAGTCGCCAATCCTGTCGCGTTCGAAAAGTATCCTTCCCTTGGTGAACTGGGCCATGAAATTCTTAGGATCAAGCTCTACGGCCTTCCTTATCTCATCAATGGCGTTGTCAAGCTGGCCGCATTGTTCGAGGGCAAGCGCAAGCATGGCATGCGCGTTGGGATCGTCGGACTTCTGCTTGACCGCCTTGAAGGCAAGCGCCCTGGCTTTCTGCCAGTCGGCCTTGGGGCCGACTGCGGCCGCCATGGCGCTCTGCAGCAGCTCCTCGTTTGTCTGCTTGACACCACCCCCGCAGGCCACCATGAAAACAACGATCAGCAGGACCACTGCGGCGAAACTCAGATATTTTTTAATTTCATTCCCGTTCATAATATCCCATAATAATTATTATTAACATAAGATCCGGCTGCAAGACCGGAGCTTATCACTTGAGCCTTCTTGCTTCGACCTTCTCCTCCCATGGGAGCAGATCCCAGGTTCCAGCAGTCATACGCTTCTCGAAGAGATCCAGAATGCCGACGGCGCTGGAGGTGCTCCAGGTCATGGGAGCGAGCCATGATTCATAGTCCTTGACAAACACATAGACTGTCGAACCTCCACCCTTTTCAGCGACGACTTCAACAACGCAATATACCTTCGTGTCGGGGAACGACCAGTCGTAATATGTGATCTTGAGGTCCTTGCCGGGTTTTTCGTTTTTCCAGCTCTTCCTGGTGTCATACATGGTCCATGTGTTCACATTGAATTTCTCCTGCGCGGCGGCGGATACCTGGTCATACGGCGCCGCGATCGACCTGCTGGAAGAGCAGCCGGAGGAGACTATGATGGCAACTGACAATATCAGTATGCTGGCGACCGTCTTCATAACGCACCTTGAAATAATTTAATTTAAGAGGCTTGGAGCCGTGCAGAAATTTGCACGACTTCTTTACATAAGATAATGCAGATTTCGCAAATTCAAATTTTCAATGGTTGAATTCAGACCATAATTTCATCAATCGACCCGGCATCGCAGAGCACCATCACAAGCCGGTCCATGCCTAAGGCGCAGCCTGCGCAGGAGGGAATGCCGTAGTCGAGCGCATCAAGGAAATCCCTGTTTTCAGGATAGACATTCTCTCCGGAATTCTTTTTCTGCCGCCGCGCCAGCTCGAACCTGCCCTTCTGCTCGCCGGCGTCGACAAGCTCGCTGAACGCATTTGCGATTTCAACGCCACCCAGATACAATTCCCATCTTTCAGAAAAGTCCGGATTATCCTTCCTCAGTCTTGACAACGCCGCGAACTTCGCAGGATAATCCTTCAGGAAGACGGGCCTGTCCTTCGGGAGCCTGGGTTCCACCTCAGTCACAAGCACCTCCTCGAAATCATCGGCGGCGACGATCTCCAGGAGGTCTTTCCCTGCGAATTCCGCAAAGGCCGATTCGAGTGTGATGATCTCAGCCTTTGTAAAATCAATTTCAGCTCCGCGGAAAATGCATTTCGTGCTGGCAAGGACTTTTTCTGAAACGAACTCGAGCATTCTGCGGGTGAAGTCGACAAGTTGAAGATAGTCGGCACCTGCCTCATACCATTCCAGCATGGTGAACTCTTCGCGGTGAAGGCGCCCTTTTTCATTTTTCCTGAAACAGGGGGCGAGCTGGAAGATTTTCCCATAACCGGAGGCGAGCATGCACTTCATCTCCAGTTCAGGGGATGTCCTGAGGAAAAGACCATCCGATGGAACGGCATTGATATGCAGTTCCGGAGCTGGAGCTGTAATCCTGGCAGGCGTAGTAACCTCGAGAAAACCGGAGGTGTTGAAAAAATCCCTCAACGCGGAAAATACTGCGGCCCTCTTTTCAAGCCGCGGCTTCAGCGACGAGAGACGCCCTATGATTTCAGGCTTTGCTGACACGTTCTGAATACAGGCCTGTTCTTGTATCGATCTTGATACGGTCGCCCTTGTTGACGAAAAGCGGAACCGCAAACTCGTAGCCATTGTCAAGCTTTGCGGGCTTCTGGACGTTGGTGGCGGTATCGCCCCTGGCTCCGGGTTCGGTGTCGGCAATGACCTTCTCGATGAAAACCGGGAGTGTAACTTCAATCGCCCTTCCATTGTAGAAGAGGATCTTGCACTCGGCATTCTCGATGAGGAAGTATATCTGGTCGCCCAGCTTCTTTTTCTCAATCCTTATTTCCTCATATGTCTCGGCATCGCTGAAGACAAGGAATTCCCCATCGGCATAGGAGTAGAACATCTCCTTTTCCTCGAGGTCCGGCTTGCCGATCTTTTCAGCAACCCTGAACGTGCGGTCCATCGTGCTTCCGGAAAGCATGTTCTTGAGCTTGCAGCGGTAGAGGGCCTGTCCCTTGCCGGGCTTCACGAATTCGAAATCCGATACGGTCCACGGATCGCCATCTATCTCAACCTTAAGCCCTTTTCTCAAATCTGATGCTTCATACATGGTGAAAATCTCCTGATTAATTTTTATCTGGATAAACGGATTGTTGGATTTTTGATTTTCATCCGCCAGAGGAGTACGAGTTACCGATTTGAAATCCGAAACAAGGCATCCATCCCGTCATCCAGTCAAACATCCATCCAAAGCCTCTTAAAAGGTGCATAAAGTAAAGCATCTGCGGATTATTGCAAATGCACGTCTTTAGAAGGCTTGAAAATATTGAAGGGAGCGATTCAAATGGATTGCTGCAAACCAAAGACATGGGAACAAAACAAGTTAGTTTTAAGAATGAGAAATGACTTTCCAGATTTCCAAATGCAAAATCTCTTTTTGGATTTTTTTCCGCTCTTCAACCCACTCACCCAGCAATCCAGTCATCCAATCATCCATTCTTCCTGTCACTTCAGGAGCTTCCTGTCATTTCCCAGATTCTTCCGTCTTTCGGACGACATGATATGCGCAATCGCGCGGTTTGTCTCCCTGATGGTCATCTCCTCGGAATCCACATATTCTGGAAGGGACTTCGCGCCTCCGAAGAAATCGACAAGCTTCTTCCAGCGGGGATTCTGTTTAATGGCCATCGCATCAAGCTCATCATGGAAGCGTTTGAGCTTCTGCGGAGGTATCCGCCTTTTCCCGATGTTCACACCGATGTTGAAATGCGTCCTCGCCTCGCTGAAATTATTGAAGGCAAGAAGTGTCTTCGCCAGATAGTACCTGTAGAGGATGTTGTTCGGGGAATGCTCGACATTCCTCTTGAAACATTGGAACGCCCCCTGGCACTGCCCGTTCCGGAAATAATTCTTCCCTTCGCGGAAAGCCATGAAGACATCCGTCCTTTCAAGGTCAAGGAAAAGCGTTGCGAGCGTGGTGTCCTCCGGCGGATCATTTCCGACGATTATCTCCTCAAGCGTATCATCGGCGGGAGTGTCCATGATGGAGAACTCATCCAGGGCCGTCCAGTCAACGGGGCCATGGGATTCGATGCCGATTCCATTTGCATAATCATACTTCCTGCGCTTGTCGGGATCGGAAAGGACATCGAAGGCCATCACCAGGAGCTTGAATTCCTCCTCCTTGGCACGGGAACCGCCGTAGAGGTCGGGGTGGCACAGCTTCACCTGGCGGTAATAGGCTTTCTTCATATCCCTGAAGCCGGCTGAAAAGCCGACGCCAAGAACATCGTAGTGGTTCTGTATAACAGACATCGCCCTGCCCCTCAGCATTTAAATCCCTGACTTCATTATAAAACAAAACCTGGAAGGCCGCAAGAGGGGCGGAGAAGAAATGTGAAAGGTTATTCAGAATCAGTGTCATCCCATATGATGACGATGGATGGATGGCCCGCCTCCGCCGAGAAGCTACGGCAATAATTACTGAAGGAGTGAAAACACCAGTGCGGCGTTGGTCCCGCCGAAGCCGAAGCTGTTGCTGAGCGCATTTCGGATCCTGACGTCGGTCCTGCACTCGCGGACCAGGTTGGCCCATGCGAACTTCGGTTCCGGATTGTCAAGATTTATAGTTGGGGATATGAAACTTTTCTCCATCATAATCGTGCAGAAGATGGCTTCTACTGCGCCAGTGGCCCCGATCATATGTCCGGTCTGGGACTTGGTGCTGTTGATCGCAACCTTTGATTTTTCCCCGAAGAGGAGCCTGATGGCCTCCATTTCGAGCGGGTCGCCGGTCGGAGTGCTCGTTCCATGGGTGTTGATATAGTCTATGTCGTCAAGCACGAGTCCTGCATCCCTGACAGCCATCCCCATGACATCGCAGCTGGACTGGGAGTCAGGCACGACCATGTCGTTGGCGTTGCTGTTGGCGGAAATCCCTGTAAGCGCGAACGAAGGCTTCAGGCCTCTTGCAGCGGCATGGGCTGCAGTTTCCAGGACCATTATTCCGGCTCCGGAACCCATTACAAATCCATCGCGGTCCCTGTCGAAAGGGCGGCTCGCGGCCTGCGGCCTGTCATTGAAGTTCCTTGACATAGCCCTCATAGCGTCGAATCCTACGGCATGCACCCAGCTGGTCTCTTCGGAACCGCCGGTGATGATGATATCATAAATGCCGGCCTCGAGGAGGCGCGCTGAAATCATGATTGCATGTGCCGAGCTTGTGCAGGCAGAGCTGATGTCGTAGCTTTCGCCCTTGAGGCCCAGTACAAGTGAAAGGTTTGAAACTGCGGACGAGGTCATGACGCGTGGAACAGTGAAGGGACTGAGTCTTTTGACCTTCTTCGAATCAGCCACGGCTTTCGCACCTTCATAGATTTGCTGGTGCGCACTTCCCGCGCATCCAAGGATGACGGCTATGCGCTTGCCTCTTATATCATCATATGAGAGCTTCGCCTCCTTCAGGGCCTCGCAGGTGGCGGCTACCGCCATCTTTGCACTGGCGGTCATGAACCTTGTATTCTTGGAATTGAGGAGGTCGCAGACTGGGTCGCCTTCAGCAATTCCGGCAATATTGCTTTCAAGGCCGAGTTCCTTCCATTCAGGCATGAAGACTATTCCGGAACGGCCGGTTTTCAGGGCATTTTCATTGTCTGGAAGACCATTTCCGAGAGGAGTTATAAGACCTCTGCCTGTTACGACTACATTTTTCATTAATGTGCCAACCAAATTATTATTTTTAACAGGTTTTTAAAATAACGTAGATAGCTTAAATTGCCACTTAAAGACAATAATAAGAACTTATTTAATTCGTATTTCACGGATTTCAGCTTATTTTTTTAAAGAAAAATTTTCAAATCCGGAATTTATTGACGATGGCTATGCTGGATGTAAAAGACCTGTCGGTCGACTTCCTTGTCGAGGGAAGGAAGCTGCCCGCTGTATCAAATGCCTCATTCTCGGTGGAAAAAGGCGAGATACTTGCGCTTGTGGGTGAAAGCGGATGCGGGAAAAGCGTGTCATGCATGGCCCTGGCGAGGCTGGTACCTGAGCCTCCCGGCGTATATTCCGGAGGTTCGATAACCTTCCATCATGAAGATAAAACGTATGACGTCCTCTCACTGGACAAGAAGAATCTCCGCGAATTCCGCAGGCACAGGATCTCTTATATCTTCCAGGAACCCTCGGCATCGCTGAATCCTGTCTTCCGCGTAGGCGAACAGATCGCCGAATCAATCTACCTGAGGGGAGATGTCGAAGACGAGGCTACAGCCAGGAAAGAGATCATATCCGTGCTGAAACAGGTCGGCATCGCCGAGCCCGAGCAGAAGATGCTGTGTTATCCGCACGAGCTCAGCGGGGGGATGCAGCAGAGGATAATGATAGCGATGGCCCTGGCGAGCAAACCGGATCTGCTGGTCGCCGATGAACCGACGACGGCGTTGGATGTAACAATACAGGCACAGATACTCGAACTCCTCCGGGAAATCCGCGGCAAGTCCGGAATGTCGATCATACTGGTCACCCACAATCTCGGGATCGTAGCCGACATGGCCGACAATGTCGTAGTCATGTATGCCGGACATGTAGTAGAGTGCGCTACGGCTAAGACTATCATGCAGGAACCTCTCCATCCATACACCCGTGCGCTCATTTCCGCGGTCCCAAGGCTCCAACACCAGACGGAGAAGCTCTCGACAATACCCGGCAACGTGCCTTCTCCTGCAAACTATCCCGGAGGATGCCGGTTCTTCGGACGCTGCCAGCTTGCCGACACTCTGACAGCCGACAAGCAGGCGCTCTGCATTTCAACGATTCCTGAAATCCAGGAGAAACGAAAAGGACATTCCTGCAGATGCCATTACTCAAAGTAGAAAACCTGAAGACATATTACCGCGTGAGAGGCTCCTGGTTCAGCCCTGCGAAATATCTCCGTGCCGTAGACGATGTCTCCTTCGAGCTTGAAGCAGGAGAGACTCTTGGCCTCGTCGGGGAAAGCGGATGCGGAAAAAGCACTCTGGGCAGGACAATCATCAAGCTGGAGAAACAGTCCGGAGGGAGAGTATCCATCGGAGGGAAGGACATAACCGACCTCACAGGCACGGAACTCAGGAAGGCCAGGAGCGGTTTCCAGATGATCTTCCAGGATCCGTATGGCTCACTGAATCCGAGGATGACAGTTTTCAGCGCGCTGGATGAAGTTCTCTCAATACATTCAAAACTTGCCGCCCCGGCCCGCGCCAAAAGGATCGTAGAGCTTCTGGAAATGGTCGGGCTGAGCGCCGAACAGATGCACCGCTACCCCCACCAGTTCAGCGGAGGGCAGCGCCAGAGGGTAGGAATAGCCAGGGCGCTTGCCGTAGGGCCTGGTCTTATCGTCGCAGATGAACCCGTATCCGCCCTCGACGTAAGCGTCCAGGCGCAGATAATAAATCTCCTCATCGAGATCCAGAAGAAGACGAATGTCGCGTTCCTCTTCATTGCGCACGATCTTGCAGTTGTCGAACATATCAGCCGCAGGATAATGGTCATGTATCTCGGCAAGATAGTTGAAAGCGGGCTGAGCCAGGAAGTGACCGGAAACACAAGACACCCATATACGAAAGCGCTTTTATCGGCAGTGCCTGTCATTGATCCTGTCACAAGGCGTTCACGTATAATTCTTCCCGGGGACGTGCCTTCTCCAATGAATCCGCCGTCCGGCTGCCCTTTCCATCCAAGATGTCCGCTTGCCAGGGAAAAATGCAGGAATGAAGCGCCACAGCTTCTGCCTGTAAAAGACGGGGATGCCCATTTATCCGCCTGCTTCTTCCATGATGAAGTCATAAAAATGGGCTAGATACTCTCGGCGGAAATCCTTCCGCACGAGATTATCTGTCAAGGATTGCGCTGTGTATGGTTCGCACCTGCATTGAACGTGAAGCCGCAAGTGTTTAGGTGACGGCTTGTTGTGATATGCGACGAAGATGTTTTGCCATGCGGGGAAGTGTAGGCTGCGCGTTTATATGCATGCGGCCTGCGATAAGCAACGTAGAGGGCCTTACCGAGTCAGGTCAAAACGCCAGGCGTTAAAGAAGACTGTTGCGAATCTTGCAGGGAAATGGACTATTAAGATGGCGTTTCCACAATTCGCAGAATTGTGGAAACTTATAGATTTGCTTGTGCGGAAAGACTTCCGCCAAGCAAATCTAGCCGAACCTGTAGGGAACACGCACAAACCAGCTCATCTGGCAGGACAAGGAATTATCACCAGCCAAACGCCGAACTTCCAGCATTATTCTCGGACCATGTGAATCCTGCAAAACCGGCCGTATGGCTGTCGCTGAAAAGGATGTTGCCATACTTGATATGGTTGCTGCCTAGGTCAATCGCAACACCACTGTCGGTGGACGAGCTTTCCTTCAAAAGTGAAGCGTACATGTAGGAAACGCTTGAGACCCTTAGGTCAGAACCATCAGGGATTAAATCATCGGTTGACGGGCAGCTGAATATTTCCAGTTTCTCCATATACCCGTTGATATGCAATATCTCGAAGCCTGTCCTGCCTGACCTGTTCGGATAATATTCCTTGTTGTCAGTAGCATACATCCTGATGGCAAGACCTATCTGCTTCAAGTTGGCCATGCAACTTATGCGCCTGGCTTTTTCACGTGCCTGGCTGAGGGCCGGCAGAAGCATTCCTGCCAGGATGGCAATGATTGCTATGACCACCAAAAGCTCAATCAGCGTAAATCCACGTCCTTTCTTCATAACACCCCCGTCCAAACTGTTATTAGGACATCTGATAATTTTCTAAAGGTCGCCCTGAATCTACACTAAATGCAAAAAATAATCAAGAGGAAGAGACGAGAAAGAAAGCGGCGATGTCTTTTTATTTATCGGTACTGAAGGTGCTTATGAGCCAGAACACTATTGGAGTAACCAGGATTATCCATCCCAGGATTGCGATTAACTTGGCCGGCGTCCTCTTCACGTTCTCCTCGCCAACTTCAGAACTGCTTCCACCAAGCTCATCGCTGAACCATATGCAGGCAAGAGGAATCAGCAGCAGCATTCCCGCATCCATCGCGGAAGCCCCGCCCCTGAAAACATAGACAAGGACGACATATGCCACCGCAATCAGCGCTGATATGATTCTGCTTATGGCTTTCATCCCAATCCTCCCTGCGGCATGGATATCCTGAAAAACATGCCTGTAAGTGAACCCTGCAACCTGAACTTGTCAATATCCCGGAGACAAACTGATTCCCCTGCTGTACATTAAGGGACGCCCTGGATTATTTTCCAGGATTTTTTGATTTTGCTGAAAGATTTGGGATTCCTGCTGTGTAGTACCTGATGAAAAGGACGAAAAGGCACGAAAAGAAAAAAGGAGTACTGATATGAAAAACAAACTCGTAATGATGATGGTGGCTGTGGCTGTATTAGGAATCGGAACTGCCGTTATTGCCCAGAATGGCGATGGAAATGACAACACCAGGCAGTTGAAGAAGAATAAAGGAGACAAGGAATCAAGAGAGGCTGCAAAGGACAAGCTCAAGGACAAGAGGGATGATATCAAGGACAGGATTGACGCAGGCAAGGAAAATAAAAGGGAAAACAGGATTGACAAGAGGCAGGACAACCAGGACAAGAGGATCCAGCACGGCATCGACAAGGGATATCTGACTCCTGAAGAGACAAAAAGCCTCCAGAACCAGCAGCAGCAGATTGCCAGCATGGAGAGCTCCTACAAGTCCGATGGCAAACTCACAAAGGATGAAATGACAAGCCTCCGTGACACGCTCAATGTCGCAAGTGCAAATATCTGGGCGGAGAAGCATGACACCGACGGCAGGCAGATGGCCGCCTACAGGTTCGGCAAGAACGTATACGCAAAAGACTCCTTCACCAGCGCAATGTCAAACCAGAGCATGACCGGTGCAGACGCGAAGGCCCTCGCAGGTGATTTCAAGAAAATGCTCAGCTTGAAAAACAGCCTGGCGAACGATAATCTGCCGGCTGAAGTTCGGGCACAGAAACAGGCCGACTACAATGAACTCCTGAACAAGTATTTCGAAGTCCGTTGAATCGAAATTAACAAGTTGGAATAAAACGGCAAGGCCGGGCTTGAACGCCCGGCCTTGCCATTCTGCGCTTTAGATTCCACTGGAACCGTGGAGAAGATAACAGCTTTCGCCTTTGCTAAGATACCATGGCGTGACGAACAGCTGTAAAAACTAAGCGGTGAATTATCACCGCCCTTCGACAAGCTCAGGACAAGCAGTCCAAAGTCAGGCCGACCTGTCCCTCGTAGCTCGCAGAGCGAAGTGGGAAGCGCCTGACGTAAAGATGAAAAGACAGAGGGAGCGGAGAGCGTGACATGGACAGTGCTGGAAAATGGTAACCGTTAAGCTGGGTGAAGCGAGGCTGTTTTTCCAAGAAAGTATGTCGGGTTTTAACCCGACACTTGGTTGGCGGTTTAAAAACCGCCCTACTTATGAGGCTGCGTTACCAGCTTAACGCTTATGGAAAATGCGTATAGTAGACAGGGCTAAAGCCCGTACCTACTTAATGTGCAAAATGCTATTTCTTCTTCTTGTTCTGGTTCTTCCTGGGTTTGTCCTTAAGGGCAATTGCTGGTGCGGCCGGATGCTTATTAAGAATATCCTGGAGAAATTTCCTGGCAGCAACTGCTTCAGGCTCCTTGCTGTCGGGCGGCACTGCTATCTCATTGAACGGCGCTTCTTTCATGTCGAAGAGCTCACCACCGTTCGTCAGCTTCCAACGGTCGTTTCTGACATATGACTTTCCATTAAGCTCGACATATACCCATTCACGCGGCTTGCCTTTCCCGCCTTTCAGCTGCGCCGCGAAACTATGCCCATCAATGATTACCCCTTCAGGCAGGCTTGCACCCCCTAGTTCAGCAAAGGTGCTGAAGAAATCACTGAAGTCTGTGAGATCCTTGTTGACCTTGCCCGCCGGAGTCGTGCCGGTCCAATTGGCAATTAGCGGAACTCGGCTTCCTCCCTCCAGCATGGAAGCCTTTTGCCCGTTAATGCGCTTGCCGCCGTCAAGTGTCGAACTTTCAACTCCGAACCTGGCAGTGCCATTGTCTCCTGTAAAGACAATCAGTGTGTTCTCACGCAGGTTCAGCCTGTCGAGCTCGGCGGCCAGCCTGCCTACAAGCTTGTCCATGTAATCAATGTTGTCCGCATAGAAATCCTTGCTGTCGGGCTTGCTGTCAGGAGTCCGCACTATCGGACCGTGGATATGGGACATCGAATAATAAAAATAGAATGGCTTATCCTTATGCCGGGTTATGAAGTCAACAACGAAGTCATGCATCAAGTCGGGAAGATATTTCCCTTCCGGCAGATCCCTGGACTCACCGTTCTGCATGTAGGACTGGGTCTGCTCACGCCAGTATCTTCCACTTCCATTATAGACAAGATATTCATCAAAGCCCCATTCTCCGGGGCCGAGGCACAACTGTCCCCATTTGCCTGCCTGGCCTGTCACATAGCCGGCCTTCTTCATGGCAGTCGGCATCATGACTTCCCTGTCTGGAGCGATCGCGTCTGCACTTTGATTGCTTATGTGACCAGTACGGAAAGGATAGCGTCCGGTGAGGATTTCACAGCGTGATGGGCCGCACAGGGGGGGGTGAATAGCTGTATTCGAAGCGTGTGCCGGTCTGCGCGAGCTTGTCGATATTCGGCGTCTTGTAGTGGTCGCCGCCGCAGCAGCTGATCTCGCTGAGCCCAAGATCGTCGGCAAGGATGAAAATAATATTTGGCTTTCTTCCATTCACCGCCCCCTCCAACCCAAATGAGCGATATCCGGACAATGTAAATGCTGCAAGGCCAAGTCCCGATGTCTTCAAGAAGTCACGGCGGTTCATATAAGTTCCCCCCATGCTGTTTTAAAAACTTACAACGCATAAAAACAGTATTTATTGCCCATAATTTCTAAAACAATATGATTTGAGAATTCTTGAATTCCCCTGATTTTCCGCATATTGTAAAGGCTTTAGAGAAGACAAAGGGAATATCGATGATAGAATTCAAATGCCCTCATTGCGGCAAGGATTACAGCGTCGGGGAAGATGACGCTGGAAAGATGTTCGAGTGTTCGGAATGCGGAAACATCTTCCATACGCCGTCCCCTCAATGCTGTCCCAGCTGCCAGAAGCTTCTCGATCCGGGGGTAATCGTCTGCGTCCGATGCGGATTCAACCTCAAGACGAAGCAGAAGATGGAGACCGTAATCCACATCGACGACGGCAGTCCGATCTGGCTGAAATTCCTCCGCTACGTGTACGATATAATGCCAGGCCTCTTCAGGCCGCTGATAGTCCTTTCCTTCCTGGTCTGCATAGCGTTGGCGATAACCCTTGTGTTCCTGGGGCTCATGGTAATCGCCATGGGTGTTTTCTTTTCCGGAATCGCCATCTGCTCAGGGGCGCTCATGGTATATGCACAGGGGGTGGCATTGCTGCTTGCGGGAGAATTCCAGCTCCTTAAAAGCGCGCTCGTTGATTTCAAGGAAAAACAGATGTGGGTCTTTGTGCTGATGGTATTCGGACCGTGCGGACTGCTTCTGGCGGCAATGTTCATCATCGGAAAACATATCAACAACATTCAATAAGGAATAAGGAGATTTAGCATGGCTATCTTCATACAGTGTCCTGACTGCAGGGAGAAGTATAAGTTTGAGAATGTCCACGGCGGAAAAAATCTTGCCTGCAAATGTGGAAGGAAACTCGAGATACCACCCGCCGCAGAAGATGGGAGCGATATCAAGGAATGCCCTTTCTGCAATGCACTCGGTGCTCCGGATGCCGTGATCTGCGTAGGCTGCGGCTACAATTTCAACACTGGAAAAAAGATTAAAGCTCCTGCCGAAGATGAACCCGAAGAAGAACAGGGCCCAAGTACAATGCAGAAGCTCATCCCGATAATCAAATTCGTGGTCGCACCTCTTGTCATTCTCATCGTCGGCTTCCTCATATACAGCTCTGTAACCGGGAAAAGCTATGGAATATCAAAGACGGCCCCGCTAGGCGTCTTCGACAGGATTGACAGGGAATTCATAGAAATAAAGCTTGTCAAGGATGCCGAAACTAAACCAATCCCGAAGGATTTCGGCGTAGAAGGCAAGATATACACATATGTCGATGAAATCCTCAAGAAGAGAACGAAGGGGTTCACAATTGAATCCATTTCAGTCGCTGTCGATGCCCAGAACAGGGTTGTCGGCTTCTATTCGACCTTCTACCCGCCCGGAGAAGGAATTCCGACGACCGGTTCAAAGGTATATCTGAGGATGCTGGGATTCTGGAAGGACGAGATGGAACTTCCCAAAAGCCCCGATTTCAAGACCCAGCGCGTCGGCGGAGATGGAAGACTGGGATATAACATGGACGTAGCGAACGTAGAGAACAATGTTGTCAAGGCACAATGGTCAAAGGAACCCGGCCCTACCGCCCTGCAGGCATCAACCGACATGATTATCGTCTCCCTGAAGGAGTTCAAGGTCGAAAAACTGGCAATGTCTCCTGAACAAGAGGCGATGGAGCGCGTCAGCAAGATGTTTGACAAGGATAAGAAAGACGGCGCAGATGCCGCCAAGGATGACGACGAATAAAAAAAGTGTAAACCATGTTTAAATTATGGAAGAATGCCTTCATACCGATTATATTATTAGATGCGAAAATTTATTATTCTAGCTATTTCCTTAATCGTGCTGGTCGGTGTTGCCATTCCTAAAGCCAAGGCAATGGATCCGATAACGATAGCCATTCTTGCGCCATACGCCATTCCTGTTGCTGAAGTGGCGGGCCAATGGGCTTTAAAGGGTCTTGTCAATGCCGCCAAGGGATTACCCGATATTGGCAGGGACATGCTGGAGCTTTTCCTGCTTCCGCTGGGTTTTCTTGAAATCACGCTGGGCGCTCCTTTCGGGCTTTTTGCAAACGGCTGTTCAAACATAGGGGCAGGCTGCATAGCTCCCTTCAGGCTGTGCTTCTCGACAATCATGCTGGTACCACGACTATTATGCCTGTATGATTCTACGCCGCTTATGTCTTCTAAAAAATGATAATCTAATTATTCCTGCCCGGTGGCTTGGCGCGAGAACATTCTATCTGAGTCATCTGTGGGGCAAAGATGTTTCCGCATTGGGGGAATTGTGAGGCAGTATTCATTCTCCGCTATGCTCCGAACGAAGACTGGCCGTGCCAGATGACTAAAAATGCTTGCTCATAAAGGCTCGCCCTGAATGAGATTTCAAATACTTCTCAAACTTTAGAGCTTTTTCCTTATCAGTAAAGGATATGGAGGTAATCAGCATCCATGGAACAAATTTAGATGTATGTGGAACTGAACCGGAGTTGTGGGTGGAAAGTCTATGATGGAGATCTTCTGTAAATCCCACATAATATTTCGAGGGATAATTGATGGCGTTCAATATATATACGTAAAACACCTGGTTCATAGTATTGCTTGCCGGTGATTTTCGATTCTGTTGGCGTGCCTAGGCGAAGTTCGGAGCGTTAGGATTCAATGCCCGGCTTCGTCAGGAGACAATTGAAATTGTCTCACCACTACGCCGAGGCAGTCTTCATTCTCCGCCATGCTCCGAACGAAGACTGGTGCGCCTGGATGGACTTGAACCATCGACCTTGTGATTAAGAGTCACCTGCTCTACCAACTGAGCTACAAGCGCATTTCATGGGTCAGATATTCTCTGAGACGCGCATAATATTGCCCATAAATTCATCTTGTCAAACGCTCTTGAAATATTTTTTCAATTGAAATAAAGAATCTCCTGCCGTCCATCCTATCCTCGCCTCAAGCTACGGGGGTATTACGGACAGGTTCCCTCGCCTCGCAACATGCCGGAGATTCTTTATAACAAAAGAAAATCCAAACCGACCCAGGGGTCGGGGAATTGCCCCAGGGAAGATTAATCAGGCTAGAGGTTTTTCCGCGTGTTTCATGTGTTCCGTGGTTTATTTATAGCATTCTCCGACTATAATATGCCTTTCTTAACTTTGTGCCTCTGTGCCTATGCAACTTTGGAGCTTGTTCAAATGAAACAGATCTACGTATATTCAGTCAGTCTTGGATGTCCGAAGAATTTCGTCGACACTGAAATCCTGACTGGCAACCTGCTGTCGGCAAACATCGGGCTGTCCGAAACGCCCGGGGATGCTGACGTATACATGATAAACACCTGCGCGTTCATCCCCCCTGCCCGCGCCGAGGCGGAATCATTCATCCGCAAGGCAGTAACCTGGAAGAAGAAAAAGCCTGCAACCAGGAAGATCGCGATATGCGGATGCCTCGTCCAATGGGACAAGAAGATGGAGGTTGCCGGAAAATATCCCGAAGTCGATCTCTGGCTCGGTATCGACAAGATTGCGAACATCGCAAAATATATCCGTGAACTTTACGAGGGGAGCTCTAAAAAGCCGCTGAGATCGTGTTCTGACAAGCCGGAGTTCATCCACAACGAGAAAACGCCACGCCTGCAACTGACACCGAAGCATTATGCGTACATCAAGATAGCGGACGGGTGCGACAACAGGTGCGCATACTGCTCCATTCCGGGAATACGCGGAGGGCTGAGGAGCAGAAGTTCGGAATCGGTCCTGAAGGAGGCTGAAACGCTTCTGGGGAACGGATGCAAGGAACTGATAATCATCGCGCAGGACACGACAGCCTTTGGAAAGGACCTGCGGAAGTCGCACGAGAATCTCCACACCCTCCTGAAAAAGCTAGATGGCTTGAACGGTGACTTCTGGGTCAGGCTCCTCTACACGCACCCGGCACATTTCTCCGACGAACTGATCGCCGTGCTCAAGAACGCAAAGCACATCCTGCCATATATCGACATGCCGCTCCAGCATATTTCCGACAGGATTCTCATGAGCATGGGGAGGAAGGTCAGATCTGAACAAATAAAGATACTTCTTTCAAAGCTCCGTGCTGAGATTCCCGGCATTGCCATAAGAACGACTTTCCTTGTCGGTTATCCCGGCGAGACCGAGGAGGATTTCAAGGAACTCGCGAATTTTGTAAGAACACAGAAGTTTGAACGGCTTGGGGTATTCACCTATTATCCTGAACCCGGAACGCCTGCGTCGGTATTTCCAGACGTAGTTCCCGATGACGTAGCGGAAAAAAGAAAAGACGTCATCATGCGGATACAGGCGGAAAACTCCCTCGAGCGCAATACCATGCTCGCCGGAAAAACCGTTGAAGTGCTTGTCGACAAGGTTGAAAAAGGGCAGGCTGTCGGCAGAACCTTCATGGATTCGCCAGACATAGACAACACTGTCAAGGTGAAAACCGGCAGGTTGAAAATTTCGCCTGGAGATATTATAAATGTAAAAATAAAATCCTGCGGCATCTATGATGTTGAAGGGGAGATTGCAACTGTTAATTAGTAACTTGATATTGGAAATTGGTGAAGAACGTGGCACATGCGTCCCGCCTGTTGGTATAAAAAGACAAATTACAGGCGGGACGCCTGTACCACATTCTGGAAAATTTGACAAGTGCTCTGTTTCCAGTTAATGCCGCAATGCATTTTCCCTCATAAGTAGGGCGGTTTTTAAACCGCCAACCAAGCGTCGGGTTAAAACCCGACATACTTCCAAGAAAAACAGCCTCATCTTATCCAATTTAACGGTTAACTCTACACCCGGAAAATCATACCGAAGGTATATCCACTGTCCCGAAGAGCGTGACTTCCTGACGATCGTGGTACAGCTGGCGCATGCTGTAATGTATGAAGGGCTTTGAAGAGAGCCATTCCTCCATCGGTTTGACGACAGGATAGGGTTCGACCTGAGGAAGCTTGATGTTGATAATGAATTTCCGGGCGCGGCGGCCGCCGATCCAGTTTTTTATGAGCGCGAAGTTCTTGCCTGTCGCAACCAGCATGTCGCTGACAAGCCAGTCCGCGGGGAGAAGATTGGGTGCAGGTTCATATACAAGGCCGTCGGCCTGGACATGGTTCAGCCTGCCGGGCATTTTATCCAGATTTACAATCTTCATCGGCCCATTGTCGACGGCAGTGACAGCGCATCCTCTTTTGAGGAACGCATAGGACCAGCCGCCGGGAGCGGCGCCGAGATCGAAGACACGCTCCCCCTGTTCCGGGTTTATTTTTATGATGTCGAGGGCCTCCTCGACCTTCAGGTATGAGCGTGACGGGGCATCGTCGTCGAAAATCATCCTGTGGCATCCACCGGGGCACGGATCGCTGAGTTTTTCCGAAAGCATTGCAGCCCCCCAGAGACCGTTCTTGAGCATGCAGAGGTTGAGGACCATCATGCTTTCCTTCCGGAGATCGGCATCCGGGGCGTATCTCCTTGAGACAGGTCCAAATCTATCCTTGCAGAAATCTATGAGGGTTTTCTTGAAATATTTTATTTTGGGAGTTATGGAGAGAGAGGTATCCTCAGGGGGATAGACATGCAGGGTCCACTTCATTTCCGATCTGGTGATTGCAGGGAGGATCTGCTTCACGACGTCGCGCGCCATGTTGCTAAGCGTACCTTCATTGACAAACAATGCATTCTCCATGCGCTGCCGTTCAAAGACAAAGAATTTTCCAGGCAGGTATCCGCCGGAACTGGATTCAGACACAATGATGCCGGGAGACTTGTTCGAGATGGCAAGAGAAGGACCGCACTTCGACACGAGTTCGGCTTCGAGTGTATTCTCGTACTGCTCCTTGCATAAAAATATCATATGGGGCATAAGAAGGTTCCATTATTCAATTAATAACAGGCTAAAAGCCTGTCTTACTAATAAATCAGAATTCGCCAATTGAAACCCAAAAAAGCGTTGTGTCTTGGGAAAGCTGTGTTAAATTAATATTTTATGGGTTAAAACTGGGGGTTTCCAGGACAAATGAATCTTCCGAATAAATTAACGATGGCGAGAATTGTGATGATCTTCATCTTTCTCGTCATCTGCAATGTCGATGAGAAGCTGCCGCCGGACTGGCAGATGCCATGGAAGGCGGTTGCAGTCTTCCTGGCCTTCCTCGCAGGGCTTACCGACATCCTTGACGGATATATTGCGCGGAAATACAATCTGATAACGGATTTCGGGCAGCTGATGGATCCGCTGGCCGACAAGATATTCATGGCGACGACCTTCATCATGCTTGTCGACAAGGGAATCCTCGAAGGATGGGTGGCGGTCATTGTTCTCTCCAGGGAATTCCTTGTTACCGGGCTCAGGCTGGTCGGGGCGAGCAAAGGAGTCGTAATTCCTTCGGATGTCACCGGCAAGCTGAAGACCTCGCTCCAGATGGCATTCGTGGTAATTGGAGGTTACTTCTGGATTCTCGGCTGGAAAGGCCCGGAGATCAAGAATGTGCTATGGGTCTGGTGGTGCTGGGAGATTGCCAAATGGGTCATCATCGTCGTAACCGTCTATTCCGGTGCGAATTACTTCTACAGGCTGAGGCATCTGTATATGGATAAGAAAATGTAATTATACAGGCAGACGCCTGCATCATATCATAAATCATAAATCGAAAATACTCTGAGGTTATCATGGCTTTATGGGGCGGAAGATTCAGCGGCGTTCAGAAAAAGGAACTGATAGAGTTCACCGAGTCGGTATCCTTTGACAAAAGGTTTTACAGGCATGACATCGCCGGCAGCAAGGCCCATGTTGAAATGCTGGCCTCATGCAGGATAATTCCTCCGAAGACCGCGTCTGCCATCAAAGCGGAGCTCGACAGGATCCAGAAGCGCATCGAAGGCGGCAAGTTCGAATTCAAGAGCGAACTCGAGGACATCCACATGCACATTGAGAGCGAGATCATCAGGGCGCTTGGCGACGAGGGCGCGAGGCTCCATACCGCCAGGAGCCGCAACGACCAGGTCAATCTCGACACCAGGCTCTACCTGCGGGATGAGACAGCAAAAATACTGGCAGGAATTGCGAACCTCCAGAAGGCGCTCGTGTTCCAGGCCGAGAAGAATTCCGGCGCCATAATGCCGGGCTATACGCATCTCCAGCATGCACAGCCGATCCTGTTCGCACATCATCTGCTTGCCTATGTTGAAATGTTCAACCGTGATACCACAAGGCTCCAGGACTGCCTGAAAAGAATAAACGTAATGACGCTCGGTTCGGGCGCCATCGCCGGGACGACGCTGCCGATCGACAGGAAAAAGACCGCGGCCGCCCTGTCTTTCCCCGCGATATCCGCGAACAGCATGGATGCGGTCGCCGACCGCGACTTCGAATGTGAATTCCTCGCCTGCCTTGCGATATTCGCAATGCACGTGTCACGGCTCAGCGAGGACATCGTCTTGTGGATGTCCAAGGAGTTTTCATTTGTCGAACTTGCCGATGCATTCTGCACCGGATCAAGCCTGATGCCCCAGAAGAAGAATCCCGATGTTGCGGAACTCGCACGCGGGAAGACAGGAAGGATGTACGGCAACCTGATGGCGATCCTGACGATCTGCAAGGGGCTTCCCATGTCGTACAACCGAGATCTCCAGGAAGACAAGGAGCCGCTGTTCGACTCGATTGACACCGTGCTCAAGATTTTATCCGTCTTCCCGCCGATGATTGCGACTATGGAGGCGCGGAAGGACAGGATGCTTGCCGCCGCAAACAATCCAGAGCTCATGGCAACTGATCTTGCGGAGGAACTTGTGAGGAACGGCATGCCTTTCCGGAAGGCGCACGAGAGGACTGGTTCGCTCGTAAAGTGGTGCAACGCCAACCGCACCCCCCTTGACAAGATATCATTCGAAGACATGAAGAGGATCATTCCTGAAGCCGATAAAAGCCTGCTGAATATCTTCGATCCTGCCAAAAGTATTTCTAAAAGGGAAATTGCTGGAGGGACAGGTCCGCGCCAGGTCCGCAGCCAGACAAACTCCTGGAAAAGAAAACTTCAAGATAAGCTTCAAAGAGCATAGCAAACCATACCTGCCTGTTGTATAATATTATATGTTAGTCCTTTGATATTTGGCTAAACAAGGGGTAGGCGATGCGCCGTTGCTGCAAAAGACCGTTCACCATTATCGAACTGCTTGTCGTAGTCTCCGTCATCAGTCTTCTGGCCGGACTGCTGCTGCCCGCACTCGCGAAGGCGAAGGAAAGGGCTAGGTACACAAGATGGCTGAGCACAAACAACCACTTTAACTCCGATCCTTCAACCGTCGTCAACTATAATTTCGAGATTCCCGATTTCAAGATGAACTATCAGGGGGCATACTTTCCGGCAGTATACAATTCCGCAACCGGATGCGAAGCCACCGGATTCGTGCAGTCGGACTACCACGGCATATTGAGAAATGCACCACAGTGGAGGAGAGGCGGACGATGGGTCTCGAAGAGGAGCCTGCAGTTCGACGGCAGGACTACCTACGTTGAAATACCGGGGACATCCTCCATCGACTTCAATATTGCCAAGGACGACTTCACCATATCCACGTGGGTAAAACTGGATAATCTTACCGGCACCCAGACATTTTTCGGAAAATGCGAATGGAACCTATCTTCCCAGTATGATGTCTTCCTCAACGGCGCCAGGAAAAGGTTCGAGACTGACGTAGGGCGTGGAACGGCCGCATGGACATCCCCCGCCCCTGCAGCCAACCAATGGTTCAACATCGCGCTCACCAGCGAATCGGGCAAGTATCAGCTCTATGTGAACGGAAAGGCTATGGCAAACAGGACAACTTCAGGCACATCGATATCGAAAAACGCCCAGTCACCGGCAAAGAAACTGCTTCTCGGCGCGGCAAATATCACTGGCAATAGACGGAATTATTATTTCATGGGACGCATGGATGAATTCATAGTTTCCAAGAGGCTTTGGACGCCGTCGGAAATAAAGGCAGTATATGAAATGGGAGTTCCTTGATATGGTACGGAGAAAACAACATGTCTAAAATATTAGTGGCAGATGACAGCATCCTTGCACAGAAATCATACACGCAGATGCTTGAATTCCTCGGGCATGAAGCAATTGTCTGTGCAAATGGGATTGAGGCTGTAAACGCATTCAGGGATCAAAAACCCGACCTGGTGATCCTGGATGTCGACATGCCGGAGATGAACGGCTTTGAGGCATGCCGTGAAATGAGGAAGACTCCAGAGGGCCTGGCAATACCGATCATCATGGTGTCCGTGGAGGATTCCGAAGAAGACATAATGAACGGATTGAACGCCGGAGCCAATGATTATCTGGTCAAGCCCGTCAAGGAACCCCATCTCATCGCCAAGCTGAAGACCTTCCTCAAGTTCTCCTTCGTACACAAGGAGGATCTTGATCTTGTCAGGAACCATGTTGAATTCGCCGGCAGGTACAAGATAGAGAAACTCCTCGGCCACGGAGCCCATTCCGTTGTCTTCCTGGGCAATGACAAGGAGACCGGCAAGGAGGTGGCCGTCAAGATTGTATCCACACCGGATCTTGCGGCTTTCGCAAAATCCTTCATCGAGACTGCCGAGAAGATCAAAAAGATTGAATCCAATTACGTGCTGAAGATTTTTGATTATGGACAATATGCCGGGAAGTTCTACATAATCCTGGAGTATGCCGACAAGGGGGATCTTGCAGCTGAACTCAAGCACCACAAGCTCTCGGAGGAGGAAGCCCTCAAGCTGGGACTGGACGTAGTAAAGGGGCTGAAGGATCTTGACAGGCACGGCATCGTCCATTTCGACATCAAGCCGGAGAACATAATGTTCTCCGGAAGCGACTACAAGCTTGGAGACTTCGGAATCATCCAGCAGAGGGAGTCCGGCACAGTTCCAATAAAATCGGAAATGTGGACAACAGCGGCATATCTGCCTCCGGAATATCTGAATGATTCCACTGCGGTCTCGATCAAGAGCGACATCTATGCGCTTGGTGTCACCCTGTATCAGGCGGTCACTGGAGACAACCCGTTCCAGGCGGAAAAATCCGCTGTTTCAATGTTCAAGCAGATGAACCTAATTCCTCCTTCGCTGAAAAGCTTCGATCCGAGGATAACTGAATATTTCTCCGACACGCTGGATGCCATGCTCGACAAGAATCCGGGGAACCGGCCTTCCCTTGATGAAATCATGGAATTCTTCTCGAACATCCTCGACTATCTTGCCGCCAGGACTGTTGCAGAGGACAAGCCGCATGAGGAAAAGCTCGTAAAGACATCGGTGAAGCTAAGGGAGGATCTGGACAAGCTTGCTGAAACCACATGGACAGTTGCATCAAAATGCAAGAGGAGGAGGAATCCTTTCTACCTGTCGCTGCTGAAATTCGGAATTGCCAGGTCAGCCATATCTTTATTCCTGATACTCATGTTTTCTTCACTTGCAGGCTACCTTTTCTATTCCGATTTCCTGGATAGACCTGAAATGAGTCCACCAGGCGCGCTGTCAGCAGTACTGTGCGACAGATGCACCATGTCCTATGAGGCAATAATAGTTGACATAAGCAAGGATAAATGCATCAACTGCGGAGGGGTGCTGTCCTACCGGCAGAAGTGCGATGACTGCGGATATGAATTCGCATTCAAACAGCCGGTTCTCACTGGAGAGGAGGGCGTCAAGGATTCAATACAGGATGATATCGATCTCAATAAATGTCCGAAATGCAGTTCTTTGAATACTTCCGCGGTCCCGACAAGTCTTGAATTGAAGCAGACAAAACCTGAAAATTAAACTTATTCCCGCTTATCAGGAGAGACCAAATGGGTGGAGCATCCGGTAAAATCAGGATACTTCTTGCTGAAGACAGCCTTCTCGGCAGGAAACTTGCATTAAAGATGATTGAACATTGCGGACACGAGGCCGATTATGCTGAAAACGGGAAAGAGGCGGTAGACAAGTCCTGCGCGAACGCATATGATCTCATTCTCATGGACATGTACATGCCCGAGTTGAACGGCGGGGATGCGGCGCTGGAGATTTCAAGGAAGGGTGTTCTTGCTCCGATAATCGCCCTGAGCGGTGATGTGATAGGGGCTGAGGAGCTTGCCAGATACAGCATGAGGGATTCGATAGTGAAACCGTTGTCAGAAAACGAGCTTAAAAGAGTCATAGCCGCACACTGCAGCGTGAAGGATGAATCGGCTCCGGCAAAATGCGTCGAGTCTTCTTCTTCATCCTCTTCCGGGATTATCTTTGATGAAAAGGCCGCGCTCGAATTTGCCTGCGGGAGCGAGGACACGCTCGCGGAAATGATCTCCATATATCTTGAAGGCACCGGAAGGAACATCGAAATTCTCTCCGCGAGCATCGATACAGGCGACATGCAAAAGGCGAAATCCGCATCGCATCTTATAAAGGGTGAATCCAAATCACTTGGCGCCATGAAAATATTCACTGGGGCATCGGAGATCAATGATGCCGCCAAGGCGGGCGACAGGGAGAGGTGTGCTTCAATGATGCATTCATTGAGGAACGATTTTAAAGAGTTCATCACTCACATTGGGAGAACAGGAAAGACATGATGGAAGCCTTCTTCAAATCAAATATGGATTATATATTCTTCCTGTACGGGCTTTCATTCATCATACTCGGGTCTGTAACCTATCTTCTCAGCAACAATTCAATGCTCAAGTGGAAATGGTTCTCACTTTTTGCGTTCACGCAGGGGGTGATACATATCGCCGACATCATAACCGCGCCATACATGCCCAGCTACACGTACAATACAATTGACCTGTCACTCTCAATCCTTTCCTATTTCTTCCTTTTTGAGTTCGGGCGCTCGGGCCTTGAAATGGAGAAAGGCGAGAAGAACATAGGCAAATGGGTGTATGCAATTCTTTTCTGGCTGGTTGCGGCCGGGGCTTCAAGGGGAATTGAAGGCCTCGAGGCGACATCCCGCTATTTCATGGCACTGCCTGGAGCCTTGTTCGCAGCCTACATACTTTCAATGACCAGGCTGACCAGGTTCCAGGGGAACAGGGCCCTCTTCTCCTCGGCAACCTGCCTGGTACTCCTGGGAGTATCGATCACATCGGTCCCTCCACCAGCGCCTTTTTTCCCTGCGGATGCGCTCAATGAAGACACCTTCCTGACGGCAGTGCATTTCCCGGTTGCCGTTTTCAACAGCATGCTCGTAGTGGTCCTCTGTTTCTGTTTCAGCTATTTCTACTGGAAATGCGTCACCATCCCGTACGCCGAGTACTCCATCAGGGATAAATCCCACTTCAAGCATTACATTCCCGCCATCCTCGCAATATTCATAATCGCCGGATGGATAGCGACAAAAAAGGCCGGAGACCAGGAGGAGGAGCAGCAGAGGGGCAATTTGCTTTCACTGACTCGTGCAATAGCGGCATCCATTGATCCGAAAAAGCTGCAAAACCTTGCCGGCGCAGCTGCCGACATCGATCTCAATGAATACAAGGAGCTGAAAAGGAAACTGACGGAAATAGCAAACAGCCAGTATAACATAAAGTACATATATCTCATGGGATGCAGGGAAGACGATGTTTTCTTTTTTGTAGATGTCGAACCTGAACGGCCTGATTCTGGAAAGGACTTTTCCCCGACACCACCATCCCCTCCTGGAAAAATCTATGATGAGGCAAGCGTCCTGCTCAGGGAATCATTTAGGAAGGGGTACGAGTTCACCGAAGGACCGACCCAGGACGAATGGGGGATCTTCGTCTCGGCAATGGTGCCGATAACTGCACCTGGCTCCAAAAAGGTTCTTGCAGTCCTCGGCACCGACATCTCTTCGCCTGAGTGGGACAATCTTATAGCAAACCACAGGATGCTTCCGATTCTTACGACTCTCATAATCTGCCTTCTCCTGATAATTTTCTTCGTGATCCAGCAGAAGAACTTTGAAAATTCAATTGCCATGGAATCGTCTGAAAACAGATACCGCAGCCTTGTCGAATGCTCTCCGAACTGCGTCGAGCTCTTTGACAAACATGGAAAATACATATCCATAAATGACACCGGCCTGATGGTGAAAGGATTTTCCGAAAAGGATATTATTGGGAAGGACTACAGGGAAACATGGCCGGAAGGGTTCATGCGGGAGATCGTCGACGAGGCCGTAAAGCGCGTCCTCAAAGGTGAAAAATGTACATTTGAAGCGGAAAGCATGAGGCTTGACGGCTCCCTGATAACATGGATGACGGTACTCAATCCGATATGGGACGAGGAAAGACGGATAAGCAGGTTCGTGGCCATATCCACGGACATAACTGAACGGAAGAATGCAGAGAAGGCCATCCTCGCCTCGAAGGAGCAGGCTGAGCTGCTTAACAAGATGATCCCCAGCGGCGTTTTTACCGTTGACAGGAACAGAATCGTGAGAAGCTGGAACAATGCCGCAGAAAAAATAACAGGATACAAGGCCTCCGAAGCAATAGGTAAAGAGTGCCTCCTATTCGCAATTGAACCGTGCAGCGAGAAATGCGGGCTCTATGCCGAAGATGTGCCAAAACCTATTTTCGGCAGGGAATGCATTGTCAGAAGGAAGGACGGCGAACTTATCAACATATCCAAGAATGTCGATGTCCTGAAAGACGACAAGGGGAATATAATCGGAGGAATTGAATCTTTCACCGACATCACTGAAAAGAAAAGCAATGAATCGGCCCTCCACAGGAAGGACAATATTTTGGAAGCAACGGCTTTTTCCGCGGAAAGGCTGCTCAACACGCCCCACTGGAATGACTGCATCGAGGAAATCATCAAGAAACTGGGAATGGCCGTGGAGACGGACCGGGTATGCCTGTTCCAGAACCGCATAAGAAGCAGTGACAGGATAATTTCCGCGCCGGCCTTTGAGTGGTCGTCTTCCGGTACAGCCAAAGACTTTATGAAGCCAATAATCAAGGATATGAGTTTCGATGAAACAGGGCTGTCCAGATGGAAAACAGCCCTCGAATCAGGAATGACGGTCTCCGGCATAATAGACGAATTATCCGACGACGAGAAAAAAATCCTTGCTGCTGGCGGCGTGAAATCGATACTGCTGGTCCCGGTGTCTGCCGGCACCAAATGGTGGGGCTTCATAAAATTTGAAGATTTCACCATCCTGCGGAAATGGACAAATACCGAGATGGAACTTCTGAGCGCCATCGCCGATCTCATCGGTTCGGCGATGATAAGGGAGCAGTTCGAGAAGACACTCAAGGACTCCAAGGATGAGGCGCAGGCGCTCAACAGGCAGCTCGAACACAGCATCCACCAGGCCAACATGCTTGCAGTCGAGGCTGAAACCGCGAATGCCGCAAAGAGCGACTTCCTGGCAAACATGTCGCATGAGATCAGGACACCGATGAACGGCGTCATCGGGATGATCTCCCTGCTCATGGAAACCGAGCTGACTCCGGAACAGAGGAAATTCGCTGATACGATAAGGATGAGCGCAGACTCTCTTCTGACAATCATAAACGACATTCTCGACTTCTCCAAGATCGAGGCCGGAAAGCTTGATCTGGAGGAAAGCGACTTCGACATCTATGACGTCGTAGAGGAGGCCGTCGACATTCTTGTCCTCAAGGCCCAGGAAAAAGGAATCGAGGTCAACTGCCTGGTCTCACCTGACATGCCGACCAGGTTCAGGGGAGATTCCGTAAGGCTCAAGCAGGTTCTGACCAACCTCGTGGGGAACGCCGTGAAGTTCACGCAGAAGGGTGAGATCGTTGTCAGGGCCGAGATGAAGAAGGATGAATGGAACAAATCCCTGATCTATTTCGAAGTCCAGGACAGCGGCATAGGAATACCGGGGCAGAAGATAGACTCGCTGTTCAGCGCCTTCACACAGATAGATACTTCATCGACAAGGAATTTCGGAGGAACAGGACTCGGGCTGTCCATCTCGAAGCGCCTGGTGGAAAAAATGGGAGGGGCGATAGGAGTGCTCAGCGAGGAAGGCAGGGGTTCCACTTTCTGGTTCACAGTGCTTCTTGACAAGCAGACGTCCAGCCAGCAGAGGCGGAAACTGCCCCTTGAACGATTCCACGACATCCGGATACTCACTGTCGACGACAATGCCACCAACCGCCTGGTGATGGAGAAACTTCTGGGATCATGGGAGTTCTCCCATGATGAAGTTGAAAGCGCATCTTCAGCCCTTGCCGCCCTCCGCACTGCCAGGAAGGCCGGCAAGCCTTATAAAATGGCATTCCTGGACTTGCTCATGCCCATCACAGACGGAGAGACACTTGCAGCCGAAATAAAGAACGATCCGGAGATTTCCGGCACAATCCTGGTAATGATGTCTTCGGCAGGACCGCTTCTCGAGAAGTTAATGAAGGACAGGAAACTCTTCTCCGCCTCATTGCCGAAGCCTGTGAGGAAATCCCATCTCTTTGACTGCATCGTCAATCTCACAGGTGAAGACAGATTCATAAAGGAAGCCGCAGAACCGGAGACGACCGGCACTGCATCTGGAAAAAATCCGGCCAGGAAGATACTCCTCGCCGAGGATAATGAGATCAACCAGAAGGTCGCATGTGCGATACTCGCAAAGATGAACATAAGGCCTGACATCGCCACAAACGGATTCGAAGCTGTCAGGAAACTCGAGAAGACCGACTATGAGCTTGTCCTGATGGACATACAGATGCCGGTCATGGACGGATTCGAGGCGACAAGGGTGATCCGCGACAGGAACTCCAGGGTTTTGAACCACGATGTGCCGATCATAGCGATGACAGCGCACGCCCTCAAGGGCGACAGGGAAAAATGCCTGGAGATCGGCATGGACGATTATGTTTCAAAACCGGTGAAGCCAAAGGATCTGGCGGACGCTATTTCCAGACAGCTGTCAGATGCACAGGGATTCAAGGAGGCGCCTGCTGCTGTCAAGGAAATACCGCAGGAAGATATAAAACTCAATGCATCTGTATTCGATCTTGACACGCTTATGGAAAGAGTTTTCAACGACAAGGAATTTTTGAGGGAGCTCGTCGAGTTATTCTTCAAGGACACGCCTGTCCACATAAGGGCCCTCAGGAACGCCTACAACGACAAGGACATGCTTGAGATCCAGCGCATAGCGCATACCGTAAAGGGTTCAGCCGGCAATTTCGCCGCCGGAAGCCTGCAGAAGACTGCATTGTCGCTTGAACATGCAGGAAAGGCAGGCGACTATAAGAAGACCGGCCTTCTTATCGATGCCGTTGAAATGGAGTTCGAGATCCTAAAGAATGAAATCAGGAAAAATAACATATAGGTGGTGACATGTCATTCAAAATACTGATAGCTGACGACGACAACATAACCAGGCGTCTCATAGAGAACATCCTTATGAAGAACGCATATGACTTCATCTCATGCCAGAACGGGGATGACGCGTTTGAAAAGCTCAGGCATGAGGACGGCCCCAAGCTCGCCCTTCTCGACTGGGTGATGCCCGGGCTCCAGGGGATCGAGATCTGCAAGAGGCTTCGCGCAATCAAATTCAAAATCAATCCCTACCTGATAATCCTCACCGCCTCGATGAACGAGAAGAAAGATGTCCTGGAAACTTTCCGTACCGGCGCGAACGACTATGTCGAAAAGCCCTTTGATTCGAACGAACTGCTGTCCCGGGTGAAGCTCGGCAGGGAACTCATCACGCTGCAGATAGCCCTTGCGGAAAGGATAAAGGCCCTCGAGGAGGCAAACCAGCATATCAAGACGCTGCAGGGCATCCTGCCCATCTGCATGCACTGCCACAAGATCAGGAACGACAATGAAAGCTGGGAACGGATGGAGGAATATATTGCAAGACACACCGACGCTCAGTTCAGCCATGGACTCTGCCCTGACTGCAGGGACAAGCATTACCCGCACTTGAAGAAAAAGTAGGGGATCAACGAAGAACCGTCACGCAATACTGAAGAATCGATACCTTCAGGTTTGCTCCTGAGGTAGATGAGTGAGTCTTTCAATGCAGAAAGGAGTCAGCGGGAATGAAAAGAGATAACTGCTGGGAAGTGAAGAAGTGCGGAAGGCAGCCAGGGGGTAGCAATGCAAAAGAACTTGGCGTATGCCCTGCTGCATTGCCCAATGAATATGACGGTGTCAACAAAGGCAATCATGGCGGCAGATTCTGCTGGGCTATTGCGGGAACTTTGTGCGGAGGAAAAGTGCAAGGCACATATGCAGGGAAGTTCATATGTTGTCTTAATTGTGAGTTTTTAAAGCAGGTGAATGAAGATGAAGGCCGGAATTTCATTCTAAATCCTCCGAAAGCCAAAGAGAAATCATAGATTGAACGAAGGATAACCCGTTAAAAGGGCGTGACGAAAACGACGGCGACGACGGACAACCCCTCGTCTCTTTCATTCAGATGAGCAACGCTGCGTTGAACTGGCTTAATTAAAAAAACATTGTCACGCAATCCATCTTGTTCCGTATATGATGAAAATTTGTAAAAAGAACTAATTATGAGTATGGTCTGCTTTGCAGGCGCGCAGATGACAGCCCTTGAAAGGATGAAATGGACGACAAAAAACAAAAAGTCAGCATTTCCATCAGGACAAAATTATCGGTGCTGGTACTGGCATTGATTCTGGTTGCCATATTATTGACCGGCGGCGTCCTCTACTGGCATACCAAGGCGATCATAAAAGACAGGATCTTATCGGACTTGTCACTTTTTCTTGATTCCAATCAAAACCAGCTTATTGACACGCTCCAGCATGACTTCGACCTGGTGGATCTTGTCGCCTCAAGGCGGCTTCCCAGGGAACATCTTGCCATGATAATTTCCAAGGAACCGGATATCGTTAAGTTTGAAGTGGACACGCAGAAGACACTTAAGGATGCAATGGCCTCCGCGCCAGTCATAGACAAGATTGACGTCATAGATCTCGATGGAAGGATAATCGGCTCGACTGCTGTCCAGGACATAGGAAGGAATGTTTCCTCGTCAGATGCCTTCAAGCACGGGAGGGATGCCAGGTTTTTCAGCGGATTTTATCCTTATGCTGGAACATTTATGTTCGATGTTTCGACTCCATTGCCCAATCCCGGGGAAGGTAGAAAAGATACAGTGGGGGTCCTGCAGGTCCGGATCCGGGCGGATAATATTTATAAGACATTGAATGAGTCAGGCCATTCGTCCAATGAAGACGTACTGCTTGGGAAAATCTCAGGCAGCGACATCCTCTTCCTCAACACCATACAGTCCATTCCGGATTCAGCGTTCAAATACCGGGTTCCACTTGATTCGAAGCTTGCGGAACCGATGAGGCTGGCATTGAAAAAAGGCAATGGAATAATTGACGGCCCCGGTGTTCAAGGTGAAAGAATCCTGGCTGCATACCGGTATGTACCTCTGGGTGAATGGGGACTTGTAGCAAGAATCACCACCGAGGAGGCTTTCAAGCCTATCAATAAGTTTTTTCAATATACGCTCCTAGTCATAATCGCCGCCTTGTCGCTTAGTTCGATCGCCGTCTTCTACTTCTCCAGATATATTACAGCCCCCATAAAGGATCTGCAGGCCGGAACCGAAAGGATAAGTGCCGGAGATCTTGATTATCGCATCCCTGAAAAGACACATGATGAGATTGGGCTGCTGGCGCAGTCGTTCAATGAAATGACACAGCATCTGAAAAAGATTACTGCTTCGAGGAATGAACTGGACAGGGAAATCACCGATAGAACACGGGTAGAAAAACAGCTGAGGGAGAGCGAGGAGCACATGCGCGCCATCACCGACTCCGCCCAGGACGCCATCCTCATGATGGATCCTGAAGGCGGGATATCGTATTGGAATCCTGCCGCCGAGCGTATTTTCGGCTATTTGAAAGCAGAAGCCATTGGCCAAAAACTGCATGCATTGATCGTACCCTCGCGATATCATAAGGCGCACCATGCCGCCTTCCCGGTGTTTCAAAAGACTGGACAAGGAGCCGCAGTGGGTAAGACGCTTGAATTGGAGGCCATAAGAAAAGACGGGAAGGAAATTTCCGTGCAGCTTTCGCTTTCAACGGTTCAGATGAACAACGCATGGCATGCCGTTGGTATTCTGCGCGATATCACCGAGCGGAAACGGGTGGAGGAGAAGCTGAAGACAAGTGAAGAGATACTCAACGACGCAGGCAGCATGGCCAAGGTCGGCGGCTGGGAGCTGGATGTCGCCACCAGGGAAGTGCACTGGACCCGGGAGACATACCTGATCCACGACATCCAGGAAGGAGAGAAGATCGACCTGTCCAAAGCACTGCTCTTCTATGACCCGCCTGGACGCAGCTCCCTGGAAGCGGCCCTGAAACGCTGCCTGGAGACCGGTGAATCATTTGACCTCGAACTGCCTTTCACCAGCGCGAAAGGCAGGCATCTCATCACGCGCGCAGTTGGCCGGGCAGTGAAAGCTGACGGCAAAGTCGTGAGGCTGACCGGTGCATTCCAGGATATCACCGTCAGCAAAACAGCTGAAAAGGATCTGATAACTGCCAAGAATGCGGCCGAGGAAGCCAGCCGCATGAAAAGCGAATTCCTTGCAAACATGTCCCATGAGATCAGGACTCCGATGAACGGAGTCATGGGCATGATCTCGATCCTGCTTGATTCCAGTCTCGCCCCAGACCAGAGGAAATACGCCGAGACGATCAGGCTGAGCGCCGAATCCCTTCTGACGATCATAAACGACATACTGGACTTCTCAAAGATCGAGGCCGGAAAACTCGAACTGGATGAAACTGATTTCGATCTCAGCCTGCTCATGGAGAATGTCATGGACATTCTCGCCATACGGGCCCAGGAGAAGGGACTTGAGCTCAACTGCATCATGAAGCCGGATCTTCCATGCTCCCTGCATGGAGACCATGCCAGATTGAAACAGATTCTGATCAATCTTATCGGGAACTCTATGAAATTCACCATGAAGGGTGAAGTCATCATAACGGTGGACATGAAACAGGACGGTGACAATTGCATCCTTATCTATTTTGAAGTCAAGGATACCGGGATCGGCATCCCGGCAGATAAGATCGATTCCCTGTTCAGCGTTTTCACCCAGGTTGACTCGTCCACCACCAGGAAATTCGGAGGCACGGGCCTCGGCCTGTCGATTTCAAAACGCCTTGTTGAAAAAATGGGCGGCGCAATAGGAGTGCTCAGCGAAGAAGGGAAGGGATCCGTTTTCTGGTTTACCGCCCTTCTGAAAAAACAACCCCGGCAGCATGCGCCTACAAAACCAATGCCTCCGAGGTTCCAGAATATCAGGATGCTTACTGTTGATGATAATGCGACAAACCGCCTTGTCATGAGCACCCTGCTAGGCTCCTGGAACTTCAAACATGACGAAGTCGACAATGCGTCCTCAGCCCTGAATGCCCTCCGTGACGCCAAAAAATCAGGAAGACCATATCTGATTGCCTTTCTAGACATGCTCATGCCTGAAACAGACGGTGAAACGCTTGCAAGGGAGATCAAGGATGATCCTGGGATTTCCAACACGCTCCTTGTCATGATGTCGTCAGCAGGCCCGGCCATCGAAAGAAAATTCAAGGATACAGGGCTTTTCGATGCAAACTTCCCTAAGCCGATCAGGAAATCGCATCTATTCGACTGCATAGCCACCCTTCTAGGTGAAGAAAGGCTGGCAGAGGAGGCTCCAATCGAAACCAGCAAGCCGCTTCTCAACGCCAAACCCTCGAAAATACTTCTCGTTGAAGACAACGAGATCAACCAGAAGGTCGCCTGCGCAATACTTTCAAAGATGGGAATTACCCCCGACATCGCAGTCAACGGGGCTGAAGCCGTGAATATGCTCGGATCTAAAACCTATGATCTCGTCCTGATGGACGTGCAGATGCCAGTGATGGACGGATTCGAGGCGACAAGGATGATCCGTGACAGGAATTCAAAGGTACTCAACCACGATGTCCGCATTATAGCCATGACCGCCCATGCCCTCAAGGATGACAGGGCGAAATGCCTTGAGGCGGGAATGGACGACTATGTTTCAAAACCGGTAAATCCCGGAGAACTGGCAAATGCGATTTCACGCCAGATTTCAGGCAGTCCGGTATCCTTCGGAACTGATACAGTCAACAGGATGAAAAAGGAGAAAAGAACAGTGAATCCGGATATTTTCAATATAGACGCCCTTTTGGAAAGGGTTTTCGACGACAAGGATCTCCTCAATGAGCTCATTGACCTGTTTTTCAAGGATACCCCTGTACTCATATCATCCCTGAAAACCCACTACAGGGCCGGGGATATAAAACAAGTGCAGAACACAGCCCATGCCATCAAGGGGATGTCGGGAAATTTCTCCGCTGAAAACCTCCAGAAAACAGCATTCCAGCTTGAGCAGGCATGCAAGGCGGGCGACTCTGCAAAAGCGGGGCTTCTGATTGACACCGTTGAAATGGAATTTGAGTTGCTGGGCAAGGAAATAAAGAAACTGAAGAAGAGTTGAACCTACAACGTCTTTAAAACTCACTTCACCCTCAGGACTGATGCCCGCTTCATTATGTAGAACTTGCCATTCTTCTTGATAAGGCTGACGAAGATGGCTTCAACGCTGTCGCCGTGGTGCTTGTCAATTAGCGCCTTTGCGATGTCCGCAGCATTGTTGACAGGAGCTTCACCGAGTTTGACGAGGATGTCGCCCCGGCTCACGTTTTCAGAGCCCTCAGGCAGATCACTCACCACCAGACCACCTTCAAAAGGATATTCGAGCGCCTTCGCCAGCTTCCTGGTCAGTTCCTGAAGACCTAGGCCGAGTTTCGCCTTCGCCATCTCCAAACCACCTGCGTACTTTATCTTCTCCGACTTCACTGCCATGGTCTTCAGATCGGATATCCTGAGGCGGATTTCCCCACCGGCCTGGATTTTCCAGAGGATGAAGCTGATATCCAGAAGACTGGACGGCTTAACTCCATTTATCTCAAAGATCCTGTCATCCTTCTTCAACCCGGACTTGGCGGCAGGGCTGTCCGGAATTATCTCTTCGACGAAGAAATCCATCGAACCCGCCTGGTTCTTCCGCTGTCCCGGAATAATTCCAAGGGAGACATCTCCGAATCTTTCAGGTATAAGCCATTTCGCAAGGACATCCTCAACCCTCTTGACAGGCAACGCAAAACCTATGCCCTGGACATCCTTGAATATTGCGGTGCTTATTCCGATAAGCTCCCCATCGAGGTTGATGAGAGGGCCACCGCTGTTTCCGGGATTGATCGCCGCATCAGTCTGCATTATGTCCGAAAAAATCACCTTGCCTTCAAAAGTCGCCTTCCTGCCCTTGGCGCTGAGCACTCCCTGCGAAATGCTGTTCCCGAGCCCGTATGGGTTGCCTACGGCAATGACTGTCTCTCCCAGGAGCAGATCCTCCGGCCTGGCAAATTTCAATGGCTTGAACTTCTTTCCATCAGGAAGATTCTCCAGCATCAGAAGCGCGATGTCGTTGAAGTCGTCGCTCGCGATCTCGCGTGCAGTGCACTGGGAGCCGTCGTCAAACGTCACTGTTATCTTTGTCGCCCTGCTGACCACATGCGAGTTGGTTATTATGAGGCCGGACTGGTCGATCACGCTTCCGCTTCCGAGCGAGGTGGTGTTGACAGCCCCCTGCTCCGCGAAGAAATCCCTGAACATGCTTTCAAACGGGTCCTTCTCCCCCCAGCGGGAATAAGGGCTGCTCACAATCCTCTCGGTACCTATGTTGACAACCGAAGGGAGCGCTTCGGCAACGGCCCTGACAACTGGTGTGGTCCTAAGACTCTCCGCTTCAGCCAGCCTGCCCGATATCGCAAGTATAACAATCAATACAACTGTTAAATATTTTCCCATATTGCTTGACATGCCACGTTTACGCTAAATATTATTAGCAAGTTCATATATGGCACTAAATAAACATCCGGCACCGGAAATTGCAAGGACCATCAGCCTATGAAAATGCAAAACAGGAAAAACGATGAATCGGAACTCAGAATCCAGTCCGCCTGGAACAGAATCGCCCATGGAAAGGTCATAATGACTGCGGACAATAAGCCCGTAACAGTGCTTTTCCCCGGCAACTGGAATTTCGAGGAAGGCCCGGACTTCAAGAATGCCAAGCTGCTGATCGATGGAAAGGAGATCGTCGGCGACGTCGAAGTGCATCAGGAGAATTCCGACTGGTTCGCCCACGGCCACCACAAGGACGACAAATACCGGGGGGTAGTGCTGCATGTCCTGTCGAAGAAATCCGCGCCCGTGAAGGATTCCACGCACATTCCGCCATTTCCGGCAGTTCTCATAAGGCCCGACACCAAGTCTGAATTCCCGCTTACTGAACCAGAGAAGTTCTCAAATGGAACATGCGTCTCCTTCTTCTCATCCGCAACCGACACCGAACTGCATGAGGTATTCATCAAGGCCGGCGTCGAAAGGTTCGAGGAGAAAAGCAGGAACTTCCTGAGCGAGATGATCGATTCCGGTTCCGAGCAGACCTGCATGAGGCATCTCTTCGAAGCCTGCGGCTACAAGAAAAACCGCGAGGCGTTCATGGAACTCCACAGGCGCTTTTCAGAATACACCGGCTGCGATGACAATTCCGACCTCGCCGCCATCCTCTGGGGGGAGTCCGGCCTGCTGCCCGATCCATCATCGTCAAAACTTGACGGTGAAATGAAGAAGTTCGTAAAGAAGACCTGGGCCGCCTGGTGGCAGACGAGGATGACAAGCCGCGAAAATATCCGATGGGTGAAATCAGGAGTGCGCCCCTTGAACATGCCTGAACGCAGGATCGCGGCGCTCACCGTCCTGATCGACCTGTTCTCGATGAAGCCGCTCAAGTTCCTGTCGGATAAAGCTGAATCCGGGATGAAGGAAAAGGATTTCGCAAGATACCTCACAGAAGACCTCAAGGTCTCGCACAGGCTCTGGGACAGCCAGATAACGTTCTCCAGGAAGTTCTCCAGGCCTTCAAGCGTAATCGGAAGAGACAGGATGAACGACATGGCCGCGAACGTCCTTCTTCCGGCACTTCACGCATATTCGACCATCAGGAAGGAGGAACGCCTTGGGAGCTTCGTCCTCAGGACATGGCAGCTTCTTCCAATGCCCCAGATGAACAGGAATGTAAGGACCGCCTATCACCGCTGGTTCATGCCTCCGGACCGTTTCCGCCGCATAATTTGCAACACCGCCTCTTTTCATGGCGCAATGCACCTGTATAATAGGCATTGCAAGGAATTCACAGGCGACTGCAGTTCATGCCGGCTCGGAAATTTGAAGTGACAAGTAGGTACGTGCCTTAGCATGTACCATTCTTAAAGAGAGGATGGTACGGGCTTCAGCCCTGACTACTATACGCATATTTTTGCTCTGTTTAGAATTCTTTATGATGAGTCCTCAGGACGGAGGACGAATCTTTTGCGCAGATCATTCTGCGCTTTGGATTCCACTGGAACCGTGGAGAAGATAACAGCTTTCGCTTTTGTTAAGATGCTATGGCGTGACGAACAGCTCTAAAAACAAAGCGGTGAATAATCACCGCAGTCCAAAGTCAGGCCGAAGCGCCTGACGTAAAGATGCAAAGACAGAAGAACCGGAGAACATGACGTGGACAGTACTGGA
>Ga0209417_1001418_pt1 | contig 43987 bp, 35 predicted proteins | sample RifGroF2_FD_184002 | JGI IMG/M metagenome (GOLD analysis project Ga0209417, IMG submission 184002) | Groundwater microbial communities from Rifle, Colorado, USA - Groundwater F2 (SPAdes) (version 2) | ecosystem: Environmental > Aquatic > Deep subsurface > Groundwater | place: Rifle, Colorado...
TTCCGCTTCCCGTGTTACTTTCTGCTTTCATAAGTCCTTCTCCTTTCTTTTTCTTAAGCTGTTATAATTTAAGAAGGGAGAAGGCTTTTTCTAACTATTCTATGTTTAACATAAGGTCTTTAGCGTGGCATTGTTTTGAGCCTTAACTTAGTGCCATTGATTGTTAATCTGCCTCCAGTGCAAACCCTTTAAATCCTGGCCTGGACCTGACTATCTTCTCGGACTTCAGGCAAGTCCTTGCCTCTTTGCTATAACATATGCTACCATCCTTGCGGCCTACCCTCTTGACTGTGCTGAAGAGTGACGAACTCCCCCTCGTAGCAGCCATGAGTGAATAGTATGTCGCCTCTTCCGTTTCACATAAGAACTCCAGCTCCGATTCTTCTGCTATTTCGCTCCTGCCATCTTCAATGGCCTTGTTGAAGGCCTTCCCAAGTTCATTCATGCTAAATTTGTTTCCCTTGCCGTCAAGAATCAACATGTCATCGCGTTTACCCTCCTTGAAGATGAAGATGTAGTCACAGCCCGATAATCTATCAGGAACTGAACCGGTAAACGGCGTCGATGAATCTCCAAGATAATATAGATTATCGGATTGGCGCAGATCTGACATCTTGATAGTTGCAGTGCTGCAACCTGAAAACAAGAGGCACGTAATCGTAAATATTTGCAGTTTAATCAAAAAGATAACGGGGATTAATATTATAAAATGAGCTTTATCTGCAATCCTTGTCTTGCCATTACTACTCGTGCTTGGTTTTATAAGTTTCCATAATGATACTATAAGCAGAGCTAGTGGCAGAGCCCAGATTAATGGAGCCAGAATGATTTTCAGATGGCCCGCCCAATGAGCCGGACAGGTTATACGGTCATATACAAGTTCTGCAAATTCCATACGGCCAGCGCCCTCCTCAGGTACATTGCCCGGCATTGGCATAAGTTCTGTATTCAGCAGGGCGACAAGTCCGACGACAAATATGATTGCTGAAATCGAACAGTATGTGATTACAAATATCTTCATAAAGTCCACCTAATGTTTTTCATAATATCTGCCCCATAGCTAAAGGGCTGTCTGCGGATATTCACTCAATTCCAGAGCGATCAATGGTTTTATTCATGAATGACTCCAGTAGTTCCTGTATCATCTTGCCTTTCCTGAATGTCCCGGAAAGAATAGACTTCTCTCCGTCAAGATTGAACTGCTGGCAGGAGTCCGTACCGATATAGACAGGTACTGCGCCCCCCTTCTTATGGAAGTCAAGTCTTATCCCCAATGGACATGCACCTGCACAACCAATCTTTCTAGGACCGAAAGCAGTCAGTTCCTCGAAGATTCCCTTCGCCTCGTCCTTGCCTAATGATTTGAAGAGCACCCAGGATTTTCCTCCTTTACCATCATGTTTAAGAAAATATACAGCAACACCTTCTGAACCCTTTATAGTCAGAATCTTCTTCCAGAAGACCATGCCATCAAAACTATCGAAGCTTTCCGTGACTTTTCCATTTTCATATACGAGGCAAGGAGAAAAGACATCAATACCTCTGCCCGATAAATCATCCTTGAACGAGTAATCCAGCCCGATGATGATATAGGTTGTCCCCTCATAAGTTCCCTGTTTCTTAAACCTGATCTTAATAAAATTAACAGTTTCCATGAACTCCCTGAAATTAGCCAGTTCCTTATCCTTGGGCTTGTCAGAAGGCCCATACAGGCTTATAAACGCCCGATACAATCCTTCCAGGTCCTTCTTCTCTATAGCCGCTTCCACCTTATTGGAGATTCCTTCAATAAATCCTCTCATCTCGGTTTCATTGTTCTCCGTCGTCACAAGCGCCCCCTCGCCAAAGGCTATTTGGGCGCACAAAACCAGGCAGGATAACAGACGTAATTTCAAGGATGATGTTTTTAACGGCATATCAATACTTCCTGTTTATCTCTTCCATGTTAAGCTCATTGAGCCTGTCCGTTATCTTCTTTTGGATATTGGAATCATTATGATACGGAGACTTCAAATACCTGTAGGCCTTTTCAAGCAGCACCCTGTCGTCCATTATGTTCACAAGGTATTCGTCGCGGAATGTACCGTCCTTGGAGAATCCCTCCAGTTTTTTGTTTATTTCGGCGAGTTTTTCCTCTGTTCTGGATTTCAGCAGCTTTTCCTTCCAGGATAGTTCCTTTTTTGAATTTAATTGGTCCAGTATTCCCATGAGCATCTTCTTGTTGTGCTCAAACTTCGACATGCATATCAGGAGAAGGGCAGGTTCAGAAGCGGGTGAGAGATTCTTTAGGATGGTTTTGGGTGCTTCATCATAACTGGAGAGCTGCAGGTTCCTCCATGATGTTGCGTATAAGTTGTATATCATTGACTGCTCCTTCAGGTCTGGATTCCCGAGTTCTTCCTCGTCAAGAGCATGTGCCTCATCTTTAATTATCCTTTCACAGATTATCCGGTTTATATCGCCCTCTGGAAAACGGCTCATGTAATTCTTGATTTCCTTCTCCGTGTAAAGCTCGCTTCTGATGACAAATTCAATGCTCTCTTTGTAAATGTATCGCCAAGAATAGCATCTCTTAAGATCGGATGCGTTTAAATTCGGCTCAATTGCATATAATGCCTTCTTCAGGATGGAGAGGCGTTCCTCAAGATTATCATCAGATCTTCCCGTGAGGATTTCCAAGAGATCTTCATACGAGTCAAGTGGCTTGTCTTTGAACATGAAATACAACTCATCTTGCCTCTTGAGAATGAAATTCAGTGTAGGCCTGGAATCAATGGCTAATAGTTTAGAGGATCGGTTTGCGGAAATAATTTCATTGAGGATCTCCAGTGTCATATTGGGATTATTAAGTAGTTTAATGTACTCATCAAACGATTCCTGTAATTCCATGTGTGTGTTCTGTGCAAAGGCAATCCTGTAGTACCTTAGAAGCGGATTGTCCTTCCGGGACAGCTGTGCATCTATCCATTCAAGGACAGCCTTTGAGACAAGAGGTTTTACATCCATAAGATAATACAGATCCCTCTCGTTAAGAAGTGTTTTCCGGACGTCCGGATCATCGAAGTAGGCGACTCCTGCCAATATGAGTTCCTCGTAGAGTGGATTGATTTCGCGAAATCTGTCCTTGACCTTGAGCAGTTCGCATATGGTCCGTGCGTATTCAGGCGACCTGTTTATTTCAGCCCCATATAGGGAAAGGGTGAAAGAAGTGGCTTTCCTTCTCTGCCAGTCAACTTCTTGCGGTATTGCAAGTTCATTGGGATCCTTGGCCAGCCCCCCACGCAATGTCTTCAGAAAGAAGTCCTTCATCCCGGGATCATTCAAGTACAGAAGAATGAATGCGGCGAAAGTCCTGCATTCCTCCTCGGGATCATCGAGCAGGGGACGGACAATTTCCATGTTCTCTTTCCTATTGTCGAAAGCGGTGTTGAATATGAATGTGCCATCATTGAACAACGACTGGGCCATGATGCATATTGCAAGCTTTCTAATCAGCGGATTTTCATTGCCAAGCCAGTTCCTCAAGATACGGAACGATTCGGGATCCTTCATCCTCTGCAATTCCTTAAGCCTGGATTCCTGGCTCTTTGATTTATCATTTTTGAAATATTCACTTCTGAAACGTATGTCTTCTGAAACTGAAATATTCCTGAATTGATTTGCTGCAATGTCCGGGGTATCACCATCATGACGTCTCTCTATCCAAATATCCCCATGTCGATTATCGCCATAAATGAATTTGCATAGTTCATCCTCTGGATTCTTGAGAAGTTCATAAAACTCTTGGCGTCTACGGGCATAATAGTCGTAAGGTGTCTCGTCGTAATGTATCATTTCATCACTTGAGCCGTGAAGTTTCAAGAGGCTCCTGAACTCTTCTTTCTCCTTCTCGTTCGAAATATTCAGGAAAACAGAGATGAATCCATTCAGTTTTAGGAAGTTGATGAAGGTAAAGGTGACATTGTCATCCAATATCCATGATTCAATGTCCATCCTCGCGTCATCGTCATTGACCTTCTCATTTTTCACTACCCTGTATTGCTGAGTAAATCCGAACCGTGAAAGTTTCTTATCAGGATTCCGCAGATAGCCCGCCAGGATCTTCTTGAAGCCTTTCCGATCAAGGACGGGAGATAGGGGCGGCGGAACATCTATGCTATTTGAAACACGATATTTGAGTGACTGCTCAGGCGCATCCTTGAAATTGTCGAGCAGTTTGTCAAGCAGCTTGTCATATCCTTTTTTCTCCTGAAGGGAAAAAATCTTCTCAACTATATCCTTTATGAGCTGCGGGTTGTCGTTAAAAACTATGTCTTCCTTGAGCTTCGAATTCTCCAGTTCCTTGGACATGCGTACAAGATACCAGTCATATTCTGAACTCCTTTTGATATCCTGATATAGCGAGAAGTTCATCTTCTCCTTGTAATAGAAGCTTATGGGATTGTCGTCTTTGACCAGCTTGTTGCCGGCATCCATGGAATCTTGCTCTTGCAGGTACTTAACATAGTCCTCTGCTGTCTTGTAGGTATTTTCATCCGGGGCGAAGAATTCACTTGCATAAAGTTTCTTGGAGAGAAGGAATATCAGAAGCTTTGTCTTGTCGGCGTTAAGCGATGAAATATAAAGGGGGTATACAGGCTTTTCAGTCTTGAATATCAGATGGATAGGATCCAGTTCTCCACGGCTAAGCCTTGCAGTCTTATCATCGTCGATTGACGAGGAATTGATCCTGAACGCGACGAAGAACCATTTCTTCTGGATGTAATGATCGAAGACTTTCTCAGCGCCATCAGGCATCTTGTATTTGTTCTCCTCAAGCCATGCCTTGAGAGATTGCCCATCTTCGGATTTAAGTATGGAGGTCTTGTAGATCCCTACCGTCTTTTCTTCCAAGACTTTGGTGTCTGAGGATTTGCCCTCGGCAAAAGTACCCCTCTCTCTCAGATTAACAGTCTTATACTTGTCCAGATAGCTCTCAAATATCATTACCCCCGGATTCTGTTCGAGGACATAGAAGCAGGAATAGGTGAGCGGCCTTATCTCCGGCATCGACGGCACGGGAACTATCCATCCGAAGTCCTCCGCCTTGCCCTCGTACTTCACCTGCAGTATCAGGTCCTCCACCCCTTCATCATGAACAATGATCGCCTTCTGCTGTGGCTCCCTCAGCCTCTCGAATCCATTCCAGACGAAACAGCCGTCGGCAAAGGTAATGAGGCAAAAAGAGAAGAGCAGGCCTGTAAAAAGCTGCTGCGAGAGAATCTTGGATTTTAATGTCATATCGGCTCCTACTTTTTCTGGTATCCTGCTTCTATTTCTTCCATGTTCAGCTCTTCGATCCTGTTCCGGACTTTGAGCAGGACAAGTTCATCCTCATCCGACTTCCACCGTGACTCCTTCAGGTTCGTGTATATTTTGATCAGCATCTTCTTGTCGTCCATGAAGTTCCCAAGGTATTTTTTGAAATTGTTAAAATTCTCCCCTTCCGAATACTTCTTCAGTTCAGCTTCAGTCCTTGGGAGTTCCTCTGAAACCTTTATTTTAAGGAGCTTTTCCGGCCAGGAAAGATTCTTTTTGCTGTCAAGCCTTTCAAGTATGCCTGCAAGCATCTTACGGTTGCGCTCGAATGAGGAGATTGCGGCAGAAAGCAGGACAGGATCAGATGAAGGGGTAAGGCTTTGGGAGATGATCTCAGGTACAGTGACGCCTCCATATAGTCCACATCTAGTTCTGGCGTCTGACAGGAAGCAGTAGAGGATTGTCTTGAAATCCATCATATTATTATTGAGTTCATCTTTGGAGACCTCAGGCCGCTTTCCTTCAAGAATTTCGTTGCAAATCCTCCTGTTGATATCCCCTTCAGGGAACTTCATTATATGATCTTCTATTTCCTCCCTCCTGAAAAGTTCGTTTGCGACAATCAGTTCGAGCGCCGACTTGTAATCCAATGGAGACATCTCAGCGACATTGCAATTTCCCTTTGCCGCTTTTTCCTCCAGCGCAAGCAGCACTTCCTTGAGGGCAGGAAGATAGGTTTGCGGATTTCTTTCAGATGCGGCTTTCAACTCATCAAGTAGTATTCCGTATGTGTCACTGCCGTTGTTCCTTATTAGTGAGATTAATTCATTCTGCCTGGAAAGTATAAGGTCTGCAACCGCCATATGATATGGCTCACCGAATTTCATGAATGCCATTACTATATTCCTGTGAAGGAAGGCATTCATGGAATCAAGTCTTAGGTCTGGATTTTTGAGAATAGCGCGGAACCCATTAATTGCCTTTTCTATTTCCTTCTCACTTGTATTGCCGGAAGTATTTTCAAAAGCAAGCCTCAAAAGCCTGAGATTGGCATTATCCTTTTTAGCGAGTTCTGAATCTATCCAGGGGATTGCATGTCTTGAAACAATCGATCTTGCAGGGATTAGATAAGGCAAATCCTTTTCATTGAGCAGCCGGTTCCGGATTTCAGGATCATCGAAATATGCTGTTCCGGCTATTACGAGTTCCTGATAAAGGGGGCCGGAGCCAGGGAATTTTTCTTTTTGCTTTAAAAGCTCTTTAATTTCTTTGGCATATTCGGGGGAGCGGTTGAGGGAGGCTTCAAGGAGAGACATCATGAAAATGTTGAATGTATTCTCCCTGCCTGGGGTGTTTCCATCTGATATGGGCTTATCATTGACAATAGGTTTTGAAAGCCCTTCATTGAGTGTTTTCAGGAAGAAATCTTTTGAAGCGGAATCATTCATCCTTATAAGTATAAAAGCCGCACATTCCCTACAGTTCTGCTCAGGATCATCCAGCAATGGGCGGAGTATATCGGCATTTTCCTTCCTTTTGTCCATCGCCGATTCAAGGATAAAGCCATACCCGTTATTGAATGACGAAACCAGCATCTGTGCAAGGGCAGCTCTTCTTATTTCAGGATTCCTGTGAGCTAACCAATTCCTGAATATATTAAATGATACAGGATCGGACCATTCATATATGGCATAGTATGCTGAACTCTGCTGTTGGGCCTCGCCTTTGAGATCATTGCCGAAGAAAAAATCAGGCTCGATTCTAATATTCTCGTAAATATTGCTCGGAACTTTGTAGTCCTCTGGCAATTTCAGCAATCTTTGAAAGCGGATGTTGCATTTAACCGCGCTTGAGATGCCCTCCGAAGGATCTTTCAAGATCTCTGCAAAGCTTGGACGAAGCTTGGCATATCCATCATAATCAGTTTCATCGTATGAAAGAAGATCATCGGAATCCCTGCTTTCACTGCAAAGTTTCTTGAATTCCACTAATTCACCGGAGGTCGCGCATTGGAGAAAAGTTGAAATTAGGCCGTTTATCTTCAGGAATCTGAGGAAGTTGAGTGAAATCTTTTCATTAATGATCCATTCCTGCATATCCAGGCGGACTTCGTTCTTATCATATTTGCTGGAATTATCAACGGCGAAATTGAAACTGGAGCTTGGATTTTTCAGATAGCCAACAAGGAGCTTCTTGAACTCGACGCGTGTCAGTCGCTGAGAGAGCTCAGGAGGAATCTTAATTTCTGCAGAGACAGGGCGGAAATTGTAGTATTCCTTACTTTGAAGCATTGGGCACGCCATCTGATAAAGCTTCTCATATCCCTTCTGCTCCTGAATCTTCAATATCCTGGCATGGATGGACTTTATGAGTTCAGCTTCATCAGTGAAAACAAGGTCGTCCTGTATTTTGGCATTTTCCACTTCGCGAACCATTCTCACAAGATACCAGTCGTATTCAGAACTCCTGTTCACTTCCTGGAAAAGCACCGTGTTCATATTGGGCTTGTAATGGAAACTGATAGGATCTTCAATGCTCTGGACTATATTTACCCCCTCATTATGTTCCATTTCCTTGAGTCCGCTTACATAGTCGTCTGCCTGCAGGTAACTGCTCTCATCCGGTGCAAAGAACTCGTTGGCATATATTCTCTTTGAAAGAAGAAAAATCAGAAGTTTGGTCTTGTCGGCGTTCATGGACGATATGTATAGCGGATAGACGGGCTTATCGCTCTTGAATATCAGATGTATTGGATCAAGTTCCCCTCTTGCCAGCCGTCCGGCACTGTCTTTGTTTATGAAACTGGCGTTTATCCTGAAGGCAACAAAAAGCCAGTTCTTTCTTATGTAATAGTCGAGTGCCCTTTCGCCGCCTTCCGGTACTTTGAACTTGTTCTCCTCAAGCCAGCCCTTCAATGAACTTCCGTTGTCCGCCTTAAGGATGGAAGTCTTGTATATTCCAACAGAATCCTCTCTTACTACGGTTGTTCTTGAAGTATCTCCCCCTTCCAATGTTGAATATCTGATCAAATGATACTTCTTGTAGGCATCGAGATAGTTTTTGAATATTTTTATTCCAGGCGACTTTTCCAGAACTGGGAAGGGGGAATATGTCATTGGTTTTATCTCCGGCATCGACGGCACGGGAACTATCCATCCGAAGTCCTCCGCCTTGCCCTCGTACTTCACCTGCAGTATCAGGTCCTCTACCCCTTCATCATGGACAATTATCGCCTTCTGCTGCGGCTCCCTCAGCCTATCGTAGCCGTTCCATACGAAGCAGCCGTCGGCAAGCACTTGAATGGATATAAGGAAAAGGACAAAAGCAAAGACACCTAAAAAAGATTTACAATTTGATTTCATGATGATTCAACTCCTGGTTCTCGCTAAGCGAGATTATAACAAGGAGCCCCCTAGTTAGAAATTTTATTGTTTTGATTGATAGAAATCATAGGACTTTCAATAATATCAAAGCATTCCTGGTCCTCAGCATAATATTTGCATTCTATTCCATATATGTTATCCGCCTTAATGCCTGAGATAAAAAACGATCCGTAAATTGCACCTTTGGGCGGGAGGACACAAAAAAGACGATGTTCATAGTTTGTATACGCCTCTCCAGTACTGGGATTCGAATAGATGATTTTTTCATCATTGCCGACTAACCACACAATAGCCCCCAGTTCCCTTTCCTTAGAATCAGTATTTTCAATTCGATAATCTATTCTAAATTGATTTATAACAGCATCCCAAATTGGAGGTCTAATGGAAGCCCTGAAGCAATGCTTCCCTTCCCCACTATAAAACACAGAGGTGGTGTCGCTTAAACAACCACACGACATCATGCATAGGAAAAGTATATAGGCTGCAATTTTCATTTTGAGACATGTCCTGTCAATTTTACTGTCCGGATTTAAGATCATTTATTCCGTGTTTGGCTATATATCCGTCCATGTCGGCCTGCGGAATGAACCAGAGAACTTTCAAATCGCAGCTTTTGATGAAAAATCCTTTTCCCTTCAGCCAGAGACAGTTGCTGGATATGGAATTGTTTGAGAAAACTTCATTTCTGTCAATCCCTTTGTTCTTTCCGTTCATAAGTTCAAAATCATTCTCAGTCATTGAAAAATCAAGCGGTATTGGAATTCCTGCCGGAGCCTTCTCCTGAAAGGCAATAAGATGCTTGCCAACGGGCTTCTCTGGACTTTCGGTATAGTAGTAAGCGTTCTTCCCATCATAACATAAATATTTGTTGGCAGGCTTGAGATATCTGCCTGAACTCCTCCATCCAGAAAGATTTTTGAATATTACAGGCAATTCCTTTTCAGAGTTGTAATGGAGAAATATTGTCTTCCTGTATTCCAGATCGGATATCGGCACCATGAATCCCCCATACGTATATTTCCCATACGAGTCTCCACCCTCAGCATAAAAATCCAAGGCTATCCTGGCATGGAAAATATCTTTGGATTCTTCTCCTCCGGGATTGAAGTCTTTCCATTTACCTGTTGGTATCTCATATGACAACAGTTTTGGGAAATAAGGCTTGTCCTTAAGTGTAACAGCAACGAGGGCAGTGCCTGGCAGGATTTCCAGTATGTCCTCTGTCTTGTACGGAGGGACGTTGTCCAATGGCGATTCTGAAGGATTCCTTTTCGATGAGGCGAGAATAGTGCTGTTTCCGCTGCCCATATCAATGATGACTATGCCGCTGTCCTCGTCCCCAGATGTTGAAGGATTAAAAGAAAGGAGTGCTTTCGTACCGATAACCCGCGCAAATGAATATTTCTTCTCCGGAACGCTGTGCTCTCTCCATTGGCCTAACTTAAACTCATACGATAAGGCCTTGTTCTTGTCGACGACTACTGCAAGATAGCTGTCCGATGCGTCCATGGCTGAGATGCATGATTTATTACATTTATAGGGAACCTCTACTGAATCCGACGACAATCCTTCTGCCTTTATTGAAACAATTCTAAAAACTGGCATCCCTTTCGAGGCATAAGAACATAGCAGGTATATTCTTGATGGAGTTCCGGAAAGACCGTGTATCTGGAAACCGCTGAATTCCCGGGAATCTGGAGATTCGTAGGGATTCCATATTCTTGTAACAGAAAGCTTATCCATGCCTTGTTTTCCGAGATTAGGATATTTCTTGAGCAAGTCGGTATTATAGGTTATCGTAAAATCATAAATCCTCCTCTCCTTGATCAATCCTCCTACGGCATTCCTATACTTTTCCAGCAGGATTGACACCTCGTTGGCATCGGAAAGATTCGAATCTTTAATCCAGGCACAGAAAACATCCGAAAGATTCCTTGAGTGCTTCGCGATTTTCCTTGAAGTGCTTTCCTCAAGTAGGAATTTCAAATACTTCAACAGGTATTGACAGGAAAATTCCTTGTCAGCTGGGGCGATATTGAATCCATCCAGTGAGAATACGGCGATCCCGGATTTTCCGCCGATGATGTTCATCCTTTCATTCCAGCACATGTCCATGAGCTCGATCATCGTTCGGTTGCTTTCATTTGGGTGTGATAGATTATGCAGCCATGCCTTGATATACAATCCGGAATATCTTGCTCTAATATTTCCTGAATTGCATAGTTCTTCAACAAAACCATCCCACATCTTTTTAAGGCTCTCCTTGTCCAGCTTGCCACTCCAGTCAATAAGGAACGGCGTTCTCGAAGGATCATCCAGGCGTTTCATGCGTAATCCCTGCTGGGCTGGTGCTCGGAGCATTACCATCTCCGTAAGGACTGACTTGAAGATCAAATCTCTCTGAATTTCATAGAAATATTGTTTTGTGTCAAGGATATTCTCATTGCAGAGGAGCTCCATATAGGCTTTCAATGTCTCTTCCGGTTTCTCATTCCAAAAAGGTGCGTATGCCGCTTTCAATTCAAAAATACTCGTCGGGAGCCCGTAGTTGAAATATCTTCCGGCTACTATCGGATATGTGTCTCGCAACATTTTTCTCAGCAGTGCAGCTTTTTCCTTATCCTTTGTCAGGCATCCCTGATCATAATATCCCCTTAGGACTATAGATGAATTCAGAATCGTCCTTTCAGCAGTTTCACGCCATTTCTTTTCATTTGAAAAGCGTTGTCCCGATTCTGGCACCTTGCTTAGGATGTTTGCCTTGAGCAGTTCCATGGACAGCAATGCATTGTCAAGGCAGTTGCTGTCTTTTGTTACATCAATAAGCTTTGGTTCATAGCCCAAATTGATTTTTATCCATGTTTCAGGCTTTCTCGCCGGATAGGCGCAATTGGATGACGCCTTGACTTCCAGGAAGCAGGATGATTCAGACTTGTTTCCGAGCGCTTTTGCTGCCTGGACAGCTGACAGAGAAGCTTCGAATAATCCGCTGTTAAATGCCCATTCAGACTCCTTTAAATACTGCTCCGCTTCTTTTGCGCTGTCCCACGGGATCTTGTCCTGTGTCTTACCAATATTCTTCAAGAGTTCTGCTGTTATCTTCTCCGTAATCTCTGACATCTGTTGCCTGTTGCCTATTGCCTCAATTATCTTCTCCTCCCCTCCCGCCTTCCTTACTCTTGCCTTGACCTTTACATTCTCTTTTTCAAAAAACTCGATGCTACCGTCAAGAAGATAGCTGCCGGTCCAGAAGGGACTCGATTCGGTGTCAATATCCTTTTCCCAGGCAAGCTTCTCCATCTTCCATCTTTCGAGGACGAACAAATCCTTTTCCTGGACAAGCCTGAACGCAAGGGCCAGAGTGAACTCCTTCTCAAGAAGACGCATTTCAGGTGTATCGATCGGCGCCCTGATGTTCAAGATCGAAATTGGAACCGCCTTGTCCTGCGATACGCAAAGCTTGTTCAGATAAGGCGCGAACTTCGCAGAAATATCAGCAGGCCAGTTCTCGATCTTCTCGGGTGGCAAAGGATTGGAGAAAATTGACAGCACAACTCCCTGGTTTACCGCAACAAGTCTTGACACGAGGAATTCCTTCTTCTGAAACTCAAACTTCCTTATCATCACCAGCCCGTCGGCTTTCAAAAGCTTGCCAAGCTTGAGATAACTTCCTGCGAAGTTCGCAGATGAAATTTCCTGTTCCTTCAAGACCTTGTCAATCTCCGCCCTCTCTATGACATTCAAGTCCTTCTGCTTAGATAACTCCACCGTCAGCAGATCCGCATAGTTCTCCAGCCCCTTGTCCGCGATCACGGCGATCTTCGTCTGGGCATGGAGATGGCAGGAGAGAGCAAACAGAAACAATACAGAAATTAATTTCTTACCAAAAATCATATTTTGCCACAGACTTTCACTGTTATAAATTTTGCTCCGCAAAATTTATTTCTTCACGATCTTCGGGAGGATGCGTTCTGCGATCTTCGCAGCAGCTTCCTGCAGGGCCTTCTTACCGGCGACCTGTTCGGCAAGATCGACTTCGGCCGTGGTCTGTTTGTCAACGGCTACGATGTTCCCGCTCTTGTCGAGGACTTTGATTTCAAGCCTGGACTTTATGCTTACCAGATTTCCTCTGCGTCCAGCGAACTCGCTGAAACCCTCGCCCTTTATCAGAAGTTCCGCATCATTCTCGCTGGTTGTGACTTCAAATCCGAGCTCCTTGCAGATCACCTGCATCTCGGTCTCTGCGGCAGGATCAATTGTAACTGAACCGACATGGCGTTCCTCTATCTTCACATATACCTTCGGCTTCTTCGCATCGCCTATGGATTTCTTCAGGTCGGCTACAATGTCCTTGTGTTCCCTTATCTGCGGCATAAGCTTGCCGGCATCTTTTGTAATAGTCTCATTGACCTGTTCGGCAAGTTTCTCTGATAGTGCATCAATTCCGCCAAGACCGTCAACACTCTTACCGAGAACACGGCTGGTCTCGGTGCTGATGACCTTCGCAATAAGGAAAGTCTTGTCCTTTACCTTGAAAACAGACCCTGTAACAAGAATCTTCGCGCCTGTGAGCTGTCCGATCTGTATTGCCTGGTTCGGATTCACGGCTCCGGAAATATTGAGTTCGGCTTCCTTCAGGATCTTGTCGAGATCGGTCCTTTCAACCATCCACACGTTCGGGTTTGCCGACATTTTTGCAAACAGGATGTTCGCCGCCTGTTCTCCGAGTCCTGCGACTCCGGCTCCGGATTCCGTGAACGGCAGTACTGCTACCGTATAGACTTCGACATTGACAGCTTCCTGTTTTTTGGGTTCTTCGTTCTGGGCGACCGCTGAAAGACCGACAATCAGCGCCAACATCATCATGAGTTTCTTCATTCTCATTCCTCCGTAATTATAATTTTTCTGCTACGCATAAAAATCATTATCCATTTACTTATTTAAAATCCCGCAAATCCTGCCTGCCTCGCCGTAGTCTTAGGAATTTCCCTGGACGAAGGCGGGTTATCCTGTCTAATTAGACGCTGCTCGAAAAAGGGTAACGCGGACATTCCTGTCTGCGGTTGAAAATGAAATTTGAGCCCACAGACAAGAATGTCTGTGCTACTTTTTAGACAAATTCCATTTTGAGACTAGCTTTTCGAGGAGGCTCTAATTACCTTTCGGTTCCTTCTCCGGGTCTCCGGCCTTCCGTTTCTCCGCTTCAGACATCAACTTTTCGAGCAAATAAAGAGGCGTCGGCGACTTATCGGCTTTGCCGAATATCTCCCAGGTGCATATGACAAGCTCACCTTTTCCGATTTTTGCTGATATAAATGCAAAACCATTTTTATTATTATTGATTTCAACCCCTACGCCGTCGTCAAAGGGGATCAGCTTCATTGTTTTGTCGTTAGGCATTGAGTCGCCCCACCTTTCTACATCAAACTTCTTGTCGAAATCCATGATTTTCTCGTTCCTCGAGAAAATCATATTCTTAAAGTTTTCAGTTTTCAGAGGCAGGGAGCCTGCCTGGGGATTAATTATCAATATGGTTGTTCCGGCGGAGCAAATATTGACCAGTTCCTTGTCCAGTCCGGAGAAATTACTGAAATCAATCCCTGCGATTATCAGGAGTTTCTCCTTGAATCCTGCGAAGTTCGCAACGTCAGCTGTCACTACCCCGAGTGATTCAAGGAGTTTTTTCACGGAAGCATCACCCGAAGGTGCCCATAATCCGATCTTCATCTTTTCATATATTTTTTTCTTGAACGCAAAAGGATTTTGCGAGAAGAAAAAAATATTCTTCACTAGCTTCTTATCGCCGGAAGTGCAAACGAGTTCTGCGGTGGCGTTGACGCCATCCTTGATTTCAGGGAATGCGAACTTGAGTTCTACAATTCCGGTTTCCGGAACTGCTTGCTCCGCAGCGGCGATTGTCAGGCTCGAATATTTGAGGTTCCAGGAAAGGTTCTTTCCGTTCAGGCCGTCGGCCATGATATTGATAATGGTCTCCCTGCCGGCATAGAAGGTTTGAGGGGAGTCATATTTGATATCGGCTGCAGAGAGGGAAAACGAAGCCAGCAGTCCACAGATTACCTGGAGCAGGTTACGTCGCACCCAAAACATGCGCCCACAGATAACACAGATGAAAAACAACCACGAAACACACGAATGACACGAAAAAAGCCATTGGCAAGGTTTTGCTGCGCAAAAACTTGCCAACATTCTTTCAAATAAGCGTGCATTAAAAACAAAAACATGAGAGAAAGTATTACAGATAACTAATTTCATGTATTCACCTTTCATATCAGTTAGACGCACAATGCGTGAAAATCTTTGCTGAAAATCAATTTTTAATTGCCGGCGGGACGCCAACGCTCCACATATAATTCAGATTACTTTCGTGCCATTCGCTTGCCCTGAGCTTGTCGAAGGATGTGTTTAACCTTATATCCTGTCCACGGTCTGATACACTATATATTCGGAATTTGAATTTTTGATGTTCTTGAGCATGACGGGTGTCTGTTCGGGCTGGCCGCCGGAATAGTTCAGATTGATGGTCTCACCATTTACCTTTATTTTCATCTGGCCTTCGAGGGCGATTATGTTGTCGCCTGCCTGATGCGTCCAGAGGTAGCCGTCATTCTTGTCATTCTTGAACACCACCTGCTGATCCGGACTCGTGATGATGTCGGCGACATAGACTTTTTCCCATCCCTTGTCGGTTTTACGGAAAACTGTCTGCCTGACCAGGATCTTGGGACTTGCCGCAGCCGCGTCCGTCATCTCCGAAGGCTTTATCTCCATCTTGTCGCCTGACTTGATGATCCACTGGACTTTGTCATTGAAGAGCTTGGAGACTTCACCTGAAATCTTCTTGATGTCTGACATGTCGCCAGTTGAAACCAGCGCAAGTTGGTCCGGTGTGGCCTGACCAGGCTTGCTTGTTTTTAAATTTAAGAGGAGTACTCCGCAAATCACCAGGAATAACGCGGCGGCTGCTGCAAGGTTGTACACATATATTTTTTTTACAAAAAAATATATATTTGAAGAAGGGATAAAATTACTGCCTGCCCTTATTTGAGACATTACGTTGTTTTTAAGTGAAGACGCATCCTTGAATCTGGGCTTGAGATTCTTGTCCCAGTCTTTGAGGATATTGTTAAGATTATTGTTTTTCATGTGGCACCTTGATGTATGCAGGTTGAGTATTCTTAATGTAGAGTTGCCCGTCTCGGGCAAGAGGAATTAGGAGAGGAATTTTCGCCGAGACGGCGAACGCTACATCAGTATTAATACAAGACAAACTAAAGTTTGAAAACCAACGAATGAAATCCATCTGTTGGAGTACAAGCCCAGGTCGCCGAAGGCGCTGCCATAGGCAGGTAAACTTCAGCTTGAGTATTATCATGGCTTTCATATCAGGTCTCCTAGTTCTTCCCCCAGTATTTTCCTTGCCTTGTGAATCCGCCAGTACAATGTCGCCTTATTACAGCCAAGTATGTATGCGGCCTCCGCAGGATCCTTTTCATCAATCGCCACCAGCGTTATCGCCGCCCTGAGATGCTCCGGAAGCGCTGATACGGCTGTCATGACACGGCTCTGTGTTTCCCGGTTGATCATCGGTTTGTCCGGAGTGTTAGAGCTACAGGCGTCTCTCATTTCCGGGCAGTCCTCACCGTCTGTGACTACTGTCTTGCTGCCGTTCCTTATCATCGTCAGGCTCCTGTTGCAGGCGATCCTGCACAGCCAAGTCGAGAACTTCGATTTCCCCTTGAAGGAATCGGCCTTGTTATAGGCCGTTATGAACGCCTCCTGGACGATGTCGTCGGTATCGTGTTCGTTGAGAACGATCCTGTAAACAAAATTCCTAAGCATGCCGACATGCTCGTCTACAACCGAGGAAAAGGCTTCAGGAGTTTTCTCCTTCAGAAATGTTTCAACAGCCTGAGATTCCTGCATGGCCTATTCCTGTGTGTTTACCAATTAGACGCGGCATTTCCGGAAATCTTTGCGATTTTTATGAAATATCGCTGTTTTTATTTGTTTTGAAAGTAAAAACGGTAAATATTCACTAAACCATGCAATTCAGTGAATATTTACATATGAATACATTTTTTATATTAATATTGGCAGCCTACGCGATAGTCCGGGGATTTGATTTTTATCTCGACTGGCTGAACTACCTTCACTTAAAAAAGTACGGGCATCTCATCCCTGACGAGTTCCAAGGGAAGGTAGACGATGGGCTGCTCAAGAGGACAGCCGACTACACGGTAGATAAAATACGTTTCGGATTCATCCAGACTGTTTTTGACGAGATCTTAATCCTCGTATTCATATTTTCAGGTCTGCTTGACTGGTACAGCGCCTTCATAGGGTCAATGAAGCTGAACTTCATCGTATCCGGACTTGTCTTTTTTCTTCCTCTTATATATGTCAAGACGATCCTGGACATGCCTTTCGACCTATATGGCACATTCAAAATTGAAAAGAAATACGGGTTTAACAAGATGTCATTCGGCCTTTGGCTGAGCGATCTTGTCAAATCCCTCCTCATTTCAACTATTCTGTTCTCCCTGCTGATTTCCGGGGCTTTGGCGTTAATCCTGGCGAGTCCGGCTTTCTGGTGGCTTCTGGTATGGGCGCTGTTCTTTCTGTTCAGCATCTTCATGATGTACATATCTCCATACGTGATTGAACCGCTCTTCAACAAATACAGTCCGCTTGACGACGAATCACTTTCCGCCGACATATCGAGCCTCATGTCGAGGGCCGGTCTCAAAATAAGCAAGGTCCAGAAGATGGACGCTTCAAAGCGGACTGGACACAGCAACGCGTATTTCACCGGCATAGGCCATGTTAAACGGATCGTCCTCTTCGACACGCTCATTAAGCAGATGGACAAGAGCGAAATACTAGCGGTTCTCGCACATGAGGCCGGACACTGGAAATGCAAGCATATCCTCAAACTCCTCTTCATAGTCGAAACCGGAGCGCTGCTCATGACATATGTCGCCTTCCAGCTTCTCGGAAGCGATATTCTGAGCAGGACGTTCATGATGTCCGGCGACGACTTCTTCGCCAAGCTGGTGCTCCTGGGATTCGTGGCGTCGACATTCACCTATCCCCTCGCCCCGCTGTTCAATATAATATCCAGGAAATTCGAATGGCAGGCCGACAAGTTCGCATGCGGACTCACCGGTGAAAACAAGGGACTGGCATCGGCGCTTGTCAAACTCACGCAGGAGAACCTGTCAAACCTCCATCCGCATCCCCTCTATGCGAAATTCCATTACTCGCATCCGCCGGTGGTGGAAAGGCTGAAGTATCTGAGAAAATTCAAGGATTGATGGATTGTTGGATGTTTGGATTGATGGGGAAGCAGGTACGGGCTTCAGCCTGTACCATCCGCGGAAATTAGTCGGTGCTCGAAAAGGAAATATCAAAATGAAATTTGTCTTGAAAAGTAACACAGACATTCTTGTCCGTGGGTTCAAATTTCAGTTTCCGTCACAGACAGGAATGTCTGTGCTACCACCCTTTTCGAGCAGGCTCGAATTAAGATGGTACATGCTAAAGCACGTACCTACTTAATAAGAACGCGCAAACATGCGCTACTACGAACAATTTCAGTCATTCCTTGACTCGTCTGTAAGTCCGACAGGCTCATGAAACGGAAAGCCCAACATACTCCTATTGCATACCATCCATTCTTTATTACTGGAATTTCCCTTCAATGATTTGCTATAAACCTATAAGGAAATATTTTACTGTGAATTCGAACTGTTTTTTCAACAACATGCCTTGCGGCATTTACTACGAACAAAAACGAATTGAATCCTGGAAATTGTTTGTAGTCAAGCCCGCAAGGGCTGTTTACCATAACGAGAAAGCATCAATGAAACGCGGATTTTTCATAACTTTTGAAGGCACCGAATGCGCCGGCAAATCCACCCACATAAAAATGCTGGAGGACTACTTCCGGAAAGAAAACATAAAATACGTACTCACACGCGAACCGGGCGGTACTGAAGTTGGAGAGGAAATCAGGAACATAGTCAAGCATCATGCCGGGGAAAATCCGGTGTCCGACGAGGCCGAACTGCTTCTCTTCGCGGCGAGCCGCGCCCAGCACATGCGCGAGGCCATACTTCCCGCGCTCAGCAGCGGGACGACTGTGATATGCGACCGCTTCACGGATTCGACCGTTGCATACCAGGGGTACGCCCGGGGGCTTGACTTGAAATTCATCAGTACGCTCAACAAGTTCGCCACCATGGGACGCTCGCCGGATCTGACAATCATACTTGACCTCACGCCCGAAGAAAGCCAGGAGAGGATCAGGCAGAGGAACGAGAAGGAGAAGATCCACGACAGGATCGAGAACGAGCATGTCTCATTCCATATCAAGGTCCGCAATGCATTCCTGAAGCTTGCTGATGAGGAACCGGACCGAGTAAAAATCATCAGTTCCGCGAGAAGCATTGAAGTCGTCCACAACGATATCGTCAAGGCAGTCAGAAATGCAGTTGCATCACTTCCAAAATGAATTTCCATACCAGGTAAAGGCCCTTCTCTCGGCGAAAAAGGCCGACCGGCTTGCACATGCGTTCATAGTGCAGAGCGATGACACGAAGCTTGCCGCGGATTTCGCGACCGCGCTGGCGCAGGCGGTGACATGTCCGTCCCCCCGGGGCGACGGCGACTCGTGTGGAGCATGCCTGACCTGCAGGCAGATAGAAAACAGGAGCTACTCCGAACTTTACACGCTTGCCCCGGTCTCGAAGTCCAGGGAGATATTAATAGGCAAAGACGACATGGACCTTGACACTACGCGGTGGTTCCAGTCGAAGTTCCATATGAAAAGTTCGATCGCAGGCGGGATAAAGACAGGGATCGTATACGAGGCCGACTGCATGAACGCTGCGTCGCAGAACTGTTTCCTGAAGACGCTGGAGGAGCCTCCGCCGTCCTCATTCCTGCTGCTGCTGACATCGAACCCGTTTTCCTTTCTGCCGACGATCCGGTCGCGTTGCCAGACCATCCTCCTTCTGAGGAACAAGACCGTCTATGACGACGAGAACATTTTGAAGATAATCCCCGTCCTCAGGAAGCTGCTGTTTTCATCAGGGACGCTTTCAAGCGCCGAGGAATGCGCATGCACGATGATATCCATTTCAAACGGCCTGAGGGATATGGCTGAGGAGAAAATAACAGGCAAATGGGAAAAACTTGTCGCCGATTCGAAGAATCTCGAACCATCCGCCCAGAAACAGATACAGAAAAGGATGGAAGCCGCCGTTGCGTCGGAATTCATAAGGATGAGGGATTCCATGCTCAGCCTGATACATGCATGGTCGGCGCAGGCCTGCATGATCTCATCAGGAATACCCATGGATTCACTTGCAAATCCCGAAATGTTTTCCGGCATGGACAACAGCCTGTCCGACTCAAGTTTCAAAAAGGCGTATAAGATGATGCGCAAATCGGAGGAACTGCTGAAGATACTGCAATGGAACGTGAACACCGATCTTGCATTGAGGGAATTCTGTCTTGATGTTGTTTTAGGAAAATGATGCAGGACGGCTGGTTGAATTTGATTTGAAAGGGGTGATGAAAATTACAAGCTCAGAAAAAATAGACCTGTGGCCTGACGGAGCGCCATTCGCGGAAAATGGCGACGGCTATCAGCCATACATGGAAAGCTTCCTTGTCAAAACCGGCAAGCCTTCAGGAGCCGTAATAGTCCTGCCAGGGGGCGGCTACCATAAGAAGATGATCACCTATGAAGGCCGGGATGTCTGCAAAAGACTCAACGAGTACGGTCTGAATGCATTCATGCTTGAATACCGCGTGTCCCCCAACCGCCATCCCGCCCCTCTGCTTGATGCCGCCGAATCGGTGAGGATTGTCCGCAGGAACGCCGCAAGGTGGAACATCAGGCCGGACAAGATCGCGGTGCTGGGATTTTCGGCAGGCGGACATCTGGCCGGCAGCATCTGCGTCCATTCCGGATGGGCGGAGAAGATCCTGCCTGCCAAGGACAATGTTTCCGCGAGGCCGGATGCCGGCATATTGTGCTATGCGGTCTTAAGCACACAGGCATTTGGGCACCCGGGCTGCTATAAAAATCTTCTGGGGGAAAATCCAGACAAAGCCCTTCTGGACAAAATGTCGCTTGAGCTTAATGTCCACAGTGGCATGCCTCCGGTATTCCTGTGGCATACGGCGACGGATCCAGTTGTGCCGGTAGAGAACAGCCTTCTTTTCGCCACTGCGATGAGCAGCAAGAAAGTGCCATTCGAGCTGCATATCTATCCTCAGGGACCGCATGGCATGGGCATGGCGCAGGGCGATTCCTGCGTGTCGACATGGGTTGACTTATGCATCGGCTGGCTCAAAAAAAACGCTTTTTTATGAATTCGGGGGAGGAAACCGAGGCATATGGGAATATATTACATAACCATTACAACGGAGGAAAAATGAAAAAGACAATAGTTTTTGCTCTTATTTTAACTACAGCCTTTGCTTTCAATCTGAAGCTGTCCGCACAGAAGGAAGCAGTCTATCCCCAGAAGTTCCACATTGAAACAAACAATCTTGTCGATGAGGCCAAGAAGCCTTTCGTCCTGAAAGGTCTTTCCATCAGGGATCCTGTCGCCATGAACGCAAGCAATGCGAGTTTCCAGAACGAATGCGTGCCTTTTGACGAAAAGCTTTTTATTACGGCCAAGGAATGGGGCGCGAATGTTGTCAGACTTCCAGTGCTTCCACTGTCATGGAAACTCCAGGGCAGGACAAACGCCCTAAAATCACTTGGCGACGCCGTTGAAATGGCCGCGAAGCACAAGATGTATGTCGTTATAGCTTATCAGGCCGCCGGATGGCCGAGCACCGACAACCCCTCCGACAAGTCAACCCGTACGACCACCGAAGATCTCTACAGCTTCTGGAACGATGTATCCAAGCACTTCAAGGGCAACAAGACTGTCGCCATGTATGAAATGTTCAGCGAGCCAGTCACCAAGCAATTCATGAAGATAACTGAAAAGGACTGGATTGAATGGACGGACGTAATGGCCCAGCTGGTCGACACCGTGCAGCGGAATGATCCTGAGGCGATCTGCCTGATCTCCGGTCTTTCATGGGCCCATGACATCTCCTTTGCGCTTGGTTATCCTGTGTCGAGGAAGAATGTCGGATATGCAGTCCATCCATATCCAGCAGACTCGCAGCTTTCGACATTCAAGAATTTCAAGCTGATCAGCATGCTGGCAAAGAAGCAGTTCGTGTTCATAACCGAAGTAGGCTATGACGTCGAACTCTTTATAAACATGTCCGACGTGCAGAAGAGAGTCCTTGAAATCAATCCTGACTTGAAACAGCAGATGGATGAAGTCAGAAGGCAGAGTGGGAACAAGCTCTACTTCAGCGACATGAACAGGAAGCTCCTGGAAAGCATCCTTTCAAACGACAAGACGACCGCATATCTGAAGGAAATATCTGAAAACTACCAGAAGGAATTCAAGAAGTGCATTGATGCCGGCAACATAAGCTGGTGCGCCTGGTGCCTTTCATGCTCCTGGCGTCCATGCCTCCTGAAGGACAAGGAATACAATCCTACCAGCTCCGGCGAGTATTTCAAGAAAATACTCCAGGAAAAGAAATAGCAATAAATATTCACTGAAGGATGCCCTTCAGCGAATATTTATACTTGAAGGCCTTCATGACTTCAAACCAGACAATGCTGACTATGCCTACGCATGCACATGGATGATTGGATGGCTGGATTTATTCGCCTGGGCGAATTGCTGGATGGTTGCCTGTCAAAGACATAAGAATAAAACAATCCTGTCAAAAAATCAGAAATGCCTTTTTTCAAGATTTGTTTACAAGGGAGCATTCTTTGTTTCTCTTTGAATTCAACCCCAGTCATCCATCTTGCCGCGCCGTAGCTTCACAGCGAAGGCGGGTCATCCAACAATTCGCCACCGGCGAATAAATCCATCCACCCGTCATCCTCAGGATGACTCCTACTTGAGAAGCATGCAGTCGCCGTAGCTGAAGAATTTCATCTTGCTGTCAATCGCCAGGCTGTAAGCATTCATGACATTATCCAGACTTGAAAATGTCGACACGAGCATTAGCAATGTGCTCTTTGGCAGATGGAAATTAGTGAGCAGCATGTCAGGAACCTTCGGCCTATACGGAGGATACAGGAATATCGACGTATCCCCTGTCCCTGCCCTCACGGTGCCATCTTCGTTTGCACATGTCTCCAGCACCCTCACAGTGGTCGTGCCGACAGCCAGGATCTTCTTCCCATTCATTTTCGTCCTGTTGATTTTTTCTTCGGCCTCACGTGGCAGAAGAAAAAATTCAGAGTGCATGGCATGATCCTCAATCCTATCACAACTGACAGGAAGAAAAGTCCCCGGCCCGACATGCAAAGTCAATTCCGCAACGGAAGCTCCCCTGGCTGCGAACTCCGCAAAAATTTCATCCGTGAAATGAAGGCCTGCCGTCGGAGCTGCAACAGCCCCCTCCTCCTTTGCGAAAACAGTCTGGTATCTTTTTGCATCCGAACGCAGATCGTCCCTTCTTATATAAGGAGGAAGCGGAACGTGTCCGGCAAGTTCCTGTATTTCGGCTATGGAAACATCTTCGGAGGCGACAGTGAAAATCCCATCGTCAGTCCTTTCAACAATGATTACCCACAGCTCTTTTCCGTCAGGGGTGCTGACCTTTATCCTGGTTCCAACGCGCATTCTTTTTCCCGGCTTCAGGAAGCAGGTCCAGCTCCGGTCGTCAACCCTCCTCAGGAAAAGTATTTCAACCTTTGCGCCGTCGCCGTTCTTGCGGCCGAAAATCCTGGCGTTGATGACCTTGGTGTTGTTGATGACGACGCAGTCTCCTTCCTCGAGATAATCAGCGATGCAGGAAAAACTGCGGATTTCGCACCCGCCGGATGTCCTGTCCATGACAAGCATCCTTGAGCCCCCTCTGTTTTCAGGAGGGAACTGGGCGATGAGCTCTTCGGGGAGATGATAGTCAAACTGCGCTAGTCGCATCTTCGTAAAGTTCCTCATATTGTCCGGCCGTCCGGTTCCATGAGAAATCCTGGTTCATCCCATTGATCTGGGTCTGCCTGTATCCTTCAGGGTCAAGCCTGTATACCGATGCGGCCCACCTGAGGGTGTTCAAAAGTGATTTCTGGTTGAGATCCCAGAATTTGAATCCTGTCGATGCGGAATAATCCTTAGGATTGAAATTCACAACAGTATCGTCGAGGCCGCCCGTAGCGCGCACTACCGGAGGCGTGCCGAAGCGCATGCTGTACATCTGGTTCAGGCCGCATGGCTCATATCTTGAAGGCATGACGAAGAAGTCGCTGCCTGCCTCGACAAGATGCGCAAGCTTGTCGCTGTATCCGATATGGACTGCGAATTTCGCAGGATGCTTTACCGCAAGGGCAAGCAGCCAGTTCTGGAGCGCGGTATCACCTGAAGCGAGTATGACAAACTGGACATCGTCGTATGCGAGCATGTCTTCTATGGCCGCCGCAAACACATCGATCCCCTTCTGGTAGGCGAGTCTGGCGACTATTCCCATGAGAGGTGAATGAGGTCTCTGCTGGAGCTTGAAGGCCTTCTGCAGTTCAGCCTTGCAGACGGCCTTTCCCGACATGTCTTCGACAGAATAGGCTGCAGGAATATTCCTGGCATTCTGAGGATCCCATTTCTCCACGTCTATTCCGTTGAGAATCCCCCTGAGCCTTCCAGCAACGCTGCGTTCCCTGAGCGGTGCGTCAAGGTTGAATCCGTACATCGGGGAAAGTATTTCCTGTGCATGGGTCGGGCTGACAGTGGAAATGAAGTCGGCAGTCATGATTCCGCCCTTGAGCAGGTTAATCTGGTCGTGGAACTCAAGACAGCGCATGGTGAAATATTCCCAGCCAAGTCCTGTGAAATAAAGATGGGACTTGTGGAACACCCCCTGGTATGCGAGGTTGTGGATTGTGAGAATCGAAGCAGTATTGTCGAAGTTATGATAATTCCTGTACAGCGGGCTCTTCATATAGACGCTGCAGAGAGCAGTATGCCAGTCATTCGTGTGCAGGATGTCCGGTTTTATCCTCAGGGCGAGGATCGCCTGCATGGCGGCCCTGCAGAAGAAGATGAATCTTTCGGAGTTGTCCCCGTATTCCATGCCGAGCCAGTCGTAGAGGGCCGGCCGGTTGAAGAAGCTGTGGTATTCGATGAAATAGTATGTCAGGTTCGGATTCACCTTGTGTTCGAGTATCTGCGCCCATTCCGTCCTGCCGAGGAACGGAACCCCGAGCAGCTGGAAGCACACATTGATTTTCCTGTTGTACTCGCCCATCATCTGAGGATAGTATGGCATGATTACTGAAACCCGGTGTCCTCTTTCAGACAATGCTACAGGAAGCGCACCGGAGACATCGGCAAGGCCGCCGGTCTTGGCATAGGGGGAAGCCTCGCTTGTAAGCCATACGATCTCCTTGCACCCTTTCCCAAGAGGTGGAGGCTTCGGCCTCTTTTCAGTTTTAGCTTTCATATCGGGTTTGTCCTCTTTGATTTTCCTCTTTTTAACTGGCATGATCTATCCTTTTCTTTCGGCACGCATCTGTTCGCGGGCTTTTCTGAGTGTTTCCATTTCCTGCTCGGTGAGACTGTTGATTCCGGTGGCGGAAAGCTTGTCGAGTATCCTGTCCATCTCCGCCTGTGTGACCTGTTTGTCCGTCACGCTCCACCCCGGCGGCGGACTTTTCATGGAATAAAGACTTTTGCCCTTCCCAAACTTGAACACTGAGAGCATGTCCCATATTTCATCCTTATAAAGCAGTCTTATATAAAGATATCCTCCAAGGAAACCACCGACGTGTGCGAGATGCGCAATTCCGTCGGACACGCCGAATTCAAAAGCCAGCTCTACGATGAGAAACACGAATGCAAATGTCTTCAGCTTCATGGGAATCGGTGGAATCAGCAGCATGATCCTCATGTCCGGATAGAACATCGCCGTCGCGATTATTATTCCTGAGACAGCTCCGCTTGCACCGACACAGGGGATTGAACTGTTCCAGTTGGAAAGCATCCAGAGTCCGGCACCGCTCAGTCCGCTGATGAAATAAAGGTTGAAAAACCTGAACGGGCCGATCCTCTGTTCAAGGATTGAGCCGAACATGTAGAGGCCCCACATATTGAAGAGAATATGCATGACGCTGCCGTGGAGGAACATATATGTGAACAGCCTGTATATCTGGCCGTGCCTGACATCTTTGGCGTCAAGCGCGAGGGATTCCGTGAAATCGCTGGTCCTGTAGGTTCCGTACTGGGTTGCGACATCCCTCTCGGTGGAAATCTGGACTATGAAAAAAGCGACATTTGCGAACAGCAGCAGCATAAGCAGGCTGAAACTTGACCGCGAGTCCCGCAGCGGATTCCCCATGTAATTCCTGTCTGGCATTCAATCCCCGTTTATTTTTTAAGTTTCCAACCGGAAAGTTTACAGCCGGAAACGCATCTTTCAAACAAAGCAGGAGAAGTGGAGGCTTATTTGAATGTTTTTTAAGTAGGTACGTCCTTTAGGGTGTACCATTCTTGAATTCATGGTACAGGCTAAAGCCCGTACCTACTCGACAAGGTTCTTCGTGAATCCAGCTTCCTTGAGTTTCCCGTAGGCGTCCATGACTTCCGGGGGAACGTCCTGCGGGATCTGGAAACCCTTTGCCGAATAAAGGATTATCCTCTGCAGGTCGCCGACCATGATGTTCACGACATCTTCGAAGGAAATCTCATCGTTGGGATAATCCTCAAGGGATATCTGCGGAGATGTGACAAATGCCCTGACCTTTGAGTAATGTTTCATGAAAGTCGCAAATGTGCGCCTCTCCATGTAGGGTTTCTGGACGAGGATCACGGTGTCGGCGAAGATATTGTTTTCGGCCAGGAGCTTCATTGAAAAAAGAGCGTTTTCACCGGTATTGGACGACGTGTCCTCCACAATTATCCTGTTTTCAGGAACTCCCATCCTGAGGGCGACATCCTTGAAGATCATGGCTTCGGGCCTGGTCCATATCCCCCGTGTGAGATTTCCCAGACCGCCGGACAGGACGAGCAATGGCGCGTAATCCTGGAGCAGGAGTTCGGCTCCACGTTCTGCAACACGTATGTCATGGCTGCCAAGGACGATTATGCAGTCGGACTTTTCAAGACTGTGCCCGAGCAGCATATAGTCCCAGATGATCCGCGCCAGAAGTCTTGTTTCCATTCCATCCATAGGAGATAATCCCATAAATTTTCAGTAGCTTTGTTGAAAGCTATTCATTTTAATTTAACTTACACGGTCAACTGACTGAAAGAAACTTTTAAAGCCTGAATCTATTTAGGAATATGGAGATCAAAATGTCGAATTTCAAGAAGATAATCGTCCCAAAAGGCGATAAAATCAAAGTTGCCGGAGACGGTTCCCTCGCAGTGCCTGAAAACCCGGTGATTGCCTTCATCGAAGGCGACGGCATAGGCGCGGATATAACCAAGGCGAGCATGCATATCTGGGACAGCGCCATAAAAAAAGCCTATGGCGGGAAACGGAAGATATCATGGATGGAAATCTATGCCGGTGAAAAGGCGAATGCCATGTATGGTGAAAACACATGGCTTCCGGATGAATCCCTCGACGCGGTCCGCGACTACATCATCGGCATCAAAGGCCCCTTGACCACGCCGGTCGGAGGCGGCATAAGATCGCTCAACGTTGCACTTAGGCAGAAACTCGACCTGTATGTATGCCTGAGGCCTGTCCGCTATTTCAAGGGAGTCCCCTCGCCTGTCAAGGAACCTGAAAAGACCAACATGGTTGTGTTCCGCGAAAACACCGAAGACATCTATGCAGGCATAGAATGGAAGGCGGATTCCGCGGAAGCCAAGAAGCTGATCAACTTCATGCAGGATGAAATGGGCGTAAAGCAGATAAGGTTCCCCGAGGCATGCGGCATCGGAGTGAAACCGATATCAAGGCAGGGTACGGACAGGCTTGTGCGTGCCGCGATGAAATATACCACCGCACAAAAACGCAGGAGCATGACGCTTGTCCACAAGGGAAATATCATGAAGTTCACTGAAGGCGCCTTCAAGGACTGGGGGTATGAACTTGCGAAGAAGGAATTTTCCGATGTGTCGGCCATAGCCTCGGAATGCAACTGGAAGGCGCCGGCCGGCAAGTTCCTGGTGAAGGACTGCATCTGCGACGCGTTCCTGCAGCAGCTTCTCACACGTCCGGACGAATATGACGTGATTGCGACAATGAATCTGAACGGCGACTATATTTCCGATGCGCTGGCGGCATGCGTAGGTGGAATTGGAATAGCGCCTGGAGCGAACGTCAACTATGAGACAGGACATGCCATATTCGAGGCCACACATGGGACTGCGCCTAAATATGCCGGACTCGACAAGGTGAACCCCTCCTCCCTCGCCCTTTCAGGCGAGATGCTCCTCAGGCACATCGGCTGGAACGAGGCCGCCGACCTGATCATCAACGGGATGGAGACTGCAATATCGGACAAGGTTGTCACCTATGACTTCGCACGCCTGATGAAAGGCGCAAAAGAGGTCTCTTGTTCGGAATTCGCCAAAACAGTCGTTGAAAGAATGTGATCTCAAAGATAAATTCATAAGATGTTCAAGAACCGCCACATAATAACCGCCGTCGAGATAGGCACATCGAAAATCTGCGTGCTTATCGGAGAAGGAAGTCCGCAAGGGCATCTTTCAGTTCTCGCCCATGGCGAAAGCGCCGTCGAATCCGGCGCGGTCTGCAAGGGCGAAATAATCGAAATGGACCGGGTTACCAGGGCGCTTGACGAGGCGATAGAAAAGGCCGAATATTCCGCGGACACTGAAATCGACAGCAACAACCTCTACATCGCAATTACAGGCAGCCACATAAGATCCATGCGCGGTTCAGGACATGTGATAGTCACCGGTGAAAGCCGCAAGATCACACCGGACCACATGGTTGAAGCCTTGAAGAATGCCACGATGGTGGGAATCCCGCCTGAATGCGTGATTTTAAATTCCATAGACGCCAACTTTGTGATTGACGGCCTCAGGCGCATAGCCGATCCCGAAGGTCAGATTGCGGACAAGCTGGAGGCTTTCGCCCATATCATCTACGGAAACCGCAACTGCGTTGAAAACTTCCTGGCCCCCCTGCGCGAACTCGGATATGACACTTCAATTCCGGTCTTCAGCACCATATCCGCCGCATCCGGAGTACTTACCGACGAGGAACTCAAGAACGGGGTGCTTCTCGTGGACATGGGTGCCGGCACGACAGAATACATGCTGTTCCATGATTCAGGTGCGCATGCAAGCGGAGTGATCCCGGTCGGATGCGACCATATCGCAAACGACCTCTCCGTAGGGCTCGACATCAACAACATCTCCCTGTTCAGGAAAATGCTTGTCAACAACACGATCCATTCAAGGAAGGAAAACGGCCAGGCCTTCATCGAGATCGAAGGGAACATCGGTACAAACCGGAAAATACCAGCAGTCACAATCGAAAAGATAATCGACCTCAGGCTCAGGGAACTGTTCAATCTCATTCTTTCACAGCTCCAGTCGACAAGAATGCTTCCTTTCATCGACCGGGGAATAGTCCTGACAGGCGGAGGAGCCCTTCTGCCGCAGGTCAGGGAGATGGCCGGCTCTGTTTTTGAAATGCCTGTGAGGATAGGTAATCCGATCGAGCTCAGCGGCGCTGTAACCAATCTGAAATCCCCGAGATACGGCATGGTATTCGGACTGTTGAAGCACGGTGAGCGCGACAGGCAGATCAGGAAATCCGGTCCTGAAATGATAAAGAACATTGACAGGAAGCTCATCTCGGCTTCACGCGAAACGATGAGATGGCTCAAGAATGCAATAAAATTCTGATTTCATGGAAAAGGTTTGAAAAATGGCGGCGGACAATGCAGACATAACAGCCAGGGCTACAGTCATCGGACTGGGAAATGCCGGCACCAGGATCATCAAGGAGCTTTCCCTGATGAGCGCATCATCCTGGCTTTCAATAGCTGCTGCGGATACCGACAAGGCATCTCTTGAGAAGTCAGCGATTCCGAACTGCTTCCCTGTAGGCTTCGAATGGACGCAGGGCCTGGGCTGCGGAGGAAATGTGATAAAGGGCGAGAGGGCGTTTGCCCATCCGTCACGAAATGTCATCAATGATTTCATAAAGGAGTCGTCCCTGCTGGTAGTTGCCGGTGGAATGGGCGGTGGCACAGCGACCGCAGGCTGTTCAAGCCTTGCGAGAACCGCAAAGAAAATGGGGATACCGTCGATCTTCATCGTCACGGCACCGTTCTCCTTCGAAGGCCACAGCAAACGCGAGATATCCGAAGCCGGCATCAAGATGCTTCTTCCTGACGCGGACGTTGTCATATCAATACCAAATGACATTCTATACTCTTCGATACCTTCGCATACGCCTGCGGAAGAGGCGTTCAGGAAATCCGACATTGAAATCGCCCGGGCCATTTTGGGAATTACCGAGATAATAAGATGCAGGAACATCCTGTCGTCCGACCTTTCCGATTTCAAGAATGTGCTTCAAAAGCGCAAGTCGATGTGCTGCATAGGGCTTGGCACCGCCCAGCGGAGCGAAGGTGAAAACTTCTGCCATCTCGCACTTGAGCGGCTGATGGCATCGCCCCTGCTTGGAGGCATAGACAGCCTCAAGGAGGCGAACGCGGCGATCCTTACGCTTACTGGCGGTCCAGAACTCAACATCGGCGAGATGCGGCATACCCTTGAGGCAGTCCAGCGCTATACCGGCCCGGAAACCAAGCTCATTGTCGGCGCGAACACGGACCAGCTCTACGCAGGCTTCATACATATAACCCTTGTATCAGTGCGCTATGAAATGCTTCCGGATATCGGAGGCGAGGAATCAGCCGAAACGTCTGACTTTCCGGAACAGACGCCTTCAGACCAGCCGGAACTTCCACTGCTGCCGGTATCCAAGGGGATATTCTCAAATACGTCGAGAAATATTTATGCATCACAGGACTTGGACATACCCACTTTCCTGCGCCAGGGAATCCATCTTGACAAAGGCAGATGAGCACCTTATCAAAAACCATCCCGTTGATTATACTCATCCTGCTCTCGTCCTGCTCGAAAAGAACTGAAATCCAGCCTCCTGCCATGAACGGAGATGATATCTTCGCCCGGGTTGCCGCATTTTATAAGATCGGCCCCAAGCCCAGCGGATCCCAAAATGCCGCAAAAGCCGCCGAGCATATCAGGCAGTCAATCTCGGCGTCCGGACTCAATCCTGAAACGGATGAGTGGGAACTATTGAACGGGGAAGGGATCCGGACGGTCTACAGGAACATATCAGTGGATATGCCTGGAAAGTCAAAGGATTTCATTATAATCGGCAGCCATTACGACACAAAGAAAATTGAAACCGTCCCCGATTTCGCAGGAGCAAACGACGGAGCATCAAGCACGGGACTTCTTCTCTCTGCAATCAACACCTTGAAAAAATCCGGAGTAAAACCGCACTATACTTTGAAGTTTGTCTTTTTTGATGGAGAGGAATGTCTTGTAAATTACTCTGGAAAGGATGGTCTTTTTGGAAGCCGAAGACTTGCCGCCAGGCTGAAAGACTCGGGAATGACATCAAGCTGCAGGGCTGTTGTCATAATGGATATGATTGGAGACAGGGATTTGAAAATAACAATACCGGCAAACTCCACGCCTGAACTGACGGAGCTGGCACTTGCCGTTGCCGCAAAGGAGAAGAGGGATTTTATCTCGAAAAGCAAAAACAGCATCATCGACGACCACGTCCCGTTCCTCGATATCGGGCTGCCAGCCATAGACATAATCGATTTCGAATATGGTGAAAACAACAGGTACTGGCATACCGCTGGAGACACATTGGACAAACTTTCGTCATCAAGCCTTGAGACCTCCGGGAATCTCCTGATGAGGATGGTTTTCCTCATCAAATGAGCGTGGCAATGTCTTTCCATCCTGTACTTTTATTCAAATTTCTTATTCATTGAGTTTGTCATAGCATATTCGGCAAGATATAATAGCCTATGTTTAATTAATAAAATATCCGGAGGTTTAATATGGGTCAAATGTTGCAGAATTTAGGTGTTGGAGGAATCATTGCAGTCGTTGTCATGGTTCTTTCGCTTGTCGGAATGATAGTATGCGCAAAAAAACAGGATTCTGTTGCAATTGCAAAACCTGCGGCAGTAGGACTGATGATTCTCGTCCTCCTCTCCGCCGTAGTCATACTCATGAAAACAGGTGTTCTCGGCGACCAGGGAACCCAGAAAATCATCCAGAATGAGTTCACCTACACAAAATCCAGCTATGTCATGCTCGGCAAGCACATCGCAGATAAGATACCCGGTGCGAAGATTCTGCTCATCGTCGACAAACAGCGCCAGAACGATACCCGTTCCCCTGCCCTCCTCGACGCCTTCAAACAGGGCCTTGGCGGAAAAGCGACTATTTCAGCCACTGAGACTCCCGCAATTGCCTGGCCTGAAGGACGTCCTCAGCCAAACCCCGAGGAAATGGACATGATTCCGCTTCAGGAAGTCATGACAGCCCAGAGCTTCAACGACCTCATGACGAAATATCCGGATTGTAATCTCGTCGTCTCCTTCATAGGCCTGCCCAACGATGTTGAAAACATGCAGGTCTGGACGATGGAACCTGAAAAGCGCCCGAAGCTTGCCATCATCAACGGAGCATATCACAACTTGAAGTCTGCCCTCCAGTCTGGAATCGTGGCTGTCATCGTAGCAGTCAATCCCAGCGCGAAGTTCACGGATGAAGCCGCTCCTACAGACATAAAGGCCGCCTTCGACAAGAGATATATCCTGATCACTCCGGATAACATCGAAGAGATCTCCCAGAAATACGCGAACATGTTCCAAGAGGTCAAATAGTAGAATTCCTCCTGCGGGATGCCGCGTCAATGGAGCTTTGAGGAGTGCAGTATAATCTAATAAGCCTTGCAGGTTTCTCATTCCTGATTGTTTTTGCATGGATTTTAAGTGATGCAAGGAGCAGGATCTGCTGGCGTCCGATCATCGGTGGAATTCTTCTCCAGTTCATTTTTGCAGTGCTTCTCTTCTGCGCTCCTGAAAAGCTCCTGGGCGGTTCAATCCCCGGCACACGGGAGATGTTTGTCCTGTTCAGCGACATGTTCAACAAGCTGATCGAACATTCAAGGCAGGGCATCGTGTTCGTGTTCGGCAAACTCGGGGAGACCAACGACACTACTGGATTCATACTGGCCTTCCAGGTACTTCCTTTCATAATAATCTTCTCCAGCATAATCTCCTTACTGTATTACATAGGACTCATGCAGGTTGTCATAAGGGCTTTTGCAAGGCTCTTTACGCACACGATGAGGACTAGCGCGGCTGAATCCCTCTCCGCCTCGGCCAACATTTTCGTTGGAATCGAAGCCTCTCTTGCCATCAGGCCTTATCTCGCAAAAATGACCCGCTCGGAGCTGTTCACGATCATCGTCGCAGGCATGGCTTCTGTCGCATCGAGCGTCCTGGCAGTATATGTCTCTTTCCTCAACAGGGATTTCCCGATGATCGCGGGACACCTGATGAGCGCCTCCCTCTTGTCGGTTCCTGCAACATTCATAATAACAAAGCTCATGATACCTGAAACAGGCGTTCCGGAGACCATGAACGTGGCTGAATGCAGGATCCACGCGGATCCCGACACCAACTGGATAGAGTCTATCATAAACGGAGCTTCAAATGGTGCAAAACTGGCTTTCGGCGTGGGCATAACGCTTATTGCTTTTGTCGGTCTTCTTGGGATTTTCGAAGGCTCCCTGGGTTTCCTCCAGGTAAAAGCCGGCATTGTCAATCCAGTAACCCTCATCGAGATCCTTTCCTGGGCTTTCTATCCTTTCACATATATGATGGGAATACGTCCGGAAGACGTGGGCATTGTCTCGCATATGCTGGGGACAAGGATAATCCTGACGGAAATTCCTGCATATCTGGATCTTGCGAAATTCGCAGCAAACGGCGGGGATCCCAGGACATTGCTGATCGCCAGCTATGCGCTGTGCGGGTTCACACATGTCGCTTCAATGGCGATATTCATAGGTGGTACGGGCACGCTTGCGCCCAACCAGCTCCCTACCATGACAAAGTTTGGTCCAAAGGCCCTGCTCGCCGCCACATTTGTCACACTTTTAAACGGCTGTACCGCAGGCATATTCTACTGGGGACAGGCAGGGATACTGAGGTGAGAGGAAAAAAGTGCGGAAGTTCGGAAGTTGAAAGAAGAAACTGGAAATCCTTGGGTGTTTAACATGAAAATTGAATTTACAAAAATGCATGGCGCCGGAAACGATTTCATAGTCGTTTTCGATGCATCCGGAAAATTTCATCCCTCCACTGCTGAAATCAAAGGAATGTGCTCAAGGAACCGTGGCATTGGAGCTGATGGGCTTATGATACTTTCCCACGGAAAGAATTACGGTGCGGATTTCAGAATGGATTTCTTCAACAGCGACGGCTCCTTAGCCGGCATGTGCGGCAACGGGCTCAGGTGCGCCGGTCTTTTCTGCCATAGGAAACTTAGAGGCGGAAAGAAGATCAGCATCAGCACCGGCTCCGGAATCCTTGAAGCAGTCATCACCGGGAAAAACACTGTCCAGGTGAAAATCCCCGTCAAGGAGAAGTTCCGTGAAATTTCCCTGGCCGGGAAGAAGATGTATTTCGGAAGCACTGGAGTTCCGCATCTCGTCGTCCCAGTAAAGGACATCAGGAAAACCGACGTGTGCGGAGAAGGAAGGAAACTGCGTTTCCATAGGAGATTTGCTCCTGCCGGCACAAACGTGGACTTCATTGGAATCCCGCTGCGAGGCCCGTGCCGGATCAGGACCTATGAAAGAGGCGTGGAAGGTGAGACGTCGGCCTGCGGAACAGGGATCACGGCAGCCGCAGTCGTCATCCATGAATTCTTCAGGAAAAGGCCGCCTCTCCAGTTCATCACGGTTGAAGATGATATTCTAAAGGTTGAATTCTGCGAGTCCGACAATATGTTAACTACCCCTCCTTCCGCGCTTCTCACGGGGCCGGCAGCCGAGGTTTATTCCGGGACTATAAATATTTGAAAGGTTGTGATTTTATGGAACTCAAAGGAGTTTATACCGCCCTTGTGACACCGTTTTCCAGCGGGAAGGTTGATTTCAAGAAACTCGCACAGCTTGTAGATATGCAGATCAAGGCGGGTGTGGACGGTATTGTCCCGGTCGGAACAACCGGCGAATCCCCCACCCTCTCCTTTGAAGAGCATATAATGGTTATTGAAAAAACCATCGAAGCCGCAAACGGCAGATGCAGGATCATCGCCGGAACAGGAGCAAACTCCACGGACGAGGCCATATACCTCACCAATGAAGCCAAGGCGGCGGGAGCGGACGCCACTCTGCAGGTGACTCCATACTATAACAAGCCTACGCCTGAAGGTCTTTACAGGCATTTCAGCGCGATCGCCGACAAATGCGGCCTTCCGGTCGTCCTGTACAACGTTCCTGGCAGATGTGGAATTGCGATTCCGATTGAGACTATAGCAAGACTTTCAAAGAATAAGAATATTATCGCCGTAAAAGAAGCTGGAGGAAGCGTCGAAAGGGTAAGCGCCATTCTCGATGTCTGCGACATAACGGTATTGAGCGGAGACGACTCGCTTACGATCCCCATGATGTCAGTCGGGGCGAAAGGCATTATCAGCGTTGTTTCAAATCTCATTCCTGCAGAACTGAAGAAAATGGTCGATGCATTCGCTGCCGGCGACACTGTCAAGGCGCGGAAGCTGCACATGAAATACTTCCCTCTTTTCAGGGACATGTTCGTCGAGGCGAATCCGATCCCGATCAAGACCGCCATGGCGATCAAGGGGATCATCAAGGAGGAGTTCAGGCTTCCCATGTGCCCGATAGGCGCCAGGAACCGCGAAGTGGTGATTGCCGCAATGAAGAAGTCCGGCGTATAAATTCCTTATCCGCCAAACCGGACAAGGAATTTATAATCATTCCGAATATAATAAGCTAAACCTGGGGACACCATGAAACACCTAGTTGCATTTCTCATCATCCTGTCCGTCGCGGTCTGCACCGCCGCCGAAAAGAAGGCCAACTATCCGCAGATGATCGGACAATATGAGTTCAGCGGTGAAAAGAAATATGAGCCGGCGGCGTTGGGGAAGTCCGTGAGATACCAGTCCGCAGACACCAAGATAGACATCTACTACTACAACAAAGGCATAAAGAACATCGCCGACGGCGTCGGCGACAGGGTGAAAACCGAGCTGGCGGAAGTCAAGAATGTCATCAGGGAACTTGAAAAGCGCGGAGACTACAGGAATGTCAAGTTTGAAGGTGACGGCGAGAGCGAAATCGCCGGAACAAAATTCATCACTAACAAATGCTTCTTCGAGCAGACAGCCAGGACTGGAACCGATTATCTCGGCAGGCGCACATCATTCTCGTTCATAACTGGAAAAAAAGGCGGCTTCCTGAAGATCAGGGCCACGTACAACGGCGAAAGCAATGCTGAAGTTGAAAAATCAATAACTTCCATGGTCGAGGAGTCCTTGAAAATAAACTGGGATGCCGACGGCAAATGAAAAGACCTCTTCTTCTTTCATTGCTCTTGTCCCTTTCATCACTAATGGCAATCAGCGCCGACCGTCCTGCAAAATGGGCTGTTCCAATGCAGCTGGACGGAGTTCCGAATCTCCATATGATCACCGGCACACTCTACAGAAGCGCCCAGCCTACAGGGGAAGGAATGAAGAACCTCGGCAAGCTTGGTATAAAGACAGTGATAAACCTCAGGGCTTTCCATTCCGACAAGGATGAAATCAAAGGAACGGACATCCTAAACGAAAGATTGAACGTCAAGACCTGGCACATCGAAGATGAGGACGTCGTGAAATTCCTCCAGATAGTCCGCAAGAAGGAAAACGGTCCGTTCCTCGTGCATTGCCAGCACGGCGCTGACAGGACCGGCGTCATGAGCTGCATGTTCAGGATCATCGAAGAAGGATGGTCGAAGGATGATGCGATAAAGGAGATGACCGAAGGCGGATATGGATTCCATCCAGTCTGGAAGAACATCATCGATTATGTCAACAATGCCGACATAGCCAAGATAAGGAAAGAAGTTGAAAAGCAATCCATTCAGGCGAGCAATGGCGGGGAAAATTAATCCCCTGATGCTTTCACATTCTTGAAGACACGTTCAAGCTGCTCGACATGCTTGGTCCAATTGTAGTTCAGGGACGTCCTGTATGCGCTGTCGGCGAATCCGGCCCTTTCAGACTCGCTGAAAGCTGCGAATTTCGCAATGTATCTTGCCATGAGAAGTTCTTCTGTCGCGTCAGGGACGATGAATCCGTTGATGCTGTCCTTGACAATTTCAGAGGAGCCGTTGAGCGCCGTTGTCAGTACAGGCAGTGAACAGGAAAAAGCCTCCAGACAGACATTTGCGAAAGGTTCGTAGAGGGTCGGATAGAAAAGGAGGTCGGCTGAAGCATAGTAGTCACGCATGTTCTCCTTGCGCCCCACGAATCTGGCATTCGCGGCGACGCCAAGCTTCGCCGCAAGCTTCCTGTAGGGCTCCTGCTTGTCCCCGCCTGCAATAATGAAAAGCGTTTTTTCCAGGAGCGGCCTGTCAAGCCTCGCAAGAGTGCCCAGGGCATAATCAAGCCCCTTGATCTTGAAATTGGCCGCTGGGAAAAGCAGGACGAACTTATCCTCGGGGATTTCCAGGATCCTCCGGAGCCTGGTCCATTCCTTCTTGTTTTCACAAGGGCAGAACTTGGCATGATCAACTCCGTTGTAGACGACGGTAATCCTGTTTTCGGAAAATCCATAGTTCTTCAGTATCTGCTTCCTGGTAAGCTCGGAATTCGTGACGACATGCCTTGTATTCCCAGGCATGAATATGTTCTTCTCAAGCTTGAGAATTCCGCGGTGCCTTGGATTCATCCTGTGCCACTTGTGATAGCGGATCTTCATCCATTCCGCATGCAGTGATTCAGTCACGCGGTAGATATCGGAGGGGAATGTCCTGGATAAAGCGAATACAAGGTCGAACCCGCCTTTGAACTTCCGAAGCGCCTTCTGGACTTTCTTATGGAAAGACGAAGTCCTGCTGAAGCCTGAAAGGAAGGAGCGCTTCACCCTGACGTGCCGGATGTTCTTGTTGCCCTCCCCCAGGAAAGTCTCGGAAAAGACAGTCACCTCATGCCCGCGCTGTACGAGAGCCGAGCATATGTTGGCCGCATACATTTCAGCTCCGCCGCCGCGGGTATTGTAATCTTTCCTGAGAATTGCGATCTTCATAAATATTTTCCCCAAAGAAAATATTTATTTTTTCAGCTGCTCGATGACAAGGTCTCCGACCTGGCTGGTCGAATAACCCATCTTGCCGGCGGCCTGGGACTTCATCTTGTTGCCGGTGACATACATGACGGCCTTCTCAATCGCTGCGGCGGCTTTTGCCTCACCAAGGGAATCAAGCATCATCATGCCGGAGCAGATCGCGGCCATCGGATTGATGACTCCAAGACCCGTATATTTCGGAGCTGAACCACCGATAGGCTCGAACATGCTTACTCCGCCCTTGTCGGGATTGATGTTTCCGCCGGCTGCGATTCCCATTCCACCCTGCGTTATTGCGCCAAGGTCAGTGATGATGTCGCCAAACAGGTTTCCGGTCACGATGACGTCGAACCATTCAGGATTCTTGACCATCCACATGCAGGTCGCATCAACATGGCAGTAGTCGAGCTTGACGTCCGGATATTCCTTGCCGATTTCATGCTGCGCCCTTTCCCAGAGATCATACACATACGTGAGCACATTGGTTTTTCCGCAGAGAGTGAGCTGTCCGATCTTTCCTGCCTTTATGTCTTCAGGCCTGAGGCCGCGCCATGGATTCTTCTTCGAGTGGCGCTTGCGGACCAGTTCGAATGCGTAGCGGAGGCAGCGTTCAACCTGGAAACGCGTATAGACCATGCACTGTTCGGCAACCTCGTTAGGGGTGCCTTTCATCATATTACCGCCTATGCCGCAGTAGGCGTCTCCTGTGTTCTCGCGGACCACTACGTAGTCGATGTGTTCGGGACCCTTGTTCGCGAGAGGGGTTTCGACTCCGGGATAGAGCTTTACGGGACGGAGATTGATGTACTGGTCAAGATCGAAGCGGAGCTTGAGAAGGATTCCCTTTTCAAGGATTCCCGGCTTCACCTTCGGATGCCCGATCGCACCGAGCATGACTGCATCGAATTGTTTGAGGGTGGCTGCCGCATCGTCAGGAAGCACGTTGCCTGTCGCCAGATACCTGTCGCCGCCCCAGTCGAACTCCTGCATTTCCGTCTTGAAATTGAAAAGCTTTCCTGCCTCTTTCACAACCCTGACGGCTTCGGCTGTTACTTCCGGACCTGTGCCATCGCCAGCAATTACGGCAATTTTATAAGTTTTACCTGCCATTTTATCGTTCCTTTCCTGTTTTCAGTTGAACCGGGCAATGCCCGTTAAATTTATAAATTCCCAACAAGGGCGAGTAATATAACAGTCCTATCCCTACTTTAAAGTGAATCTCGAAAAATTACTTGGGCGAACATTGTTCTACGGTTTGTCCGAATTCAAAGCAGATGTATTTTATTGAAAACAGGAATCAAATGAGATCAGAAGACAGGAACAGGGAGTCCTTCACGTTTGCCAGGAAAAAACGCTATCTCGCGATGTGCTGCGAGATAATCCAGCGCGAGGCATGCTCCTGCGCCGCGCAATCGGAAAACATCATAGACCTCCAGTTCATTTCCCAGGGCTACCACGACCTCGAGAGCGGCGACATGTCCAGACGCCTGCAGGAACACATCGCCAATGCCGACAAGTCGAGATACGAGGCGATTGTAATGGGTTTCGCGCTTTGCAACAATGGAATCGTCGGATTGAAGGCCATTGATATTCCACTTGTCGTCCCAAAGGCACATGACTGCATCACCCTGTTCCTCGGAAGCAAGGAAAGATACGATGAATATTTCAATGCCAACCCCGGCACATATTATCTGACAAGCGGCTGGATGGAGCGTGACAGCGACAACCTGGTCAAGATGGAGAACACCGTCATGTCGAAGCTTGGCCTGGACAAAAGCTACGAGCAGTATGTGGCCGAATACGGCAAGGAGACCGCCGACTACCTCATGGAGACTCTTGGCGGAGGACTTGAAAAGCATTATGACAAGGTATGCTTCATCGACATGGGCGTAGTAAAATCCGACTTCCACCGTGAACAGGCGAGAAAAGAGGCTGAAAAGAGAAACTTCAAGTTCGAGGAGCTCAAAGGCGACCTCCGCCTTATACAGGAGCTGTTCGATGGCCGCTGGAATTCCGGGGATTTCCTGACCGTCCACCCAGGCGAGTCGATAAAACCAAGCTACGACTGCAGCGTACTCAAATGCGGATGCGAGGTAAATATTCACTGAAGTATGACCTTCAGCAAATATTTACATATTAAGGGAACCTCTAAAGGTTGAATATTGGACGTTCGAAGTTCAAATTGGATTGCAGCAGAGCCCGTCCCTACTTCCCGGATTTCTTTCCGTTATCCTGCTGGATCTTATCCCACAGCCCAGGATGGTTCATCCTGATGCATTCAGGACAAGCTCCATGCTCAAGGCCTGACTCAGGATGTCTTTTTATGTAATCCTCGACTTTTTCCAGATAGCAGTTCCCTTCTTCCGCCTTGTCGCAGGCTGAGCATATCGGCAGTATGCTTTTTACCTGCTTCAGATGCCCGATGGCCTTTCCGAGTTCGACGCCGAGAGTCTTCTGCTTCTCCATTGACTCATGCAGCTTTGCAATAGCCATGGCGGCAATGATGAAGGCGCCGGCCCTGACCACGAGCGAATCCCATACCGCTACCGCAATATTGCTGTAGCGGACGCCGCAGTAGTAATCGGACACGAACCAGGTGACTGAAGAGACGATTGACATTATTACCCCGGGCCACTTGCCAAGATGCCAGGAAAGAAGGATGATCGGAAGGAAATAAAAGATGAAAAATCCGAGTTCGCCGGTGAAATAATCGAAATATCCTATTGAAATGACAAGCATGGACGATAAAAACAGTATCAGGAATCTCCGTGTGTTTTGCTTGTTCACTCGCGTTTCCCCTCATCATTTCCTGCGGGGGGCTTTTCATTTTTCCTATCGGCCGTGAGAATCTCCTTGTTGACAGCACATGCCTCCTGGTAATATTTCAAGATGGTTTCGGACTGGGGGTGCTCGTCATATCCTGTGAAACTGCTGACCGCGTCCTGCTGGACAAGTACCGCCTTCTCAAGGCATCCGGAGTTATAATACGCCCTCGCGAGGGCAGTGAGGCATAAGCCCTTCCTGCGTCCAGAACCATCCTTCGGAAAGATCTCCATGGCGCGTCGTGCGGCCTCCAGGGACAATTTCACCGATCCGGTGCCAAAGTTCATTCCATCAGACATGAGCATCGACAGGTTGGCAAGCACATCCGGGTCATCCTTGAATTCATGTATGACCTTCTCATACACCTTCTTTTTTTCTTCCGCCGAAGCGCCGGTCCTGTCCAGGATGCCAAGCTCAACGCTGTAAAATGAAAAGTGATTCGGAAGCCTCTTCTGGATCTTGTTGAGGAATTCCAGTGCTTCCCTGGGGCGGTTGCCGCTTTCAAAGAAATAGAGCTTGCACCTGAGGGCTATGTCGTCGGAGGGATCCTTCTCAAGGATGTCGTCGGCGATATTGGAGATGAGTCCGGGGTTGTCCTTTTCCATCGCCTTGCGCAGATCATCATGCAGCATCGTCACAACCTTCTGGATCTTTATATCGAACTTGCCCTTCAGCATCTTGTCGAGAACGGCATCGAGTTCCATGGGATGCCCTTTCCACAGGAAAACTCCGTCCTTGCCGACAACGAAGACAGCTGGTATTCCAGGATCGGCACCCATGTATTTCCTGTAGGTCTTCTTCGCATCGTCGACCGCGATCCTGTATCCAATGAACTTATGCTCGCCGACGAACTTTGAAACGAGCGTCTCCTCCTCCGTCGAGAGTCCGATAATTACAACTCCGTCATTTGAATATTTCTTCTGGATGTCCGAAAGGACTGGAATGGTCTCCCTGCAGATTGGAAGCCATGTGGCCCAGAAATCCAAGACAACGATATTGCTTCCCTCCAGCGCGGCAAGCATGACCGGATCCCCGTTCAGCCACTTCAAAACGTCCAGTTCCGGGGCCTTGTCGCCGGGCTTCAGGGCCAACAGTGTAAACGGCATGGCCGACAAAAGCATGACAATGATTATCTTCCTGAACATAAATAAACCCTTTTTCAAGATTAAAGCTGTGGATCACAACTGCTAATATAGCCGAGATAGCTGCAAAAACACTCTGTCAAGCCGATTGATTATGCAGGTATGCTCCGGGAAGTAGGTACGTGCTTTCCTGTCCTGAGCTTGTCGAAGGGAGCATGTACCATTCCTAAATATTCAAGAATGGGAACAGGCTAAAGCCCGTCCCTGCTCAGAATGAGCAATACCATACTCAGCCACATTCACTTTGTCTTATCCGCCTCCTTCCTGCGCAGCTCCGCTATCTTGTCCTGGATATACTTCATGGCCTCCTCATGCCCCATCGTCTTGCCGGATGAATCCGTGAGAAATATGAACGCCCCCAGTTCCGCAGTCCCCTTGACGGTCTTCTCGTAGTACTCGGCCGCCTTCCCATATTCGCCCCGCTTCTCATAATATGGCGCGAGTCTCTCATATGCATTTATATCATATATGGTCTGCTTCCCGCCAGCATCGATGGCGAGGATGCGCTCCCAGATCTTTTCCGACCTTTCGTCACCAATGCTGTCCATGAACTCGGCCAGGCTGTAGCATTCCTCCTCGGAGACGAGTCCCGGAAGAAGCTTGTTCCACAACTCCCCGGCTTCATCCTTCCTGCCGAGCCCGGCCAGCGCGAGGGATCTTGCATACAACGACAACGGATCATCCCCCTGGGCGCTTATTACAAGCAGCTCGCCGTTCATGCCGTTCCGGAGAAGAAGCCTGCAGATCCTCAGACGGGTGCTCTTGTCCGCGAACTTGCCATCGACAGAATCGATGATCGCCTTTATGCGGTCACGGCATGACAGCTCGCCTGCGAGTGAAACATAGAATGCCGCGGTATTCTCACGGGAACCCTGATCTTTCTCATCGAGTATCTCGCTGGCGCAGTCACCCCATACATCCTTCTCCAGGTTCCCAAGGCGGACGGCATCGGCTGTTTCATGAACCAATATATCCTTCTTCCAGGTCTTCCCGGCATTCTTCCCGAATACAAACGCTTCCTGGTACATGCGGAGTTTCTTGAGGACAGAGAGCATCCTGACACAGAGTTCGGTATTGAGATTTTCCGGCTTGATCGACTTCAAAAAGCTCTCTAGATTTTTCTTTTCAACCGCTCGCCTGCACCAGCTGATTTCGGCCGCCACAGCTTCAGGTTCGGATTTCTCCAGCAGCAGGGAGAACCCGCGCGCAGTGAAGTCAGAATATTTCTTGTCCGCATGCATCTCGGAGAGCAGCAGCAGCAAATCCAAACCGTATTTATCATATAGACCCTCCCATATTTTCCGGTCGGAATTCTTGTTTTCAAGCTTCGGGAGTTCAATCGAAATATCCTTGCCCGCCCTTGAAAACACCATCCACCGGAGCGATTTCCAGAGCTCTTTGGCGCGCTCCCTGGTTTCAGGATCTGGTGAACTGATGGCGTCTTTGACCTCATTCCTGGCCGCGTAACCAAGCCCCAGGAGTTCCTCTCCGGCTTTCTGCCTCACCTCGAAATCGGCATCGCCAAGCTGCTTGACCAGATCCGACGGCGTCTTGTCTTCGGCGGACGCCTGAAAGCCCACGGCAAGCAGGAGAACCGCCAGGACTACAGCAGGATTTTTATTCCACCATTTCATGATTTGATTCCAAAAGTTCAAGTACGGACATTAATAATCATTGTAGCCTGGAAAATACACAAGCTAAAGCTTGGACTCCAACCTCAGCTCGTGCAGCAAATATTGATAGGGGTAGGGAAAGCGCATTGATTTGCGCTTCCCCTCCCTCCGAACCGGACTGGCGGATTTCCCGCATCCGGCTCTCCAGTTGGCGATAAACTCTAACATCGAGATTGACAGATTTTGAGAT
>Ga0209417_1001419_pt1 | contig 43987 bp, 30 predicted proteins | sample RifGroF2_FD_184002 | JGI IMG/M metagenome (GOLD analysis project Ga0209417, IMG submission 184002) | Groundwater microbial communities from Rifle, Colorado, USA - Groundwater F2 (SPAdes) (version 2) | ecosystem: Environmental > Aquatic > Deep subsurface > Groundwater | place: Rifle, Colorado...
ATCGTCTTAAACTCAGAAAGCTTCGGGTCATAGTCGCCGAGATAGTCGAACCATCCCGCATCGATAATATAATTGACCTCGCCCGGATAAATGGAACGGATACCTTCAGCCCAGTGCATGATCCTGGCCTCATCCAGGGGAATGGCGATGGAATCCTCCAGTTTCCGCGGTGCGGTCTTCTGCAGATAGCACTGATCGCCCCAGGTGCAATAGACTGGGTTATGCCACCACTCATAGCTTTTCTTATCCTGATCAATCAGTCCAAGCCCGTGGGCATGGACGCAGTGCCGGTCCAGGATCGCCTTGTCATCCTCAAGCCCCACATCAATAAATACCCGGGGCAGCCTGCCTCCAGAATGGCTCGGGCTATAACTGTCAAAAGTCACATGGAACATCTGTCTGTGGCAGCTGATCTGCGTGCAGACCACCGGCATCGGCTCGGGAATTGAAAGCCCGAACCAGCCCAGCTCATTGTCCCCGAAGGATAAAACATGAGGAGGAGGCGCGATCATCCATAAATCTTTTTTCGAAACCTTCTTCTGCAGGAGCATGCCTGAGTTCGTCAGATAGAAATCTTCCTTCCCGGCAGTTTCGAACAGACGGCAGTCCGCATCCGGGACAAACGCCCGTCCGTACAGGCTCGATACCGACGATCCTCCGAAATAGATTATTGAGCCAGTATCTGAAAAAGCACCTTTAAGCTCGACGCTGACTCCGCCAGGATTCGCCAAAATCTCCACGACCACTTTTGGATCCCCGGTCCTTCCAAGGAACCCCTTCCCCTTCTTCTCCAATTTAATCACATTGTAGGCACTCGTACCCACGCAGAACTGAAGATTTATCCTGGCAAGACTTCTACCGTTTTTCCCTTCAATGGAAATTGCATCAGCTTTAACTGTCAACTTTGAAGCACCATGCTTGTGGGTCATTTATGAATCCTTTTTCGTAACCGTTAAGTTGGTCTTTTAGCCTCACACGTAGGGCGGTTTTCAAACCGCCAACTAATTGTCGGGTTAAAACCCGACATACTTTCTTGGAAAAACAGCCTCACTTCACCCAGCTTAACGCTTACCCTTTTTCCAGGTTTAACTTCTAAGGAGCCGTGCAGAAATAACTTTTACATTTGCTGGCTGGGATTTTGGATTGATTATCATGATGTTTGCGAGGAGCATATCTGAAGATATGTAACGAGCAAACAGCGTGATAAGCGGCCAAAAGAACGCCAGCCATCCGGGGCGGAATTCCATGTGTTTTCCGCCAAATGTCAAAGTTATTTTTGCACGACTCCTAAGTCAAATAGAGTATTTTTTTAAACGGTCATGTAATTATTTGACGGGAGCAAACGTCATCGTCCCCCAGGTGTGGGGCAGGAGTTCGGAGCTTCCGGGACGATCGACAACCTTGCCTTCGCTGAGTCCTGCCCAGTGGGCCGCACGCTCGCGCTGGTCTCCCGCCTGATTTGAAATTCCCACCGACGCATCGAAACCGATCGTCCTGCCTGCGACATCTTTCAGGCCGAGGCTCGCAAGTGGGACGGCGACCTCAACGGTGTATTGTATCTTGCCGCTGTTCCCATCCTTCGGATTGACCTTGTAGGCCATCTGCAGCCCTGGAACTTCGCTTATCTGATCAAACTTTATTGTTGCCGCAGGCGAGGAAATCGTGCGGGGATTTGATCCGCCTGATTTTTTCTGCCAGAATCCCTGGTTGAAATTAGATTCTCCTGAGGCTCCGTTGGCGACACGGGCGAGAATTACACGGACATCTCCTTCGCGAACTTCGCGACGCTGCGGTTTGGACCAATCGGATGCAATTGAGAAATCGACATAGGCCCCGCTGACGAATGGAGCGTATGGCAGCTCACTACCGCTGTTCACCGGACCCGCGGAATGCCAGACAGTATAGGCGAGGTACAGGTTCTTTTCATCGTACATCGCATTGACTCTGGCCAGCCCCTGGCCGTCAAGCAGAATCAGCATTGCCGGATTCTTGGAACCGTTGACTCCAAACCATCCTTCCCGTCCGTCGAGATTTCCGTCCACCTTGACTTCAACTGCGCCCGGAGCTTTTCCAGGAGCTGGAATTACGGTAATAGAAGGCTTGTCGGTCGGCGCGACACCATCCGGATCCCACGGTTGTGCGGCCTTTGCCTGATCGGCAGTCAAGGTTACAGAAGCGCTGGCCAGCCGCTGAACCGCTGGCAGGGTGACCTCATGAATGCGAGTTTCGCAACCCGCGCCAACATGATAGATCTTGCCGGTCTGCGGATGCGTGAAGACAAATGTCGACTGGATTTCACCATATTGCTCCTGATCGATTGGAATATCGGTTTCACCTGCCGGCTGGTCCTTGAAGAGATGACCGAGGAAGAGTCCGTCCGTATGCCAGAGCCAGACAGGTCCTAGTGTGTCGGGAACGAAAAGCGCATCGCCGCCTTTCCCTGACAGGGCGACAGGATGGTACATCTGTCCAGGTTCTGCAACGCCGGGTGCGCGACGGCCGACAGCCCAGAGGACCTCACCGGTCTTCTTGTCGAACTTCACAAGCTTGTTGCGCCAGTTGCGGCTGGCCCACCATCCGGCGCCATCAATTCCGGGAAGATCGAGTTTCGTCTTCGCCTCCGGTCTGACCAATGCGTAAAGGCCATCATCAGCCTGTAGGGGAATCGGCATCCCTAGATAACGGACTTCCTTCATGCCGTCGCCACCGGCAAAACTGGGCTGCGACGCGGCGGTCTTCTTAACCATCGACCAGTCATACACAGGCACGCCGCCTGGAAGAATTTCCTTTGGCGGAAGAACGTAGTCGTAGCGCGTCTTGCTGTCTTTTGTGAGCATCTGGAGATGGACATTGAGGTCTGTGTCGAGTTTTCCGGCAGCGACACGGATGACGCCTTCAAGCGCGGGCACATTCTTCACGTGCGTGATTTCATCGGCGGACATGCGTCCGTCGCCGTTCCGATCGGCCCAGGTCATCCACTGGTTTTGTCCCTGATCATAACTGCCCTCGTACTTGCCGTCTTCACGCTTCGCGACATGGTGGTAGCCGACGAGTGCGACTGGTCTTGGCTTGTGATCAGCAGAGTATTGGAAGATGGCGCCGTCGTCGTTGCCTCCTTCGTTGATGAAATAATTCTTACCTCCATGGGAAACGAAATCGCGTCCTGAGTAGTGGAAAATGGGCCAAGGCGATTTACCGCCTCGTGGCTTGATCAGGGGGTTGCCGCCGTGCTCGTAGCCGAGATAGACATCAGTGCAGGCAAACATTTCCGCCCAGGTATTGTCATAGAACCAGCTTGGCCGCCAGGTCTTCTTGGCCCAGTCAACTTCGTATGTGCGGATGCCGGGTTCGTCGGCGAATGCGCAGCTGGTAGCGAGGATCTCGTTGGGGTTGGCGGGGTTGATAGTCGGGGCGTAGAGATCGAGCTTGAATGTGAACCATTCCTTCATGAGTTTACCGTCAAGCGACCAGCGCGAGGTTCGCGGGAAACCAGTATTGACATCCTGCACCCAGAGGGAATCGTCCTTGGGACCCAATGTCATTGCGGCGATGCTGCCAAACCCATTGGCTTGATAGCGGCCTGTCTTTGGAGAACCGCCTTCCTTGCCCAACTTTGCAATCAGTTTTCCGTCGGAGCTGAACTTTGCAACCTGACCTTTTGCCCCGCTTGAATAAAAGTTTCCCTTTGAATCAACAGCAAGGGCTTTGGGATCAATCAATACGCCTTCGTCGACGAGAGTCTTTTCAACTTCGCCGGTCAGTTTGAGCCGGAGAATCTTATTACCACTCTGCAATATGAGTCCGCCATTGGAAACCTTCACGTCACGTGGCGAGGAAATGGTCACCTGCTTGCGGATTTTTCCGGTTGCGCGGTCGACTATGAACAGTGCGTCATCGGCTGCGATAGTCGCAAATACAGTGTCCTCATTCAGAGCCATTCCATCCATTGTGGCAGTGAAGCGTCCATGCCAGCGGGTGTCGCCACCTTCCTCGTGGGGCTTGGTCGGAAGCTCAGTAAGAATTTTGCCACGGGGCTTGCCAAGTTCGTAGACAGCTATCTCCACCTGTTTCTTTCCCCCGTTCAGGATTCCGAGATAGAAATTCTTGTCGTCCATCGCTCCGGCCAGACGGCTGTCCCACGGATAGAACGAGAAGTAGCGCATCTTGATGTTGCCGTCCGCATCCATCTGCTGGATGCCAGTGACCTGGTTGTCCTCGACGCAGCCCCAGACCATCATGACGCTGTCGGAATTGGAACAGATCGCCGAGGGTCCGCCGAGGTTTCCACCCCAGTCGCCCTTACCGTCCGGAGTTCGGTACGGCGGATTGCCGTTCTTGCCTAGCGTCATGACATATTCGAGCTTCGGCTTCTCCTTGAAGAAGATCGCCTTGGTCGAGTAGCTGCCTGCAGGCTGGGGAATACCGAGATCGCTTGTGCCGTCCCATGTGGTCGAACCAGCACCTGCCTTCACGGACTTGGCATACAGCAGACTGCGGACAAGCTGGCCGCGGTCGTTGTAAAGTGCAAGGCTGAGAAATCCGTCGGATGGCGCGGAATAGGGTACAGCGAGTGCGACCTCTTTCGGTGAAGCCTGATTTTTCGGAGCATCCTCCGCCATCACCGATGACAATAGCATGACCGATGCAAATAAAGAAAGAACGTAATTCATTTTCAAAAACTCCTTTATTGGTTCACAATAAAATTAACTAATGTCAAAATAATCCTCTGCCATCATGAATACACAAGCTGAAGCTTGGACTCCAACCTCAGCACACCGACAAATGTTGGAGTTCAAACTTTAGTTTGTCTTCTCTTAACTTAGCGGTATTCGGGTGTGACCCCGTTCTCCCTTGCTTATTCATAAGTATCTGACCCGTTCCGAAACTTTATCTATTCAAATAACACTCCCATTCTTTCATAAAATCGTTTAACAATTTAGTTTTTGATTCATATGCAATTGTTTTTGAGAGTTGAAAAACAACTTTTTCAATCTCTCTTAATTTTTGATCCATTGGGTTATTAAATATAAAATTAGTCTCTAACTTTTTCGTTATTACAGTAATTGAATATCCAATGCCATCTAAGCAGATAGATTTGTCATTAATAAACATGTCAAAATTGCTAAGTAATTTAAAGATAGGATCATTTTTAATAATAAATATTTTATAATCCATGAAATTACTTCTCTCAGGATCTAGTATCCCAAAAAGGCATTTCATATATTTTTCTGAATTTACATCATCTGATAAATTTCCAAGCGCTAAAATTGCTGTCTGTTTCTTTATCGGTAGAATTTCAGCATACCAAAGATACTCGCAATATGTAAATCCGGATTTGTACTCTTTGGCATCCAGAAATTTGTGTGTTTTGTGGGTTCCAGGAACTAAAAATTCAAAATTAAATTTTGAGGCGAGCAAAGACTGTAACTGTAGTAGATTCATAAAGTAATCCTCCTTTACGGGCGGCGGGGTTACGCCCCCGCAATTGATTTTAATCCGAACAGGGACTCGAAAGCTTCGTCAGCCCTCCACTGGTTCAGTCCGATCCTCCAGGATAATGTCAGCTTATGACTCATGGATAGCTCCTTCATTTCTGGAATACGAAGTCGCCCCAGTTCTTGGGAACCATCCTGAGTTCATAGACCACGTCGTTCACAAGACCAGTCTCCTGGTTGCTCCAGTAGGTACGCAGGCTTGTCCGTGAATCCGTATTGCCATGGGTCGCACCCAGATCGCCGTGGTATTTCACGCCAACTTCCGGCGTGAAGCCCAATGCCGACCAGGGAATGGCGGCTTCCACTATGTATCCCTTCTTATCGGGGCGGATGTTCGTCTGGACCTGTGCGTCAGCCAGTATGTCTACGAAATCCATTTCATATTTCGCGACCAGGCCGGAACTGAATGACTTGGGTTTCTTCGTCGCCGATATCGGACGGTAAAGCACAGCCGTCGGCTTGCCTTGGAAATTCCCTATTGAGATACGGAAGTCTCCTGCTGCGGCCTCTCCGCGCTTCGCATTGGCCTTGGAATCCGAACCGAACTGGAAGTCGACCGTATCACCGCAGACATACATCTGGGGAAATTCAGTTGCACCATTCACCCATGGCGTATTGTCGGTGACATCCCAGCCAAGATAGAGATTCTTGTCATCCCATGCGACTACCGCACGCACGGCGGACTCGGCGTTCTTCTGGAAGTTCACCTGCTGGACTCCAGGGAAATCCTTGCCCAGGTTTCCAGTCAGGGTCGTTGAAAGTTTCTTGACGTCAGTCTGCCTGGTACCGATAGCGACCTGCATCTGGGCTTCCTGCTGGGCTTTCGCCAGGGCTATCTCCTCGGGTTTGATCTCAAGTTTTCCATTTCCTATTTTCGCCACCTTGTCGAAACCGGAAACCAGAAGGTTCCAGTATGCATGCGCGCCTGCTTCCGCATAAACCTTGCCGTCGGTGCCCTGCACCAGCGAACCTCCGAAATCCTCTCCGCCACCGCCGCAAGGACATTCTGTCATGTCCGCGCCGGGAACTGCCTTCTCAGGGAAGTGCACCTTCAAAGGATCACCCTGGAAAAGATGTGAAAGGAAATAACCTTCCTCGTTCAGCAGATACCATTCACCGCAGTTGCCGTTGATCGCCCAGGTGTTTCCAGTCTCGGGAGTCTTGAATGTTCCGATCATGCCGAACGCGCCGCGCATCAATCCTGGCACCGGAGGAGGCGCGGCATGCGAGCCATGCACATTGGAGAATGTGTTGGGATACGACCAGGGAGATTTACCATTCATCAGATCAAAGCATTTGAAATCGCTGCCGCAGGTGAGCAGATACTTGTTGTCCTTCGACGGTAGCATGCCAAATCCTGTATTCTGCAGATTCTCGCTCCATACGCCTGCCAATTCCTTCATGTTCTCCAGATCCCATTTCGGAGCACCGCATGCGGTGAAACCGGCAGGATTGATGCGATAGACCTTCGCAAACTCCTTCTGTGCCAGCTTCACAGCCCTGGAATCCATCTTCTGCGCCGTTCCAGCATTCCACTTGGCGCCGTTTTCGTTGAGGACACCGCCATAGATCGTGAGATCAGCGGGGTTCATATTCATCGACCATTGGTTCGCGCCGGCCAGCATCACAGTGTAAGGCAGCGTCTTCACTTCATCTGCATCCTGTTTTTCATTGTCATTTGCATCCGACCAGATTGTCGTCGTCTGATTCGCATGACTGATCTTCCACTCCGAACGCAGCTTGTAGGCGCCTTCGCCAATGCGTTCGAACACACGCAGGCCTGCAGGCCCGTGATCCACTCCGAAATTAGTTATCACCGACACATAGAGCTTGCCGTTGGATCCCGGACAGAAAGCTGCAAAGCCATGGGTGGAGCGTTCAAAAACACCTACGCAGATCGAGCGGCCGGTCTCAGGATTCAGTTTCCATTCGCATCCCACGCCAATCATCATATTAGGATCCAGAGGATTGATAGCGCCACCGGATGCCCCGTAATGCGTAGGTCCGAAAAAATCCTTGACAAACTTCCCGTCGGCAAGATTCCAGACGCTGATCCTTTTAGGAAAGAAATCCGACTCCGCCACCCACAGACGCTTTCCAGCCTGATCCACAACCGCTGAAACAGGATTACGCATCCCATCATCCTGCCACTTTCCAAGAAGCTGGCGCCCGCCTTTCTTCCCAATGCTTCCCGTCATCTTTCCATCTGCCCCGAAGATCTTCACCTGCTGGTCGTCGCCCGAAACCGTCACGTAGCATTTCCCTTCGGAATCGAAGGTGAAATTAGTGACTTCGCTCAAACCTGTAATAAATTGCTTCACCTCGCCCGACTCTGGATTGAGAATCATAATTGCAGAACCATCCGATACAAACGCGAGCTGACCGTCATTCGTGACATGGACAGCCTGCGGATATTTTGCATCCATGGTTTTGATCAGCTTGCCAGTTGCTCCATCGCAGACGGCGATGAAATTAGTCTTCCGCTCCTGAATGCATGGTGCGAAAGCTTTTTCAAGAGCCTTTCGATTTGCCTCAGTGCTGGCGGTCGGAGCCATCTTGTCCGAACCAGGAACCAGATCAGTTGCCTTGAGAAGATCATTCAACTCCCTCAGGACCTCGCGGTCGAACTGAGGTCCGCCCGCCCATGTCCTGAAGGCCTCCTCCTGCTTCTGCTTTCCCGCGACAAAATCCTTGAGCCTCTGGGTGGTTCGGGGATCGACCTTGGCGAAAATGCGTTTTCCAAGGGCGTATTCAGATGTCAGCTTCACCACCAGCCCCTTCCAGTCAATCACATCGTTGACATAAAACGACTGATCCGAAAATGTCAGATAAATTTTTCCATTTTTGGCATCCATGCCATTCGCACGGCGGGGCCACAAATTCTTATCAGCTTTATCCGCCCACAGATCATTGACGACAAAGGATGCGCTTGTGCGCCCTTCCCAGTTGTCATATACGCCATCTTTCGAGCGCAGCCGGGTGATCTTGCGGCAGCTGCCGTCCTCGGTGCCAAGGCTGAAAAGAGTTTTTCCGTCAACAGCCAGGTGCTCCGCGCTGTCAATGCCAGTCCCGACACGCCACAGCATGTTGCCATCCAGATCGCAGCCCAGGATCGGCCTGCCGCCCTCGGCAAAACTCCAGCCCAGATATATCCTGCTTCCGTCGGTCACGACCGAATCAGGCATGCCGTGATCACCGCCCCAGTCCGTCGTAGGGCCATTGTTCCATGGATGGCTCCCGGCAGCGCCGGCCCATCCCCTGAATGTCACTTTGAACGCTGGATGTGAAATCGCCTCCCATGTATACGCCCCTACATCCACCACTTCGGTCGGTGTCTTATACCTGGGCGTCTTCAGCCCATCCCATTTCACCTCCTGTTTGCCTTTTTCGTAAAATGCTTCGTTCAGGAGTTGACGCACCACCTCTCCTTGTGCGTTTTTAATATTGAGGGATACATACCCATCGGCAGGAACATCAAATGAAATCGCTTTGAATCCAGGCAGTTCCTTCTTCTGGATAAGTCCCGCCCATTCCGAAACAACATAACCATCCACTACTTTTGCGGGAAACTCCCTTTCGTCCGAAAGTCTTATTGCAGGCATAGGCATCTTGCCGCTTTTCTCCAGTACGGCTTCACCCCAGTTCTCATAGGCGCGGAAAGTGAATACGCGGTCAGGAACTATGCCGGCACGGAATATGTCCTTGGTCGTAAGACGGCCGCCGGATCCTGCAGTGTAGTTCGGCTCTATAGCCATGCGCATCGTGTCGCTTGCCGCCAGAGGCTGGCCATTGGGAGTCAGAAGCTTCCATGGTATCGAGATTTCCTGAGCGTAACCCTTGCCGTCGGCATCGATGATAAAAGCCTGTTTTGCGCCTTCGTTTAGGGCATTGTCTATGGTGAGCCCCTTGAAATCACGGCCGCACTGCGCGCTCAAGACGTTGATTTCGTCACGATCCCTCCAGCACATCCAGTGGGAGACTTTCTCCTCGGGAGTCTTATAGGCCGTTATGAAACGCACCTGCAGGCAGTCTCCGACGAAACCATAACCGCCCTTGCTCGACTGATCATTGTTTAAAGGCGTCTGATCCTTGATCCTCGCCAGCAGATAGAGATTTTCCTTGTCGTACATCGCATAGAAACTTACCGAGAACTCATTCCGGAACCGCTCCACGTCATCACAGGCGAACAGACCTCCGCTCAAATCCCAGTCATCGAATTTCCCATCAACATTGACCGGTCCCAAGGACGGCAGGATATGCAGCACGTTGTTCTCCGTCTGCGTCGCGTTGAGAAGACCCGTCTGTAGAAACAGCAGGCAGAAGACGGCTAAAACTGCACGCCTGGCTAATTTCGTATTCACTATAATACCTCCATGTAATTATTATTTTGATTCTGATTCAATCATCTTTGAGAACAGGCCGTTGATGTAGTTGAAGACCGGCTGCCCCTTGTCCGCTTCAGCCTTCTCCACCATCTTGTCGAATTGACGCAGGGTCAGCTTGACCTGTACCGGACATGTGCCGGGCATGTCGAGCCAGGCTTCATGGGCCTTGTTGAGCTGTGCCTGATTCAGGCCCAGGGCACCCAGAACACTTTTGGCCATCATCTCATCGCCCTTGATGTACATGTGGACGCCATCCGTCTTGAGATAGGATTTCGCACCCTTCGCTTTTTCAATCTCCTTGTCGTCTGCATTCACGTCGGCCAGTGGCAGATTGCGCTCCTTCGCCAGGGAACGCAGAAAATCATTGTAGGCGTCCAGCTTCTTGCTGTTATCGCTGTTCATTCCATTAATCAGCGTGGAAGTCAGGATGACGACCTTGACGTTCGCCACCTGGGCCTTGTCCAGGATGGCGGTGATGTTGGTCTTGTACTGGTCGAGGGGAACACCTCTGTCCCCGTGCCAGACATCGTTCACGCCGCAACTCAAGGTCATGAAGTTGGGCTTCTTTGAAATCACCTGTCCGTCGAGACGGGCAAGCATGTCGTTTGATTTGTTGCCGCTGATTCCCGCCTTGATGGCCTCCACTTTGATGCCGTTGACTTCGAGTCCCTTTAGGATCAGGTTGACATAACCACCCGGATTATTCCCTCCCTGCTGTGTTATTGAATCTCCGAGGAAAGCGATCTTATCCCCGTTCTTGACCAGCGGTTCCTGGGCCTGGCAGTTCCATGCGTACAACCCGGCTGCGGCGGATACGGCCAGGGCCAGCACCTTCGCCAATCCCATGCTTTTCAAAATATTCATCGTCAAATCCTCCCTGTCATATTTTTAATTGGTCTAATTTATTTCCGCCACAAAGACTCAACACCGAAGCAACCATCCATCACTCCTCGCCAGCCTATTTCCGCTCAATTTCCAAATACGGAAGCAAAGGAAGCGCGCATGGTGCTGCAGTCGTTGCTGCCCTGGAACGCAGACTTGGTTCCACCGTTGCCAGGACCGGCCATGATGCGCGAGCCGCCGCTTGAATTGTACGAATGCGAGGTGGTTTCACCGGGGCGCTCACCGCCGCCATAGCGCTGCCACGTGATGCTGTTGTACGGGTACCAGGCGCCACTTCCATCCAAGTGCCCGACATTGCCGCCGGCTGGATTATAATAGTTGCCATGATTGTTGTACAATGACGGATCGGCCGGAAAAGGGGCCCTGTAGACCTTTACGCGGTCCATGAACAGGATGACTGGATTTCCACCGCCGCCCCAGCTCTGCATTTTCAGCAGGTTCTTCACGCGGAAATTCGGGTATGGAGGCGGGCTGTATGACGGGTTGTCAGCGCACATGCAGAAACCGCCGAAATTATTGCCATGCCATATGTACGAGGAATCGAAATCCCACCAGCTGGCCGGCCAGTTTGCGGGCTTTTTAGCCGACGGGCAGAGCAAGGTGCTGTTGTAGGGGTACGTGGTGGTGGTAAGATAATCCGTCATCATCGTAATCGCACCCGGGGAGGCGCGCCATGCGGGACATCCATGGCCCATGTAGTGGGTGAGGCACACCAATGGTATCAGTTCATCGAAATCGGTGGTATAGGTGGCGAATGCGAGGTTCATCTGTTTGATGTTGCCCAGGCACACGACGCGCCTGGCGGTCTCCTTGGCCTGCTGCAGCGCTGGGAGAAGCATCGCCGCGAGAATTGCGATGATCGCAATTACAACCAGAAGTTCAATAAGGGTGAAGAAACGCCTTGCCTTCATCTTCAGCCTCCAGTTACGTTATACTATTTAAAACGTTATATGTATAATGCGTGGAAATATACTGTTTTTTGCCGGGCGTGTCAAGCAGCCGGTCCAATGTTCTTTCAGATTTTCTTGCTGCTGCGGAGCAGGGCATATTCTTCGTCCGTGCAGGCATCGATGAAATTCGCCTGGGCAATTTTCCCGGAGGATTTCTGGAGCTTCAGTATTTCAATGCATCCCAGCATCAGGCCATGGATGTCATAACCAATGAATTTCACGGGAAGGGACGGCATGGAGGTCCTTGGAAAGTTGCAGTGCGAGACAATTTCCACTTCTCCGGGCACCTTGACGCCTGCAAGCTTCAAACCTTCGCAGACCGGCTCGATGAGGTTGTCATCCCCGACAAGGATGGCGTTGGGCCTCCCGTCCTTCGGCAGCGACATGAGAAGGCGGACCACATTGGCCGCGGCTTCAGCGTATTCCAAATTGCATACCTGGTGCCATTGCGGTACAAAAACAAGTTTTCTCCGGGCAAATGATATTTTCAAGCGATCCGTGAAATCCCCCTGCAGGCCGGGAACCAATATGAAGGCGATGCGCCTGCAGTTCCTGGATTCAAGATAATCAAGGCTCTTTTCAATGAAGGCATGGCCTGTTGGAGTTATCCCTGGGATACCGTTTTTTTTATTCCCACTCCCTATTATGACTCTCGGGATACCGCCTTCCAGCACGGCCGGAGTATTCTCTATCATGTGGATGCTCGTAGCGAAAATTATGCCGGCAAGCCGTTCCTTCCTGATATCATTGACGAGCCGTATGTAGTCCGGACGCGACGGGTAGCCGTCAAGTCCGAAATACGGCATGATCTTTATCCCGAGTTCCTTCTGGAGGTTCTTTGACACGTTCAACTGCGTGGCGAAAAACATGTTCCAGCCGTTACCCGACGGAACCGAGGCGAATACATGGGCATAATTAAAGAGGTGGGGAGGAGTCTCGTTGACATAGGTGCCCCTCTCCTTGTTCATGTCCACCCGCAGGAAGCCGTCGGAAACCAGCGGAGCCAGCGTACGCTGGACAGTGACTACGGTGACGCCGAACTTCCTCCCAAGTTCAAGTCGGGTCGGAATCTTCTGCCCTGCAGTCCATTTGCCGCTTATGATCTTCTTCCTCACATAGGCTGAGATCTTGTCCTGCTCAACAGGATTTCTTCCGCGTTTTTTATGCAAATCCATATCCATTTCCTAACAAAACATTCTCTCTACAACACTCATGAAATTAAACTTCTGTCGATCAAATATCAAGGTCGAATTTTTATTCCGGGGTCGCAAAAGCAGATTTGGGCTCCCAGTCATCTGTACGGAAAGGGATGGCAGGCAGTCCCTCCTTGTTATATAAATTGCATTGCGGGAAATCGCCCCAGGCGTAGCGTACAGCCACGGGGTCCGCCACCTGGTCGCATGACACAAGAACACTTGATCCATCGATCACCGCCTTGGCGACAAACCATTTCTTGTCAGCTCCGGCAATTTCAAATCCAGCCAGTTCAGCCGGGGCAGATACTGCAGGAGCGCCCGGGATCTGTGGCGCCGCGCTCATGATCAATCCGGTACCGATATTTTTGAAGGCAAGCCGCATATTCTTTCCTTCCGCCTTCATGGAATCGTACGTAGGCCCGATGTAGACTGCTTCCTGTCCATAGGCGACATATTTCGCGGCAAGAGCCAGCCGCTGGGCGACAGGAATCTTGTTTTTCGGATGGATGTCCTTCCTGTCCCCGACGTCGATCGCCACCGCCATAGCTGTATTAGGCAATGCCAGAGCCTTACTCTGACCATCGCGAAGCAACGCCCAGCTGCCCCTCGTAGGATCACTTGTCGATGGGCCATAAGCCGCTATCTGCACGAACAGGAACGGGAAATCGCCCTGTCCCCATTTCTCACGCCAGTCCTTGATAAGGTTCGGAAATAGAATTCCATATTCCTTGCCGTTGTAGCTGTTCGATTCTCCCTGATACCATACGACGCCCTTGATGGCAAAAGGCATGAGCGGATTGATCATTCCGTTGAACAATGAAGTCGTCGTTCCGACATTACCGGGATTCGCAGGACGCGGGAACGCCTCTTTCGGCTGGGGCGGTTCGGGTTGTCCGGCTTCCTTCGCCTTCTTCGCGGCCACTTCCCATTCCCTCTTGCTTTTCTCGTAGGGTCCGCGCGATTCCTTGTCCCATTTCTTCATCGCTGAAACATAATCAATCCATTTCACTGGGAATTTTTTCTTCTGCTCATCTGTCATTTTCTTGAAGCCTTCAACGTAATTCGACAACGCCGGCTCCTTCTCCAGTCCTGAAAGACTTGTCCATGCCTGTGCCGGAGTGCCGCCCCAGTAGCTTCCTATCAGTCCGACAGGCTTGTTGGTGATCCTGCGGATCTCCTTGCCGAAAAGATAGCCGACTGCAGAAAATCCTCCCCATGGACCAGCGGGATTTTCCTTCTGCCAATGCCCCATCTCAGTATCCAGGCCGATTTCCTTCGGTATGAAATAAGTGTCATCAAGCGGAGTCAATGCCGCCGATCTCAGAACACAGAACGTACGGATCTGCGGATCGACAACGTCTGCCTTCTTGGCAATATTTTGATAGCCGTATTCCATGTTCGACTGCCCCGAGCAGATCCATACGTCTCCGACCAGGACATCCTCGAATTTCACTGTGTTCTTTCCGGTGATTACCAGTGTCTGAGGTTCAGCCGTCGAAGAAATCTTATCCAGATCGGCCCGCCATTTTCCATTTGCATCGGCTTTCGTCCTTGCGCTCTTCTCTCCGAGTGTGACTGTCACCTCTTCTCCGGCATCGGCCCAGCCCCATACCGGCACTTTGACATCCTGCTGGATCACCATGTGGTCACCGAAGATATTGGGCATCTTCACGTCTGCACGGAGTTCAAACGAGGAAACCGACAGAACAACAAGGGCAATCAAACCAATATTCAAATCTTTCATGTTGAGCCTTATCTTTGAATTTTATGGGACAGGGCTAAAGCCCTGCCTACTATACGCATATTCCAGTACTGTCCACGTCATGTTCTCCGGTTCTTCTGTCTTTGCATCTTTACGTCAGGCGCTTCGGCCTGACTTTGGACTGCGGTGATTATTCACCGCTTTGTTTTTAGAGCTGTTCGTCACGCCATAGCATCTTAACAAAAGCGAAAGCTGTTATCTTCTCCACGGTTCCAGTGGAATCCAAAGCGCAGAACGATCTGCGCAAAGATTCGTCCTCCGATTGGAGGACTCATCATAAAGAATTCTAAACAGAGCAAAAAAATGCGTATGGTAGACAGGGCTAAAGCCCGTCCTACTTTTCCGACGGCTGGGTCACTACCGGCCAATCATCGGTCCGGAACGGATTGCCTGGCAATCCTTCCTTATTATATAGGCTGCAGCTCTCGGGATTGTTCGCCCAGGCGTAGCGCACCGCCACCGGTGCCTTCACAGCATCGGCCTGAACCACCACAGAATCTCCATCTATTTTAGCCTTGGCCCATACGAAATTCTTATCTTCACCGGCAATCGCGAACTGTTTGAGTTCTCCGCCCTTGGATTCCAGTCCGCCACCAACATTGTCAAACCGTATGCGGACCGCACCGCCCTCGACAGCCATCGACTTATAGGTCGGTCCGGCGTAAACCAGTGATTCTCCGTAGGCCACTTTCTCCGCCGCCAGGGCCAGACGCCTTCCTACTTCCTGCTTGTTCTTCGGATGGATATCCTTGGCGTCGCCGATATCAATTGCCAGGGCGGTTCCAGTATTCGGCAGCGCAAGGGTCTTGTTCTGCGACTCCCGCACTACCGGCCAGGACGTGTTCTCAGGATTTTCCGGCGGCTTCATGAAGTTCGCCAGCTGCACCCAGAAGAAGGGGAAATCACCCTGTTTCCAGCGTGCACGCCAGTCGTTGATCATCGCCGGGAACCGCACACGGTATTCATATGCGTTGCCAGCGTTCGACTCGCCCTGGTACCAGATGCCACCCTTGATTCCGTAGGGAATCAGACCGTTGATCATGCCGTTGTAAAGAACGGAAGCAGTGTTGGGGTTCGACGGGTCACCAGGCTTGACAGGCAGTTCAAACGCAACATAGTGGCGCCATTTTCCGGCCATGGAAATACGGGACTGCGGATCGTCCTTGGCACCGGCCGGCGCGAGGAACATGTTCTTCGCTTCGCCGCCCCATGGACCGCCCTGCCCCATCTGGTCGACGATGCGCATGGCAACTACCGCCTTGCCTTCCTTCACCAGCTTTCCTGGAACCGTGTAGTGGCGCGGCATATTCCAGAAACGTGTTTCCAAGGGCTTGATCGTTCCCATGCCACCAACCTTCTCTCCGTTGAAATAGGAGGTGTCGATCTCATCGATCGGACCAAGTTCGAGCATCAGATCCTTGCCTGCCCAGGCGGCAGGAATATCCACGGTCCGGCGATACCACACTTCTCCATCAAGCCCCGGATGCCCGAGCGATTCCCAGTTGGCAGGCGTATCTATCTCTTTCCAGGAACTGTCGTCCAGGGCCGGATCGGAATATTTCTTCAGATGCGCCTCGTCGGTCTCAAGCGCTTCAAGCTTGCGGTATTCGACCAGGAAGGACTCCGTATTATTCTTGAACTCTTCCTGCTGCTTATTGAAACTTTCACCCATTCCACCGAGTTGCTTGAGATCGCCTTCCGTTCCTGGAAGAATGGCGAGCACCTCGCGGCTGATCCAAGCCTCAACCCTTGTTCCGCCCCATGAGGTGTTGATAAGGCCGATGGGTATGTTCAAATGCTTCTGAAGGTCGCGACCGAAGAAAAATCCTACCGCAGTCCAGCCGGACACAGTCGCGGGAGACGCAACCTCCCAGTTGCCGTTGACGTCGCTGGCCGGGGCGGGAAGCATCGTGTTGCGGACCTTGAAATGACGAAGCTGCGGAAGATCGGCCACCTTGACTTCAGCCTCGGCGTTGATGCAGCTGCCTACGGGCATCGCCATGTTCGACTGTCCCGAACAAATCCACACGTCGCCCACCAGCACATCCTCGAACTTAATGGTGTTCTTCCCTGCCACCGTCAAGACCTGAGGCGCACTTTTCGCAGCGGTCTTTTCCAGGTCGACACGCCACCTGCCATTTGCATCGGCCTTCGTCTTTGCACTCTTATCCCCAAATGCCACCTTCACATCTTCTCCGGCATCAGCCCAGCCCCACACGGGAATCTTGATATCCCGCTGAAGCACCATGTGATCACCGAAAATTGCGGGCATCCTTACATCTGCACACGCTTCCCAAGATGAGGACAGCAGAACTGCAAGAGCAGCGAATCCAATCCTGACAAAACTTCTTTTCATTTTCCAATCCTTTTTTTAATCTTAATTGTAATTATCTTCCATGGCGCGACAGGAACTGAGAAGGTTCCTTCATAATCATTAACAGGTTCCAGCGGTTCTTCCAGGAGATTGCAGATCTCAACACGGCTGAAACCTTCCGGAGGCGTCAGGCTCAACACATCTTGTTTTCCAGCCATCTCGACAAACCTTAGGACAATGCCACTGCCGTCCTCTGATTTCTTCACCATTGTCATGTGAGTATGTCCTGCGTCAATGTGCCAGCCTGGCAAAGTCGATACAAGCGAACCCGGACATGAAGTCAAGCCGCTGTTGAATAGGGCGGCCTGTCTGACGGTATCGTTCTCCCTCCAGTCCCCGCTGCCAATGTAAAGCGCATGGAGGAAGACATGTTCGCCGTGATCGCGCATGCCGTCGTAGTTGTACGCCACGTAGGATTCCGGATCGAGAAGGCAGTATGGAATCTGCGGACTTCGCAGAACGCTGGCCATTACGGCACCATCCTCTATACGATAACTTGGAGTTCCCTGATTAAATATTGCGAAAGTGTAATCAGGGGTTTGGATGCCCGCCCAATGTATTGCAGGCCAGTCGCCGCCTGCATTGCCTCCGTTGATGCTTTTGCCTTCATAGCAGTCGCGTTCAAGAACACCGTAGGGCACTTCGTAGACCCCGCGGTTCATTGCAGTCATAGATGGAAATGCCAGACGGAGCCTTCGGCTCTGGGTATACCATTTGACACGCGTCTCCACTTCCAGCCATGGAACTCCGGCACGAAGACGGAAGTCCTGTTCCCACGTGAGATAAGTCACGTGCGGATCGCTGGTGGTGTGCGGGTCGTCGCAGGCAGGATGCTTTCCCGAATAACGTACAGTGACCTGGTTGCGGCTGCGCCTGATGTCCACCAGCTTCGTATGCGGTGACAAACTTGTGCGGGTGCGGTCGAGCGACCGCGTTCCCCATGGATCTCCAAAATCGTTTTCAAGCACCAGCTCTCCGAAATGGAAATTCCGCGTATCGGCTACGTCTCCAAAGCCGTTTGCGCGGATTCCGGTCAAACCATGTTCCCCGGCAACGACCGTAAACTTCCCGCAGCTTGCCTCGCCGGCAGCCATGCTTTCTATCGTCAGAGGTGTTGCCTCCGCTATGTTGAAGGTGCGGGCGGCAAGCGCTGGCACATCAGTGGCGAGGAAGGATATTTCAGTTGTTCCATCCTTATTTGAAACTTCATGCACGGGCACAGGTTCATCGCCGACGGTGACATCCGCACCTGCCCATTCAACAGGAAGAACTATCTTCACAGGAGCGGAAGCGGAAGCTTGCGTGTGGTTGAAAACAGTGACTGTAGAAGATTTATCCGCCAGCTTTTTCCCGCATGCAGCACTGCATATTTCAAAAGACAAACTTTTCAATTCCCGGTGAAGGTCGCAAAGTTCCGTGTAGGCGGGATCGATGTGCGTGCCTGTGATGGCGTCATGGAACGCAGACAGCGTCATCTTCTTCCAGGCTCCGGCCAGGCGGTCATGGTTTGCAGCGCCATTAAGGAGCGCGTCCCAGCATTCAGCTTTCAGAAGGGAATGTTCCAGCTCACGATGCTGCTGCTTGATCTTGATGCGTGAGACGTAGCAACCGGACTGGCTGGGATTATTCTCCACCTTAGAGCTGATCTTACCGGCAGGCGCTTCATCTACACGGCTTGCGTAATCCGAGATATATTTGCGGACATCGCGGTAGGTTCCCTGCCGCACTGCAAATTCCGGATGGGCTGCATTGAACTTTGCGATATCCTCCGCCACATGAAAGCCGGGCATGATCTCTTCACCCCACAGCATGAGCACGCCCAGCCTGCCAGGCAGACGCGCAGCAGGAGGCGCGGAAAATTCAGCCCTCTGCCCAATTGTGAAGCCTTCACCACGGCAGACGTCGCACCCGGCTCCAAGGCATGCCGGACATGGCGGCAGCTTCATGTAGATGTTGCCTTTCACAGACTGGCGGTGAACAAGGTTCTCCGTACCACCAAAGGGGGCGGAACTCACGTCGCTGGAAAAGAAAATTGTCGAGCCGTCGATGCCGCGCCAGTACGGGGCGTCAGGAATGTTGTAGCTGATCGCCGGCATCCAGTCGTATCCGCACTGGCGGAATATCTGCGGCATCTGGGCGCTCGATCCGAAACCGTCGCTGTGCCAGCCTGTAGTCGGCTTCACACCAAGCACTTTCTCCGCCCAGAGCGTTCCCAGCACCAGGTTGCGCGCAAGAAGCTCGCCGTGGATCATGTTTGCATCAACGATGTTTTCGCCGGAGCCGAGAAGTTCGAAACGGCCTTCCTCCGAAAGTTTTCGCAGCGTGGCAACTTGTTCCGGATGACGTTCAAGATAGTGCCGGAGCACCCATGAACATTCCACCATGAAGCAGCTGACTCCGTCTGCGCATGTCGCAATCGCGTCGGAGATCCAGCGCTCCTCGATATCGCGGTACGAGGCGAAGATGCGTCCGGCATCGGCGAACCTGCGGTCCCAGCATCGGCGCCATGTCGGATCAAAATGGTTGAAACGTAGAACTATGCATTCCTGTGGTTTTGACATGTGATTTCCTTTATATATAATGTAGGACAGGCGTCCCGCCTGTCTCTTAGGTTATTTCCAACAGGCCAGAGGCCTGTTCTACACTCCTTTATATAATGTAGGACAGGCGTCTCGCCTGTCTCTTAGGTTGTTTCCAACAGGCCAGAGGCCTGTCCTACACTCTTTATGATCAAATCAGAACCAATCGGGGAACCTTCGGACTACTCCTCCTGTCAGATTCGACGCATGCGATGCGGTTGGCGCTGTCCTTTGCATTCTTCAGTGCCGGCAGCAGCAGGGCTGCAAGAATTGCGATGATCGCAATAACTACCAGAAGTTCGACAAGGGTGAACGAACGTCCTGATCTCATTTCCGGCCTCCATCAACGTTATACTAATATAAAAAGCATTTGTATAATGGCAAATTATACTATTTCCTGTTCCGTGTTTCAAGAGGCTGCTATAATATTATTTCAGATTTTTTACTGTCCCGGAACCTGCCGTATTCCACGCCAGGGCATGCTTCAATAAGATTCGCCTTTGCATCACAGGGAAAAGATGGCATAATTATGCCATGGAAACACATCCGTACAGGCCATTTGTCCCGAAAGGCGCTACCAGGCTCATCCTCGGAAGCCTTCCGCCATGGCGCTTCACTGTCGACGATGCTCCCGCGGAGAACAGGCTGAAAACGCTGAAGGATGGCGACATCGACTTCTACTACGGCAGCAGGAGCAACAAATTCTGGATAATTTTATCGGAAGTGTTCAATTCAGGAAGGCTTGACTCTTCCGACAAAATTAAAAAGTTGCTGGGCAATAGGAAGATAGCCATCTCCGACGTAGTCCGCCGCTGCCGTCGCCTTCCCGCAAGAAGCGCACTCGACCAGAACCTCAAGGACATCGAGTTCAACCATGGCATAAAGGACATGCTGATCAAAAATCCTTCAATCAGGACAATCATCTTCACGAGCGCCTTCGTCGAAAGGATCTTTTATAGATATTTTCCCGTGGACGTGGAAAAATATAATAAGCAAAAGACATTCATCCTGCCGGATGATGGGAGGAGAATCAAAACGATAGTCCTCTATTCCCCGTCGAACATGGCGGTCAGGGGCATCAGGCTTAACAAGGAATTCAAATTGCGGAAATCGCAGGACAGGCATTTCACTGAAAATGATTTCCGGATCGGGCAGTACAGGAAATTTTTCATGAAATGAAAAATTATATATGATTTATGCGAGGAGAAATCCTGTAGATTCATCCTCCAAGGCACACATGCTCGGAGCTCGCTACTCTTCCGCATTCATCGAAGATGTTGAAATAATAGACCGTCGTACCTTTCGGCAGGGTTGCTGAAACAAGCCCATCATTCATTACAGCCGGAACAGTGTTCCACGTGCGATCTGTCCAATGGCCAAGAGCCCTGGTGAAATTCAACTCCGCATTCTTCACTGGACGCGGCGACTTGTATTTTGCCCAGGCAGCCCCCTGCTTCATTCCCTGTGATTTGAAAGACGATGGAGATTCTCCGCCTTTGCATACATGGTCCGCCATCAGCAGTATCTCCTCGGGGTTCTCGCCGGCGCCTCCGTGTGCGTGAGGCATCCGCACCCGGACTGCAAGGAAACGTTTTTTAGTGAGCCTGTACGAATCCTGCATGGAGTCCATCGGAAAGGCAAAATCATTGGTGCCGTTCACCCAGAGGACAGGCATTTTAGCGTTCGGGAGATAATGGGAAGGATCCCACATCGAAAGCCAGCGCTCAAACCTTTTATTATCCTTGACAGTACGATATTCATTTGCAAGCCCGACGGATGCGCCTCCGAGGAAACCGCATCCGTATACCGGAGCGGCAAAGGCAAACCGCTTGTCGACTCCAGCTGCCATGCAGGTCAAATATCCTCCCCACGAAATTCCAGTTATGCCGATGCGAGCCGGATCAACCTCCGGAAAAGAGCGCAGAAGAGAATGACCCAGCACAACCGATGAAACCGCATGATAAGGCCACTGCTCTTCAGGAGGAAGTTCGGGAGAGAAAGAGGATTTGTCAAAACCCCAGCCCAGCGGACCAGAGTGATCATGCCGCGGCCATGGATTGCGGCAGTACACAGAATTGAACCAGGCAGGCACTCCGCCGCACGTGTCCATTGCGAGCGCCGCATAACCGCGCGAGTTCCACAGCCTGACCCAGTCAGGGAACGCAGTGCCACCGCCACCATGGACAAGCATCATCGCCGGAACTTTTCCTTTGACATTATCCGGCACGCCATACCAGGCGAATATGCGTGTCCTGCGTCCGTTGTATGGCATTCCTTCATAGAAAAGGGCCTTGACGCCGGGATATTCAAAACCTGACGCCTGATATTGTTCCGGCACGGAAAATATTTTTCTGGAAAATTCTATCATGGATTTCAGCCTCGATTTGCAAGCTTTTTCCTAGAGGAACCATAATACTTCGCAGGAGATTCCTTCACGGCATAAATCTTCTTCTCTTCAGGAGAGAGAGGGAACTTGAATACTTCTTTTAAATTTATCCTGAGATTCTTGAATATCCCGCCTGCCAGAATATCATTACGGCCAAATGCCTTATGTATGCGGTAGTTTTTCCCTTCAAGAAGAAAAATCTCCACCATTAACGGATACGGGGTGACAATCCAGTATTCCTTGACTCCTGCTTCTGCATACAAGTGCATCTTGCGCATCCTGTCTTGCATCGCCGAGGAAGGAGAGATGATTTCAACGGCAAGCGACGGCGCACCTTCTATATGAGTTTCCTTGATCTGGTTTTTGTTGCAAACAACCACGATGTCAGGCTGGACTACATCCTCTTCTGACAACTTAACATCAATTGGCGAAAGGAATGTAGTACATTTTTTGTTATGGAAATAATTCAAGAATTCTCTTGCAAGCGCACCAAGAATAGCCTGGTGCCTCGTAGTTGGCCCTGGCGACATCATATATGCTTCGCCTGCTATGATTTCCCAGCGTTCCTCGTCGGGCCAGTTCTGATAGTCCGTCCACGTGTAGCGATTTTCTTTTTTTACTGCATAACCAGCCATATCCGCATCCCAGTTTTCAATTTCCGTGTTTGAGAGGTATAATATAGCATCAGTTTTATAATATTCGTGGACTATCTATGCCCAAGTTCAGGACAGAAAAAGATCTTCTCGGTGAAATGAAGATACCGTCGGACGCCTTGTACGGCATCCAGACCATGCGCGCCGTCGAGAACTTCCCAATATCTAAACGCCCTGTCAACCCCGCGCTCATCCACGCATACGGAACCGTGAAACTCGCCTGCGCAACCACCAACCACGAACTCGGGAAATTTGATGGTGGCAAATTCGAAGCGATCCACCAGGCGTGCGGGGAGATGGCTTCAGGAAAACTCGACGATCATATCGTGGCCGACGCACTTCAGGGCGGAGCCGGCACATCGACAAACATGAATGTCAACGAGGTTATCGCAAACCGCGCACTTATCATTCTTGGTAGAAAACCCGGCGACTACAAGACCATCCATCCCCTGGGCGATATCAACTTGCACCAGTCGACCAATGACACCTATCCGACTGCATTGAAAGTCGCTGCGATCCGCCAGCAGAGGATCCTCGAGAAGAATCTTGTCGCACTACTTGAAGCCTTCCAGAAAAAGGAAAAAGAGTTCGCGCATGTCGTAAAAGTAGGCAGGACTGAATACCAGGACGCCGTCCTCACGACCATGGGACGTACGATGTCCGCATATGCCGAAGCGTTCGGGCGCGACCGCTGGCGCGTATTCAAGTGCGAGGAACGCCTGCGAGTAGTCAATCTCGGCGGTACCGCCATAGGCACAGGGGTGACTGCTCCACGTCAATATATTTTCAAGGTTGTCGAAAACCTTAAGAATCTGACTGGACTTGGCCTCGCCCGCGCGGAGAACCTTGTCGATGCCACACAGAACAATGACGCATTCGTCGAAGTCAGCGGAATCATGAAGGCATGCGCTGTCAATCTCATCAAGGTCTCCAATGATCTGCGATTCATGTCCTCAGGTCCCGACGCCGGAATCGGCGAGCTGATACTTCCGGAGTGTCAGCCGGGATCTACCGTCATGCCCGGCAAAATAAATCCTGTCATACCTGAAGCTGTCATACAGGCGGCCTTGAAGGTCATGGCGAACGATGGGACCATCGCCCATGCCTGCGCCATGGGGCACCTCGAACTGAATGCTTTCATGCCGCTGATCGCCGACTCCTATCTCGAAAGCATTGATCTTCTCATAAACGCCTCTTCAATTCTCAGCACCCGCTGCATCGAAGGATTGAAGGTCAACGAGAAAGCCTGCCGAAGGCACGTTGAGAATTCCACGGCCACATTGACCGCGCTCGTCGGAAGGATAGGCTATGAAAAAGCCCAGGAGATAACCTGCGAATTCCGCAAGACCGGTAAATCCATCCGCGAAATCGCCATCTCCACAAAAATACTTTCCGCAAAAGACTTCGATGACCTGACTTCCGCCGAAGCCGTGATGAAGTTGGGTTCTTAATATGGAGTGCTGAAGCTTGCTTGTCACTAACTCGGTGTTGCTCGAAAAGGTAGTCTCAAAATGAAATTTGTCTGAAAAGTAGCACAGACATTCCTGTCTGTGGGCTCAAGTTTCATTTTCAATAGCAGACCAGCCTTCGCTAACAGCTATGGCGGACACGGAAAGCCCGTACCTACTTACTTCGCCTCCCCGACTGCGGAGATCCAGTTCAGATTGCCATAGTCCGGGACGCCGACTTCCAGCACCTGCGCAGCACCATCAACGGCGAACTCCACCACGTGCTCCCTGCCGGCGACCTTCTTCTGTTCCGTTCCGGCAGCGGTCTTGAGAGTGATGTTTCCTTCCTTGCCGTTTATGGCCTCGGCCGAGACCTTCAAGCGGAATTTCCCAGCAGGCAGCTTGAACTTGAACGTATTGCCCGGATTGACCTTGCACGAGTCGCGCTCAAGAGAATCGCGGATCCAATGGCGTTCATCGTCGTTCATGGCCGGATTCACGAAACCATAGCCCTTGTTCTCGTCCCAGACCATGTCCTTGTTGAGCAATGTATAGGTCCTGGGCAGGCCATATCCCTTGAGGATTCCAAGCCGCTGGTTAAGCGGACCGAAATCGAAAAGATAGGCTGGCGTCTTCGCCAATTCCTCCCTCTCAAGCGTCCGGGCCCTTGCAACCGCCTTCGCGTCCGCCACGATCTTCTCAAATCCAGCACTCGGAGCTGTCAGCGCAATATAGATGGGAAACTCAGTGATTGTCAGGTCGGCGGTACTGCCCACAGCTGAAACGCTGCTGAACGAATCGCTTACGTTCGCCTTTCCAAGATCAACGCCGAGCTTGGACGTTCCTTCGTATCTCCAGGCGGTGACAACCTTGCGTTTTCCGTCATCCCAGAGGAACATCCAGACCTTCGGATCCGCGGCGGGAAGCCTCAGGGCCTTGCCGTTGAAACCCTGGAGCTGGCGGATCAACGTCGCGGTCGTCAACCAGACCGGACGCACGCTTGAATCATTGCGCAGGAGGCCCGCCCCTGCGTGCTGGGCCGGGTCAGAGCCTTTCTCGCGGTATATGAAGACCTTTTCCACGCCCATGGCAAGGGCGATCATGATCGTGCGTGGAACTTTTGCCGCCTGATAACGCTCGCTGCGCCCAATCGGGCCGCCGACGTCGTTCCCCGTCTCCGTCAGCCATATCTCGGCCTTCGGCTTGAGCTGGTCGCGCCATGAGACAAGATCCTCGATCTGCTCAGGATAAGTCGTGCCTCCCTTCACAGCACTGTCACGGTCGACATTCGGATCCCAGCCGCATATCTCAGGCTCCTCGCGTCCGCTGTAGAAATGCACGTTCACGATGTCGACGAAATCAAGAGGAGTCTTTCCGTCGGCATACTTGTACTGGGACATCTGTCCGACCACCTCGAGCCCGATCCCCGCCCAGCCGCACGACGTTATAGGCAGAGAAGGATCCGCCCTGCGCGAACCTTCGGCTCCCGCACGCATCACTTCGAAATATTGTGTGATTGGTCCAACGAACGGCCCCCATCCCGGATCGTTAAGGTTCGGCTCGTTCCAGAGCTCGACAGCATCTATCAGCTTCAACCCTGATTTCTTGTCGGGCGTCAGGAGCTTCGAAGGATCTACAGTCGCGCTGCCATCACGTGCAACCAGCTGGAATATCGCATCGCCATAGTCCGAATTGTCCTTCGGCGGATATCCCGCCTCATTCTTCTTCACGCCCGCAGGCACTTCCCTGGCCCACTTCGGAGGCTGGAACACGTACGGCAGCACTTTCATTCCCAGTTTCTGGTACGTAGAAAAAATCTGATCGTGGTTGACGTGCCACGGCGCGACCGAACCGTCAAACGCATATTTGTCCTTTGCAGTACAGAACATCATCCATTTCGCATTCTCGAAGCGCACCCAGCCGAATCCGCACCTGCGCATCTCCTCGGCGACTGAAAGCTCCGACGAGTTTATCCCGAAGCGCCGCGTGCGCTCGGTGTCGACCTGGTCCACAGGCCTCACCAAATACTGCGACCATCGCACTTCCTTCCTGCCGTTGAGGGCCACTTCCAGCCCCAGGAGATATGATCCGGGTGCAATTGGATCAGCACCTTTCAATGCGATCTCCGCAAAACTGTTAGCTGGCACCTTGGCCGTAATCTTTCCTGAGGCCACGACATCACCCGTCTTTGGAACCGCAAGCGTGTCGTTGCCGGCTCCGTCATACACCATCAATGAGACCGGCAGGCGTATGCAGTTATTCCCCTTGCCGTTGTCATGGAAACGCAGCTTCAGGAAACCCGCCTTCACCGGCTGTTTCGGCCATGGCAGGTTCTGCCGCCCCCACTTGCCGTGCAGATCATAGTTCTGCAGGCCTTCGACAGGCTTGTAGCTGGAGCCGTCCTCGGAAGCCGAAACGTCAATCTTCCATATCCAGTTCGCATCGCCCGACTGCAATGTGACAGCAACCAGTTCGCGCAACTTGCCGAGTTCGACGGTCACCACTGCCTCCTTGTAGTCCTTCCCCCATGGAGTTTCTACAGCCGAGGCGTCATCTCCGTCGCACATCTTCGCATCACCCTTATCCTTGCCATCGACAGTCCAGGTGTTCTTGCAGCCTAGCGCGTGATCAAATCCGAGAGAGGGATCGGGCGGGGTTGAATCATTGAGGGCGGGATTATTCTGCAGCGTATAGCTGATCTCGGCATTGCGTTCGGCACTGTCGAAATTTTCCGCAATGAAATGCTGGTCCAGCGGTTTGCCGGCATCGGAAACTCCGCCGCCAATGGTATTCAGCCGTATTCCACTTTCTCCCGGGCGCAGTTCGCTCTTAGCGGTCAGGGCGTCAAAGACCAGCGATGTCGGGCCAGCATCCTTTGCAAACCATACGATATGGATGGACGTAACAGGCATATCGACTTTGCCGTCATGATCCTTCTGCTCGTAGGCCTGTTTGAACGGAGCGGTCGAAGGATCGGCCTCGACCTGCTTCCAGCCTGTCCAATCGGCCGGCATCACATACATCAGCCATTCGCCTTTCGCATCCTTGATCTGGAATCCTACATCCTTGGCGTTGCTGTCGGGCTTGACATAGGCCCATACTGAAATTGACTTGCATCCGGGAAGTTCGCCGTCGAAGAAAGGAGCGTCGACCTTTGATCCGGCATGCTTGGCGTCGCCATGGATATCTACAGCCACAGCGCCAATCCTGGGTTCGATTCCCGCGGCTGGATTCGCCCTGCAGTTGTCGACATTCCACGCACCGACACTGCCTATCGAGTCGACGACGTTGAGCAGGCGGTTCTGGAGGATCTTTGTTTCATCCGCGGCATTGACCAGCATGGGAAATCCGATACCCATGATCGCAGCCGACACGGTTATCTTCTTAAGACAGGTAATTTTGCATTTCATGTATTTTCCTCCTGTAACTCGGGCATTCCTGCCCGAGATAATTTTGAAAACATGGTACAGGCTAAAGCACTGACTACTATACGCATATTCCAGTACTGTCCACGTCATGTTCTCCGGTTCTTCTGTCTTTGCATCTTTACGTCAGGCGCTTCGGCCTGACTTTGGACTGCGGTGATTATTCACCGCTTTGTTTTTAGAGCTGTTCGTCACGCCATAGCATCTTAACAAAAGCGAAAGCTGTTATCTTCTCCACGGTTCCAGTGGAATCCAAAGCGCAGAATGATCTGCGCACTTCTATGAGTCGTCCTCCAAAGATTCGTCCTCCGTCTGGAGGACTCATCATAAAGAATTCTAAACAGAGCAAAAAAATGCGTATAGTAGACGGGGCTAAAGCCCGTACCTTCTTCTCCGACTTCCCGATTCGATGTTGGACGTTCAATGTTCATTGCCGGCGGGACGCCGGCGCTCCATCACTTCCCGCACATCGCCCGCAGTTCTCCAGGATACATCGAGACTGTAAGCTTCCCGTCGGCCATCTTAAGTTCGGCGCCGGTCACGGAATCAACCAGCTTCGTGCATTTAGGAATATTGATTACTACATCCTTTTTCGGATTGAATCCAGTATTGACGACGGCGAGATATGACCCGTCCTTGCCCGCAGGAATTTCCCTGACGACCACTTCAGGATCCGATGCGGCATTTTCAACGACCTTGCTTGGAAGCGCAGGAAGCGCGAGGAACGCGGCGTTGAAGGCGCGCACATACTGAGGGAAGCCCCTGGCCATCGTGTTGCCGTTGAGATATCCGATGTAGCGCGGATCTCCATTGGCGACCGCCCTGGCCTCGGCAAGCATGCAGTATGGACCGGCACGATCGAGATCCGAACAGAAATACCCCATGATCTCCTTGTCATTCTTGTCAGTCATCATGTTCTCATTCAGCGTGTAATGCCTTATTATCGCAAGACCATCGCCACTGCGGTATGAATCAAGCGCCTCAGGCACCGCAACCGTATAGAGCCTATTGAAGGAATATGACACCATAGTCCCGTCCTTCGCCTTGAAGTTCGCGGGATCCGCACCCGGAGTCGAGTGCTGCCATTCCCATTCGCCCCAGGTTCCGCCTATCGGGGTGAGGATCTCCTTGCCGTACAAGTTGTCCTTCACTACCTGCTCATATGAAACGGGCGTGCACTTCTTCTTGTATTTAGCCATCGCGGTCTTCCACAGTTCAACGTCATCAGTTACGATCACATTCCCCGGCAGGCTGCGTCCCGGTTCGCTTGTGTCGGTCGTAAGCAGTACGATCGCGTCCTCGCCGACCCCGTTCGCGCGCAGATGTTTTGCGAGCTCCGCAATGAACGCGTGTCTCTTTTCAAACCACCATTTGTAATAGGCGTCAAGCTTCGCCTTGTCGGCTGAAAACTCTTCGCGTGTCACTTTTATCTTCGTCTCGTCCGCGTATTTCGCAAGGGCCATGTCGCTGAAGCTGACAGGCATCTGTGATGGTCTGTTGCGCAGCCAGGCACCCACGAACTTAACCTTGTCCTTGTAGCATATGATCGTCTTGTCGAGCATCTTCTTCGCATCCGCCAGCGCATCAGGATCCGTTATGTCGATGTGCGCGTTCTTCTCAATCCATTCGATGTGCGAGAACATGCCCTTCTTGTTCGCCAGCGGCTTCACGGACTTCCTGTATCCGACCTCTCCCTTGCCTGTCGCACCGCCGTATTCATAGTAGGGCAGCACATATAGATCCTTATATTTTGCCGAGAGGGTTTCCACCATCTCGCGCCAGCGCTGCGGAGTCGATGCCGCAACCCAGCTGTCATCGCCGGCATCCCATCCCTGGTTGTGCCCGAACTCGAGCAGGTCCTTGGAGAATGTGTTCATCCCGAGAAATCTCAGGTTCTTCATCTTCATCTCGAACCAGTCGTTCGGATTGTCCATGCCCCGGGCAAGCGGCTTGTCCTGCCCGTGCGGCACCGAGACGACTCCGTCAGCCATCTCCTCGCGTCCGAATATATGCCTGCGCGGAAGACCCTCGGGAGGATAGTTTATCTTGACATTGTACGCCTCGGGATCCTCAACCTCGTAGAGTGCGATCTTCGCAACTGCGGCTCCAGCCGAAAGCGGGGCATTGTTCATATCGACCTGCGCGATGAACACCCAGAATCCCTGGTCGGGTGTCATCGACCTCGCGGTGTCGCCGTGCCTCTCGGTGCCAAAATTCGGAAACCTCTGGTGCAGATAGAAGAACTGGCTCCAGCGCCTGTATGCGTTTGAAAGCGGATATTTCAGTGATTCAGGATTGTTGTTGACGTATTTCCCTACTACACAGTCTCCAACTTCCTGTCCTGTTGCAAATCCACTGCCGGTCTCACAGCCGCGGTTCTGTATGAACATCGAGCGCGACTTGTCCTCGGGATAATCTATTGCGAGCACATATGCGCTTCCAGCCTTGAGCCCCTTGCCTGCTCCGATCTTGAACACCATGTAGCGGGAGCTGTCACCCATCTTGAGCACACGGCATTTCTGTCCGAGGATATCCTCAAGCGCGCTGGCGTTGTCGTCGGGGAACTGCCGCATCTCGTGCGCGCCGTTGTCTGTGGCCATCACGATCTCATCGACGAGCTTGAGCTTGGAGTAGTCGAACGCCTGCGGTTCCTGCGCGTTTCCAGAAAATGAAATTGCGAAGATCGCAGACATTCCCGCATACAGGATAGATTTTATTTTCATTCCTTCTCCTTATTCATGGTAAGTTCAAAAACAAGTATTCAATTTTAATATTTTCCTGTGGCTTTCATTTCGCTTTGCCACTATGTGCCTGTTCTTATAATTGGTGACAGCGGAGTGACGCACCAACATCTATGGGGGATAGTGCAACCACGCCACTCCACTGTCATGAGTTTTTCAATCAACTGTCACTAAATACTGACGATCCACACATGTTCCGTTACCGCTCACGTCGTTATGATTAACACGTCATCGAAACCAATGCAAGCGGATTTTAAATTATTTTCCAGCAATCGTTCACGGAGGAAGAGAAAGGAACGAAGCTACAAAGGTAAGACACGCTTGCCGGGTATTGGATGTTCATTCATATTATGGGATGGTACCGGGCTGAAGCCCTGTCTACTATACGCATATTTGCATATAAAAAGCACCTCTACAGACTTCTGTCCCAGAGGGACGAAATGGAAATAGGCAGGGGCTTCAGCCCCTGTTGAATGGATTATATGTATTTAGGCGTGCCATAGGTACGCCGTGAAAACCATAAACCCGGACACTGCCATCGCGTACCTATGGCACGCGAACACAACTACGGCAATAAACAGGGGCTGAAGCCCCTGCCTATTCTCATCCTGTCCCAGCCGGGACAGGGAGCGCTCATCAACTTCCAGCATCCCAGAATGCGTATAGTAGACAGGGCTGAAGCCCGTACCTACTTGCCTGCGGGACGCCAGCGCTCCCACCTAACGGATTGGATTATTTACCGGGGACTTTAATTGTCATTCCGTATTTCAGGCCATTGGGATCTTTTATTGAATTGAGCCTGGAAAGATTTTCGAGCGTAGTGTTGAACTGGCGGGCTATCTTGTTCAGGGTATCCCCCTTCTGCACAGTGTATGTCCCGTATGCCTTGCCAGAAACAGAGGTCAAGGTCTTTTTAGCTGGCACGAGGATCGGTCCAGCCGCATTCTTGGCGGCCGACGCGGCGGCTTTCTCCTTAGAGCTTTTCATTGTCATCGCAAGGCTCGGACCTGATTCAACAAGTCCGATATCGGAATGGTCGGTTTTCTTTACGGTTTCCGCCTGCGGCGATACCTTCTTCGTGATCTTTTCATGGACAGCTGCATCTGCAGCTGATGCAATGGCTTTGACAGGTTCTTCCTTTTTGACGGCGGCCACGGCAGGTTCTGGAACTACAGGCGCTGGAATAGCCATGGCTTCATCGTCAGGCTCTGAAAGTATCTGCTTCTCAAGGGCGGTCTGTCTACGCGAGGAATCCTTCTCCCCGCTGCCTGCAGGTTCTATTTTTGGAGCAGGCGCAAGTGCAGTTTCCGCAAGAGCGCTCTTCGCAAGTTCCGTGGGCTGCGGCTGTGCCGGCCCCGCATTCTGAACCTGGCTTGCTGCGTTCGTGCCGTTGAACTTCCAGCCGTTGAAAATTGCTATGCCCAGGATGGCCACAACATGGAACGCCAGCACGGCCAGAAAGACCAGAAACATCCAGCCTCCTGTACCACTCAATGATTTTTCCCCGCTGTCATTCATGCCGTGCTGCATTCCAGAATAATTGTTTGATAATTCCCTACCATACTCCCCATTGATGGAATTTTCAAGTTGCTGCAGATTTTAAGACTCCTCGCCAATCACCAGAATCCAAACTGATTTCAGACATGTCAATTTAAAAAAATCTAAATGCCTGGAGATTGGAATTTAAGCATGGTACAGGCTGAAGTTTACCCGCCTGCGGCGGCGCCATAGGCGACCAGGGCCCGTACCTACTTGCCGGCAGGATGCCAGCGCCCCACCGCATCAACTCACTTGAAATCCGTGAATGGAATCCAGAGGAACTGGAAGAACTCAGGACCCGCCCCTAGGAACGGGCCGATGCCGGGGATCCACAGGAGGCCTATCTTGAAGTCGCTGGACCTGGGCGTGATATTGTCCTCATATCCGATGGCAAGCGCGAAGTTGAACATGGTCTCGGAGTTCACGCGCAGCCCTTTATCATCGTAAATGGAGTCACGCATGACAACGAATACCGGAAAGAAGATGGTCGATGTGCGGAGTCCGTAATTCGGTGCGGGACTGAAATTACCGAGCGTCGACCAGTAGAACACGGGGAAGATCGGATAAACTCGCGAGGCCCACTTGCTGGTCGAAAGCTCCTTGTCATCGCATGAGATCGAGAAGAACGACTGTCCGGCGGGGATCTGCCTGGCGAAGTCCATGGAGGGATTAGACATCTGAGGTCCACCGACCTTCTGGTCCAGGCTTCCGCATCCGGCAACCAGCACCAGCACCGCCGCTCCAGCAAGTGCAAGGAATAAATTTTTCATCTGGATTACCTCCTTCTGTTCCTGTGAATTACAATAGTCGGAAAAAAAGTAAAAGCAATTGGCCGTGAATCATGGCGAGGCCAGTATGCCAGTTTCGCCGACGTGAGTCGCGCCACGTGAGCCGAGCTGGACACAGCAACGTGGCCTCACCCGGTTGCGACAACGTCGCTCACGCGAAACTGGCTCGGAGGAGGCGTCCCGAGGCTATTTATGCGCTCGGGACGCCATACTCAATCCAGCAGCGATTGAGATCTTGCAACTTCCGAACTTTCGCATTCTCGAACTCCCGAACTTCCCAATCTTCACTTCGTTATGGCACAGGCTAAAGCCCCGTACCTACTTAATCCCATCCACCTGTATTCCCATCGGCGCAAGCATCGTCCCGTCCGGCAATTTGAACTGTGCATCGCCGAAGTTGGCGGTCACCACGACTCCGTTCGCAAATCGCGTCCGTTGTAAGGCATGGTCTGGCGTCAGCCATTCGTGCGAAAGCATCTCGGAATATCCTGTCGCAAGCGCCACCGGCGCAATGGTCTTGTAGCTTTTTACGAAACGGTCCTTGTCCGCATCAAAACTCTTCCTGCTGAACATGAACATCGGAGTGGTTCCGTAGAGCGTGTTCCAAAGGTCGCGCCTCTCCCAGAGCTTTGGAAGCTTGTTGTTGTAGTCGCCCCAGTACCACTGCGCCATCACGCATTCATGGTATACAAGCTCCCACAGCGGAATGCGGTAGACGTGTCCGGTCTGGAACTTTGCAACCTGCTCCGGCACTTCATCCCATATCCGCTTCATGTCGCGTCCGGAATCTGGTACCCGATATGGTCCAAGGCTCAGCATGCCCTCGAAATAATGTACGTAAGGCACAGCCGCGTCGTGCCCGGTCTCGCAGCCGCAGACCAGACCGCGGCCTTCGCTGACATAGCGCAGGAGTTCCATCTTGTAGTGCTTGCTCTCGGTCCTGGTCATGGGATGCTTTGGGTGATAGCATTCGCGCCACGGGCTGGCAGTTGTCGTGTCGATAAAGCGGCATCGGTAAGGAGATGTTGCGAGATCCGCAGGAATGCGTTTCTGAGCATATGACACCGCCTGGCGGTCGCACAAGGTACCGCATGGGATCATCTTGCCATCCTTTGTCTCGATCTCCCAGCCGCGCACCCATTCCCCGCCCTTGCCGACCATGAGATCGTCATTTTTCCATGCATCGCTTGTCCAGTCCGGATGCAGCCATCGCAGTTTCGGGAAATTTTCGGGATTCATTGTGTCCTGGTAGATGTCATAACGGCTTGTCAGGACGCCCATGTCATTCAAAGCCTTGATCTCTTCAGGCGGACACCTGTTGCTCCACAGGATGCGCTTGATGCCAAGAGACTGCATCTCCCGGCAGATCGAGGGCGCGTCCTTGTCCCAGCACCAGACGTTGACGGCACCGACAAGCAGGTCGACCGCCGGTATCGCCTTGCGCTTCTCTTCAAGCGTCCTGAACAAGCCGGTCTTCTTCGAATATTCACGGTATCGCTTCGCCATGGCGACATAGCCGTCGCGGTCGAAAACCACATATCTGATGATCCGGTCGGAACCAAAGTTCCCTTTCTGCGGCTCCCATTCAGGAACAATACCAAGCAGGCCGTCCCTTCTCGTAATGGAGACAGACGCATCGTCTGCCGTCTCAACAATCGCCATCCAGCCAGCCTCTCCGTCAGTCGCACCGTACCACGGCATGCAGAGCCCGTGTCCGCCGTACAGGCAGTAATGCATCGGTGGAAGCGACTGATCGTCGACGGGATAGCTGATCCCTTCATTGACGGGAAGAATCAGCATCTGCCCCTTGGAGGAAGCGAACGGAGCCGGCCATACGAGCTTTCCGTCCATCTCTCCGGAAGCCTTGAGCGTCAGAACGCATTCCGGACTCTTCTCATCAAGACGGACAGTTGCGTTTATCTCGCGCATCGACGCCGGGTCGAGGAACCGGACATCAAGTCCGCCCTGCTTGACCGCGGCATCCATGACGACAACCGCAGCCCCGCCAGCATTCTGCATCCACGAACGCTTCGTGCGCCGATCCTTGAGCTCGAACTCCGCACTTGCGGTATGGAACGTAACCTCAAGCGTGTCGTTCCTGATGCTTTGCGTGGCTGGAAGATTTTTATTACGGAGCGAATCCATATTGTCCTGGCGTGCCAGCGCGACATCGTCGAGCCAGATGGTGACTGGTCCAGTTCCAATTAGCCGGGGCAGGATCGAGGTTGCCCCCTGGGGGACAGCAAAACGCGTACGGATCTGCTGCCAGTCCTTTGTTTCACGAACCGTCTTTCCGCCGTGGGTCCAGTCCATGACCTTGTCATCTGCGTCACGTGTGACGACGCCCAGCGTGGCATTGCCCTTCCCCTGCATGCGGACCCATGCGGACAGTTCTAAAATATCCCCCGGCGAAACATTGATCTGCCGGACCTGTTCAAAGCTCCAGTCCTTGTCACCGGCATGTTCTATGCGGACAGACTGTGTCCCGCCGTGCCTTACGCTGATGTCCAGGGCGGTCCTGCCGGTCCCGGACTCGCGTGTCCATATGGGTTTCCATCCTTCGCTTCCCTTTTCAAAATCACCGTTCACTATAAGATTCTTTTCCATCGCCGTCCCCTTCCCGTTGTTTTGAGCCAGACAGGCCCCCGCCAATATCCCCATGCAGCCAAGGAACATCAAGATTCCGATTCCATGTTGAATGTTTCCGCCGTGGCGGATTGAATGCCGGATGTTCATTTTACTGTCTCATTCCACCTTTCGTTTTCAGGCGGTAAGCTATGTGTCCCAATCCCGTTAAACAAGATTGCCTCACCGCTAAGTGCATGAAAAATAAAAGAAATAGATTACCATACGGAATACGTTATATCATGAACTGTATGGTAACCTAATGCAGGAATTCAATCAATGGCTATCAAGGGCATATTGCGCGGGGAGCTTGAAAACTCGATTAGAATGAAGGCTGGCTATGAAAGGGAGCTTTCAAAACTTCCTATTGGCAGCCTTGCGAGGAGGAAGATAAACGGGCATCATTATTATTACTTGATATACTGGGACAAAGGCAAGGTGAAATCGGTATATAGGGGAAAAGTTTCTGATAAAATCCTGCAGAAGTATTCTCAGGTAAAACAATACAGGGCAAAATACCGTCATCTTCTTTCAAGACTCAAAAAAGAGATAAAATTCATCAAGGGGCGCTTCGTGGAAAAGAACCAGTATGAGTTATGCGTGGAAGTGCTCCACCGGCTTGACAGTAAAGGCGTATTGAATCATGCGCTGGTCATAGGCAGCTGGTGCCTCTTCTTCTATAGGAAATATTTTGATGATGAAGGATACAGTCCGCCTGTCAGGACCAGGGATATCGATTTCCTAGTGCCTATACCACTCAAATTCAAAGGCAAGGAAGACATACCTAGAATACTCAAAGACTTCGGGTTCGTGACCGGATTCAAAGGCAATTCCGGATATGATGTTGAACAGTCTTTTTTGCCGGCAAGGTGCCGGTGCTACTTTAAAATTCCAAGTTTCGAGCTTCTGGCATGATACTCATTTCTGGCGATACTCCGATTCTGCCATTCCACCCCCGGGGCATGGATCGCCGGGATTACTCCATTTGAACGGGTATGTCCTGCACTGCGATGGACGGCGCGCATATATCCGGCATCCCGGCGGTGAACCGATATAGAACGGGCAGCTGCCGTCTGCATTCTCGACCAGGGAAACAATCCCATCCTCGCCTGGAATGGTCATGTTCTCATAAAAATCACACAGCTCCATTCCTATGAGTCCAGCTATGTCCTCAGCTTCCCTTTCGGAAATCCGGACATATCCATGCCATCTGCAGCACTGCCCGCAGCGGATGCATTTGAATTCCGAGTAATTTCTTTTAGTATACATATTATTTCAGTCGACAGTTGCCAGCAAGATGCCAGCGCTCCGATTCAGATTGCGCATAATAAATCCTGGTGAAGCCAGTATGCCAGTTTCAACTTTCGCACTTTCGCACTTTAGAACTTATCTTCCCCATTCCCCTACAGGCTTCAGTTCCGGCGCATTGCCAGTTTTTCCAACTGGAGCCAGCCAGACTGAGAGGCGCTCCTTCGCTGATTTTTCCACATCGACTTCAAAGCCGATCATGCAAGTACCCTTGTTCTCGGCATCATATTCGCGCGGCGGCTTCTCGGTATTGTAGATCTTCAGTTTAACGCCTGACGGTGACAGCACGCGAAACTCAAGCTGCTTCCCGTCACGCTCCAGCGTCGCTGCACCATCACCGGTGATCTTGACTTCGGCGCGCGTGATCATTCCCCACCGCACGTTCACCTTGCGGTCGGGTGCCTGGAGTTCATCCTGCACGAGCACCGAACCGTCCTCACGCAGTCCAATGCCACGCACTGCGCTCTTGAGCTGCCCTTCATATACAGCCGTCATATTAACCACAGTATGCGGGAACGGGCCATCCTTCTTGAATTCAGTTATCGGCGCGTTCCCTTTGGCTATCTGCAGCTTGTCATCAACCACAAGCGTGTTGTGCCCGCGGTTGTTCAGACGGAACACTGTCCAGCGCCCGCCGTCCTGCTTGCCATTCCAAAGTTCGACGCCCTTGGACTCAAGGCTCTCGTAGCCCTGCATTCCAAGATCCTCGGCCCATCTCACACCATCGGCGTCCATCACGAACGAACCTATGTCCATATGCGCATGGCTGGATGACGGCGAACCTCCCTTGGTGGCGACAAAAGTCGCATTCTCATCCCATCCGCTCCGATGGATGCCAAGCGGCGTGCGGCCTCCGGCATTCCAGGAAAGTCCAGACGGAGGTTTCATTTCTGCGAACGGCTTCGCCCATAGCAGCAGCAAGGGAAAGAAACGGTTGCCCATCCCTTCGGGACCGTGCTTGCCGGCGAGATATTTCTTCAGCCTCTCCTTCTCTATTACAAGCAGGCTGGGCTCATCCTTCTTCAATGCAAACCAGTACATCGCCGGTTCCACTCCGCCATTAATGCTGCAGTCGGAGTAGTTGAAGAAGAGCCGCGTCGGTCCGGTTACATTGATCAGGAAGTCTGGCGTATCCATGAAGCCCTTGGCTCCGGACAGTCCGAAATCAGAACCGAGCACCGACTCCAGCGCAGCAAGCATGAGGACATTGTAGCTTGTTCCATACCCCCAGTAGGTCGGCCCTTCCGGATACGCTCCGTCCGGCACGTACTCGTGCATCGAATTCGGAACTCCAGCAACTGCCCGCACAATAATATCCGCCGCCAGTTCCGGCTCATCCTCAAGCACTGCCAGCACCCCGATTGTCAGACCGCCGTTGCATACCTGGTTCCAGTTGTTCGTCCCCGTCACCCAGCCGCCATTCACCTTCATCCCAGGCTTGAGCCCCTTCTCGACGATCGCCGTCCTGATCGTCCTGCGCGCCTCCGGTTCGAGCTCCTGGTAGAGCCAGTCGTAGCCGATGGCCAGCGCCGTGGTCATCTCGGCGACATCCAGGAAATGCCTCGGATTCCAGTCGGTGAAGCCCGCACAGGCCAGCATCTCCTTCTGGGCGCGTTCCAGATAACGGCGGTCCTTCGTCATGCGATAGGCAAGACTGAGATATGTTATCCGGCGAAGGGCCGTGCGCGACACATCCAGCAGACGGCGTCCGATCTGCTTGCGCTCAAGCACCGGAACAGCGATCATCGCATCACTGATGTCCTTGACATGGTCCAGAGCCCCCTGCAGCAGCGGATCACCGGCGATCCTGGCCTTGAGCTTCTCCTCGTCTCCAGACTTGAGGAACAATCGCGGATGCGCCTTCGGTGCATCCGCCAATTTAGCCTTCACGTCCTCGGCCTTCCGCGCCTTGCCGATGTCCACTGGTTTTGCCATGTCAGCAGGCTCCTTGTCCGCAGCTTGCGCCGTGACTGCCAGAGAACAGGCAAAAGCCAGGCCGAGGCCTTTCCAGAAATGAACCGATATGCATTGCATTGAATGTCCTTCCTTTAGGAAATGATGTAAGAGAGAAGAGATTAACGGGAATTTTATTTTTCATGTTGCCTTGAAAGATAATCAGGCCGAGTCTTTAAATCAAGGGAAGCTATGGAAATTCGTATTGGCCACAGACACTGGGAAAGGAGGTATAAAGCTGCAAAGGCACAGAGGCACAAAGGTTGAACATCCAATATCGAACAAGGAATATCGATGGGAACTTCGAAGCTGTAAGCTCCCGAACGCTGTTGGAATTAAGTATGGCGGTTTTGCCAAAACCGCCTCTCGAGCCAGTTTCGGCGAAACTGGCATACTGTATTCCGCCACTTTGCACCTCTGAGCCAGATATTCCAAAGACATCTTGACTCTTCGCCGTCCCCGCATTACTTTAATAATTAACAATGAAAACAAAAGTAATGTTTGCAGCAATAATGGCAACCGTATCATTGGTCATAGATGTCAGCGCACAGCAGTCCGCCCTGTTCGAACCTCCGAAGGACAGGCAGTTGCTGGTGATCGGACAGGATATGGGAGCCATCGGAGGGTTCCCAAAACCCAACAATGACGGCTACGTCGACCATATCGACATCAAGCCGGGCGGCGTTACGACCTACACCGGCCTGACCAAGCTCGGCGGTCTGAAAACGCTGGTCAATCTCTATTCAGGCGATACCTGGGCCCAGGCAATCATCGACAATCCCATCTACGCCAATTCAGTCCTCGTCATCGGCCTGCACATGGTCGACCAGGAAAAAAGCGCGGCGAACGGCGAACTGGACGCTCAAATCAAAATGCTCGGTGAATGGATCAAGCAGACGAAACGCCCTGTGTTCCTGCGCATCGGCTACGAGTTCGACGGCACCTGGAACCACTACGATCCGGAAAGCTATAAGGCTGCATATAAGAGGCTCGTCACCAAATTCAGGGAACTCCAGGTCACGAACTGCGTGACCGTCTGGCAGGCCTCCACTTCGCCTGTCAACGGCAAGCAGGCAGACATAGGTAAATGGTATCCCGGCGACGAGTACGTGGACTGGATCGGATATTCCTGGTTCCTGTCATCCGCGAACCAGATCAAGCTTACCGACGGGCTTCTCGCCTTCGCCCGGGAGCACAAGAAGCCTGTGATGGTCTGCGAATCCGCCCCCCAGGGCTACGACAATGCAAGGCTTACCCAGAGGAATATCTACAAGGGCATCGACCCCAAGGAAAAAACTCCGGAAAAGATATGGAAGGAATGGTATGCTCCATTCTTCAACTACATCGAAAAAAACAAGGACGTCATCCGGATTGTCGCCTACATCAATGTAAACTGGGATTCCCAGATGCTCTGGGGATGGCCGTATCTCCACGGCTACTGGGGTGATTCACGGGTGGAAGTCAATCCCGACATAAAGAAGCTATGGCTTGAAACGATATCCGACAAGAAGTGGATGAATTCCTCCCCCACCCTCTTCCAGGACCTCGGATTTCCGGCGCAAAGTGACAGAGGCACATAGTGACAGAGGCACATAGTGACAGAGGCACATAGCGGCAAAAGACAGTTAGGAAATACGTTATTGGGCATTGAGTCTTGGATATTCATTCTTCTCTTTCTCTGTACCTTTGCGCATGCTTTTCTTCATTCGACGTTGGATGTTCGATGTTGAATGTTCGATGTTCATTTTTCTCTCCCTCCCAATCTCCACTTCGTCATTCTACATTCCTTGTTCGATATTGGATATTCATATCTTTGTGCCTCAGTACCTTTGTGCCTTTGTGCCTTTGTGCCTTTGTCACTTTGTGCCTCTGTGCCTTTGTCACTTTGTGCCTCTGTGCCTTTGTCACTTTGTGCCTCTGTGCCTTTGTCACTTTGTGCCTCTGTGCCTTTTTACATGTCTTCTCATTGTTATTTCCATATCTTCTGATAATTTTAGGATCAGTCTTTTTTTCAGGACAAACAAACCAATCCGGCAGAATCATGGAATACGTATACTTCGGAACATATCGGAATGCCGACGCACGTCTGCTGATGGACGCACTTCTGGAACGCGACATCCGTTTCGATGCTGAAGTTGATGACAGCGCAATCAAATCAATGTCTCCGATCCGGATGCTTCTAGGAGGCACCTTCGGCACCGGTTCAGGAATTGCCATCTATGTCCATCCGGACGATGCCGAAGCGGCGGACAGAATCCGCAAGGAATTATTCGAGCCTGGAGCGTAAAATAATATTCCAGTTCCCCCGTGCTCAGTATTCACTTGACGGTGAAAGGGGAACTGTGGGCGAGAATCCTTCTACGATCCTTCCGATCTCCTGATGTACGTACTCCATCGACTCGGGCCTGTCGACGGGGTCTTTTGCAAGGCATTTTCCGATTATGAAATTGTCCAGCTCCTCAGGCAGTTCAGGCCTCAATGCTTTGATTGACGGAGGCTCGGAAAGCCTGTGCTTCCTGAAGAGCTCCACAGAGGAATCGGCCACGAAAGGCGGAGAGCCTGTCAGCAGATGGTACAGCGATGCGCCGTATGAATATATGTCGGTCTGTATGCTGGCCGGATCACCCACGAATATTTCCGGAGCCAGATAGAGCGGCGTCCCGACAACAAACCCCTCCTGTGTCGTGCTTAGGCTTTCAGGAAGTTTTGCGATACCGAAATCGCTCAGCTTGGCGTCGCCGGATTTCGTATCATAGAGGATGTTCTTGAGCTTGATGTCGCGGTGGTAGATGTTATTCCTGTGCAGTTCCGACATCGCCGAGGCGATGTCCTGGGCGATGCGGCCGAAGTCTGTCAGCGGCACGAACCTGCTGGTCACAAGATATTCCTCGAGATCCACGCCGTTGACATACTCCATCACCAGATAGGGGCAGCCTCCGCAGCAGCCGCTCCCGACATACTCCACGATGCTGGGATGACTGAGCCTCGACATGATCTCAATCTCGTTCCTGAACCTTTCAACGGTGCTCCTGTTATGGATGGAGTTCCTGGACAGCATCTTCAAGGAATAGATTCTTCCGGTCTCGCTGTTGACAACCTTGTAGACAAGGGAAAACTTGCCCCACCCGAGCGGTTCGGTGATCACGTAGCCGTCTATGTTGTCGCCGATGAACGGTACGCTGTGGTTCATGTTGAATTTAATCCTGGCAGGCTCGGTATTCATGGTGTCGGACTGTCTCCTCCTCTTCCTGTTCAAGAGAAGATTGACCCGCGTGGACAAGGCCGCCGGATTGAAAGGCTTTTCAAGGAAATCCTCGGCACCGCATTCGATCACCTTGTTCTGGATCTCCTCGATGTCATATCCTGAAATCAGTATCACCGGGATGTCGCGGTTGGCGCTCCTCAGCTTCCTGCAGATCTCAAAACCGTTGGTGTCGGGAAGAAACACGTCCAGGACCGCGATATCGATATCGGAATTGCAGATCTCACCGGAGTCCATCGGAATCAGACCAAGGGCTTCAAGTGCGTCCTTGCCGTTTGTTGCGGTCTTGATCATGCCGAAGCCCGCCTTCGAGAGGACCTTCTCCATAATCATGAGTATGTAGCTGTCGTCATCGACAAGCAGCACTGTCTTTTTATCATCCATTCCAATACCCTGTCCTTCCGCATCAGGCAAATTAACGGATGCGGGCTCATGCCCCCCCAAAGGAATACTAGTCCAATCTGTCATCAGAATGTCTTTAAATAAGCACCCTGTATCTGATTGTATCATAGGCCGCATCCTGCATTTCCGCCATGGAGTAAAACCCTACGTCAACATGGGGAATATCCCACCACCCATGCAGGCATTTATATTCTGGCGATATCTAGCCGGGTGGATTTGCTCGAAAACAACCTTCGTGGTTGTTGTTTTATCTGTGTTATCTGCGGGCGCATGTTTTAGTTGTCGCGTGACTGCGCCACGCGGGTCCCGTTCCCGCGTGAGGCCATGCTGCCGCGGCCAACGCGGCTCACTGTGGCACGTGACAACGTGCTCACGGGATCGGGGGGGCGTAACGCGACCTCTTCGCGGCGGCGTAAGCTGCTCCAGGCCTTTATTGTCAATTCACCCGTCTGCGCTTTACGTCCGTGGAAGTCCGTGATATATTTTGCAGTGACATAAACAATGGAGGCTTTTATCATGAATACTCGGATTGCAGTTCGGTTCGTATTGGCGGTTGCTGTCATCATGATCGGGATCGTGGCGTTCAATTCTCTTGCCGCTGACGACGCCAAGGGCACAGAGCTTTCAAAGGCGCTGGCGAAGGTCAAGATGTTCGCTGGGCTTACCGGCGCGGAACGGGAGTCGCTCAAGTCTGCGGCGATGCTCCGCAAGGCCAAGGCAGGTGAACTCATCATCGGGAACGGGAAGATGCTTGACAGGATGTACTTTATCCTGGACGGACAGATCGAGGTCTGGATGAAGGGGAAATGCATTGAAACTGCAACTGGACAGTCACTCGTCGGTGAATTCGAATACCTGGAAAAAGGTCCGACGACAGCCGAAGTTCGTGTTTCCAAGGACGTCGAACTGATTGAGATGAACTACGTGGCGCTCACAACGCTCATGGAAAAACAGCCGCGCATAGGCTATGTGCTGATGCGCGAGATCGCAAAATCCGAGATCCAGCGCATCCTGGCAAACAATCCGAAGTAAGATAAATCCGCCACAGGCTTTCACATTAGATAGATATTCTCGGGCAAAGGCATCCCGATGTCACTTGCAGAATCGGGATGAACTCCGGCACCAAGCTGAGATATTGTCGACAGGATAACAGGATCCGGGAAGCGTAAAACATGTTTACTACTTCTTTTTTTAATAGTACGTATATTTATGTGCCTTGCCCTTTGCGAGCTTCACGGGATATTTCTTTGCGTTTTTCCTGAGCTTGTCGAGCACAGCCTTGCCGAGGTCCAGATCGAGAACGTTGCACAGGTTGATGACATGGATTGCGACATCCGCAATTTCCTCTTCTATGGCCTCACGTTTTTTCCTGTCGCGTATCACCTCGTGCGATTCCTCGATGGTGAGCCACTGGAAGAGTTCCATGAGTTCGGCTGCCTCGATAGACAGGGACATGCTGAGGTTCTTCGGAGAATGGAACTTCTCCCAGTCCCGCTCAGCTACGAACTTCTTCACCTTGTTTCGCAGAGACTGAATAGTTGTGTCTGTATCTTTCATCCTGTAAAGATAGGCAGTACGGGATTAAAAATCAAGGATGGATGGAAATGCAAAGGCGGGAATTAAAACTGGCCACAGACTTTCACAGACAAAAAGTGCAGACTGCCCTGCCCAGGAATCACACAAAAACTAGGATTCTCGCACAGAGGCGCCAAGCCACTAGTGTCATGTATCGCAAATACGCCGAATAAAATTATGTCTATTTTTGATGCGGATTTGGCTTGGATGGAACAAGGCGATATTGAAGTATCGTCGG
>Ga0209417_1001420_pt1 | contig 43963 bp, 47 predicted proteins | sample RifGroF2_FD_184002 | JGI IMG/M metagenome (GOLD analysis project Ga0209417, IMG submission 184002) | Groundwater microbial communities from Rifle, Colorado, USA - Groundwater F2 (SPAdes) (version 2) | ecosystem: Environmental > Aquatic > Deep subsurface > Groundwater | place: Rifle, Colorado...
AAAGAATTTTGCTTAGCTTTGAAGTTCCGCTGATGGATATTATTGTGAATTTTCACGATGATCTCAAAAGCGTTTCCTCAGGTTATGCCTCAATGAGCTATGATATTATTGGATATCGAAAATCAGACTTGATTAAGTTGGACATTCTTTTGGCTGGCGAAATTGTGGAAGCGCTTGGTCGCATCGTTCCTCGCGATCGTGCTCACAATGAAGGCAAAAGAATTGTGGAAAAATTAGCCCAGGCTATTCCTCGTCAAAACTTTGTGATTCCAGTGCAAGCTTCAATTGGAGCCAAGATTATTGCGCGTGAAACAATTAGACCCTTTCGCAAAGACGTGATTGCAAAACTCTATGGTGGCGATGTGACTCGTAAAAACAAGCTTCTCGACAAGCAAAAGAAAGGGAAAAAGAAAATGCGCAACATCGGAAAAGTCCAAGTCCCATCCGAAGCCTATCTCGCAGTTCTCAAACGTTAAAAACGTGTTGTGTTGTTGCTAATAATTTGGTAAAATAAATATATGAGTCATAAAAAAAGAAAAAGGTTTGCACATGCAATTTGGGTAGTTATTTCAGTTTTGGCGATCATTTCGATGGTTGGTTTTTCGTTGTCTTCGTTATTCATTGGGCAGTAAGAAGAAATGTAATTTCAATATTGTTTTCCCCTGAGATAAGGGGAAATGTCACGAAGTGACAAAGGGGTTGAGCGGAGTATTTTAAGTTTTTCAACCACCCCTAGCCCCTCCTTATCTAAGGAGGGGGAGAACAAAGAATCTATCATTTTTATGAAAAAAAAGTTCTCATATGTGGTGTTTGTTTTTATTGCTGGGATTGTTCTTGCTGTTTTTATATCCGTCAGTGCTGTGCGAGAATCTTATCGCAGCAGAACGATTGAAAAAGAAGTTGAAACATTAAAACAGGAAGCTCAGCGCATTGAAAATGAAAATGAAGCTATGCGAGAACGTATTTCATATTTTGAAACTCCTGAATTTCAAGAAAAAATAGCCAAAGAAAAATTAAATTTGCAAAAACCTGATGAAAATGTGGTTGTGGTAAAGCAGCGAGTTGAAAAGCAGGTTCAAGAAATTGATGATCAAGGCGGGGTTGTCCAAGATGAAAAAGTTGATCCTAATTATCTTAAGTGGTGGAATTTTTTCTTTAAATACTAAATTCACCCTGTTAAATAATTTTTAAAAAATAATCATTTTTAAAAATTAAGATTTGGATTATAATCCATTGTATAGGGTGTTGTAATTAAGTAATTAATCTAAATAAGCAAGAAAGATTTTCTTTTGGAAATCCAAATCTTATTTAACAGGGTAAATGAAAAAAGAAAACGAAAAAAGAATAAAGGTGTCGACTTTGGTATATGCCTTGCTAATTTTGGTAATGATTGTTTTGAGCATTGGAAGCATTCTTGCCTATGGAACAAGAACTGAAATTGGCACAAAAATTGCAGCTGCAATATCAAAAGCAGTTCCTTTTCCTGCTGTCATTATCAATTGGAGTCGCATCATTTATATAAATGATGTTCAAGATAATATGGCCTCAATAACAAAATTTTATCAAACACAAGATTTTGCAAAAGAAGGTTTGCGTATTGATTTTTCAACTGAAGATGGGAAAAAACGTTTGAGAATTAAGGAGCGAGAAATTATCGACAAGATGGTTGAGGATGAAATTATTGAGATTTTAGCCAAAGATGCAGGAATTTCTATTACTGATGAAGATGTGGAGAAAGTGGTAACACAAAAATTGAATGAGTTTGGAACTGCAGATGATGTGAAAAATGACTTGCTGAAATCTTATGGATGGACTATGGATGATTTCAAAAAGCGTGTAGTCCTGCCAAGTCTTTATGCTGAAGCTTTGGCTCAAAATGTCGCAGCTGAAGGAGTCACTGATAATAATAAAGCAAAGAATAAAATTTCTCAGGCTCAAAAAGAACTTGAAAGCGGAAAAGATTTTGTTGATGTTGTGCGTAGTTACTCTGAGGGGCCATCCAGGGAGAAAGGTGGGGAACTTGGCTGGGCAAAAAAGGATCAAGTTGTGCCAGAGCTTCAAGAAATTTTATTTGGAAAAGATGTGCCAGTGAAAAACAGTATCGTTGAAAGTTCCATAGGTTTTCACATTGTGGAAATTGAAAATAGAAAAAAAGAAAACAGTGAAGATATTTTGCAACTAAGACAGATATTCGTTGCAAAAAATACTTTTGCTGATTGGTTGGAAGACAAGAAAAAACAAATGAAAGTTTCAGTTCCATTGGCTGATTTTACTTGGAATGCTGAAACTGGTTCCATTGATTTTGAAGATGAGGATATGCGCATTTTTGAAAAAGAGCAGCGAGCAAAAATTCAGGGCGACGCATCAATATTATTCTAAATAATAATTAATAAATAACCCTAGTTATTATTGTGCCGCCCTGTTGAATATAAATAAATTCAACTGGGTAAACAATTTAACGGGGTAAATAATATGACAAAACCAGTAGTAAACGAAGACTTGTGCATTGGGTGTGGAACTTGTGAATCATTGTGCCCAACAGCATTTAAAATGGAAAATGGAAAATCACACGTTATTGTTGAGCAGTGTGGGGATTGTGATTGCCAAGAAACAGTTGATAGCTGTCCTGTGAATGCAATTTCTATAGAAGAATAAAACTTTTTTTATCTTGTATATAATTAAATAGACTTAAAAATCTTGATATAATTAAGCTTATTTGAGTTGGAAATAACAATATGGAAAAAATGCAAAATGAAAAATTTGAAAAAAAAGATGATCAACAAAAGATTTATGGTCAATTAACTAAGACCACCCTGATAGGATTGGTTTTGATGACGATGCTTCTGGCATCTTTGTTTGGAGCAGTTTTTGGTCTTATGTCAGCAGGCGCAGTGAATATTTTTTCTCTTAAAATTGGTCAAAAAATAGGGCAATATTTTCCAAAAGTTGATTTGCATAAAATAAACCCTGAGGTAAGCAGGCAACAGGTTATTGTGGAGGATTCGGCTGTGATTGATGTTGTGGAAAACGTTTCTCCAGCAGTGGTCAATATTGTTATTTCCAAAAACATTCCCAATGCTGCTAACAGCTTTAATGATCCCTGGGGATTCTTTGATCCTTTCTCCAGTGAACCTTTTGGTGGTAGCAATGGGGATACCCAAACAGATCAAGGAACACAAAAAAGGACAATTGGTGGCGGCAGTGGATTTTTCATCACATCAGATGGGTACATTTTGACAAATCGTCACGTGCTTGAGGATCAGCAGGCTGATTATACTGTCGTTACTAATGATGGCAAGGAATATGTTGCAAAAGTGTTGGCACGCGATCCTGTGCGCGATGTGGCAGTGATTAAGATCGAAGGTAATAATTTTCCAGTAGCGACATTGGGCGATTCTGATGTGCTGAAGATTGGTCAAACCGTTGTTGCTATCGGAAATTCTTTGGGAGAATTTTCTAACTCTGTTAGTCGAGGAATAGTTTCGGGATTAAAAAGAAATCTTAGTGCTGGCAGTGGTTTTGGCGATAGTGAAAGATTGACCGACATCATCCAGACAGATGCTGCTATAAATCCTGGTAATTCCGGTGGTCCACTTTTGGATATAAATGGTAATGTTATTGGAATCAATGTCGCTGTGGCTCAAGGAGCACAAAATGTTGGTTTTGCTTTGCCGGTCAATCAAGCCAAAAGAATAATTGATCAAGTTAAAAACGGTACCAAGATCTCAGTTCCATATTTGGGTGTAAGATATGTTATGATAGATCAAGCAGTTCAAGAAGAAACACAACTTCCTTTCAATTATGGAGTGTTGGTGCTGCGAGGAACGAAAATGACTGATCTGGCTGTTATTCCTGGGTCTCCTGCTGATAAAGCTGGTATTGTGGAAAATGATATAATTTTAGAAATCGATGGTCAGAAAATTGATCAGAAGAATCAACTTGGCGATATGATTTTAAAATATAATGCAGGAGATGTTGTTACATTAAAAGTTTGGCACAAAGGCGAAACGAAGGACATTCAAGTAAAACTGGAAGAACGTAAACAATAAAACAACATACAACATACAACATACAATGTATGGCAAGTAAAGCATTTGTTTGTAAATCTTTCGGAATTGTTGATTGTTGTATTTTGTCTGTTGACCATTGATAATTATGGATATAAATAAGCTTACAATAAAAAGTCAGGAACTGCTTAGGAAGTCGCAAGAATACGCACTTTCTCTTGGGCAACAACAAATTGATATTTTTCATTTGCTGTTTTCACTGATTTCTCAAGGCGGATCAATTGTTCCTGTTATTTTCAAAAAAATAGGAGTTGATATTGAAAAAATAAAAAACGAAGTAACACAAGAAGTTAAAAAATATCCCAAAACAGAAGTTGGCGCGCTTGGTCAAGTTTTCATCACGCCCGCCTTGGTTCAAATTTTGGAACAAGCAGAAAAAGAAATGGCACACATTGGCGATGATTTTGTTTCCACTGAGCATTTGCTGTTGGCGTTTCTTTCAATCAATTCTCCTGCCAAAAAGATGCTTGAAGACAACGGAGTTTTTTATGATATGGTTTTGCAAATTCTTTCTCAAATTCGTGGAGCGCAAAAAGTGGACAATCCTGAACCGGAAGGAAAGTTTCAGGTTATTGAAAAATATACCATCAACCTTACCGAGCTTGCACGTCAAGACAAGCTTGATCCTGTGATTGGACGTGATGAGGAAATTCGCCGTGTGATGCAGGTCTTGAGTCGTCGTAGAAAAAATAATCCTGTTTTGATTGGAGAAGCGGGGACAGGGAAAACCGCTATTGCTGAAGGACTTGCACAACGAATTGCTTCGGGCGATGTTCCAGAGACACTTAAGGACAAAGAATTGATTTCATTGGATCTTGGTTCAATGTTGGCTGGTGCAAAATTTCGTGGAGAATTTGAAGACAGATTAAAAGCAATCTTGAAAGAAACAGAGCACGCGGATGGAAAATATATTATGTTTATTGATGAATTGCACACCTTGGTTGGCGCAGGTGCAACAGAAGGCTCACTAGACGCATCTAATATGTTAAAGCCAGCGCTTGCTCGTGGAAAATTAAAAACTATCGGAGCCACAACCACCAAGGAATATCAAAAATATATCGAAAAAGATGCAGCACTTGAAAGACGATTTCAACCAGTGTTGGTTTCTGAACCTTCAGCATTGGATTCATTGGCAATACTTCGAGGGATAAAAGAAAAATATGAATTACATCACGGCATTAAGATTACAGATGGCGCTCTTTCTGCTGCAGTAAAATTGTCATCCCGCTATATTTCAGACAGGTTTCTGCCGGATAAGGCTGTTGATTTGATTGATGAAGCAGCTTCGGCACTTCGAATGGAGATAGATTCAATGCCAATTGAAATTGATCAGATGCAGCGAAAAATTCGTCAATTTGAAATTGAAAAGAAAGCGATCCAACGAGACAAAGCCAAGGATTCGCGTGGAAAAATTTTGCAAATAAACAAACAGCTTGCGGAGCTCAAAGAAAAATCCAACAGTCTAACTTTGCAATGGAAAACAGAAAAAGATCTCATTACTGCGACTCGTCAACACAAAAAAGATATTGATAAGCTTAAATCAGAAGCTGAAATCGCTGAAAGAAATGGCGAGCTGGACAAGGTTGCGGAGATTCGTTATGGAAAAATTCCATTTTTAGAGAAGAAAGTTAAGGAAGAGGAACGTAAATTAAGTAAAATTCAAAAAGAAAATTCTATCTTGAAAGAGGAAATTACTGAAGAAGAAATTGCTAGAGTTGTTTCGCGTTGGACCGGAATTCCTGTTTCAAAGATGTTGGAAAGTGAACTTGAAAAACTTGCTTATATGGAAAAAGAATTGGCCGAGCGAGTTATTGGTCAAGATGAGGCGATTAAAGCAGTCTCAAATGCCATCAGAAGGTCGCGCGCTGGCATTTCAGAAGAGAATCGTCCAATTGGTTCATTTATTTTTCTTGGTCCAACAGGCGTTGGCAAGACTGAATTGGCAAAAACGCTGGCTGAATTTTTGTTTAATGATCCAAAATCAATGGTGCGCTTGGATATGAGCGAATATATGGAACCACATTCAACTGCGAAAATGATTGGTTCGCCCCCTGGTTATGTGGGATATGACGAAGGCGGACAGCTCACGGAAATTGTGCGCAAGCGGCCGTATAGTGTTATTTTGTTTGATGAAATTGAAAAAGCTCATCCGCAAGTTTTTAACATTCTGCTTCAAATTTTGGACGATGGGCGATTGACTGACTCCAAGGGACGCATCGTTAACTTTAAAAATACGGTTATCGTGATGACTTCAAATGTCGGTAGCGAGATTATTTATAAAATGGAATCATTTGGTTTTCAAAGTGAGCGCAAGGAAGACACCGTGAGCGAAAATGAGATGCGCGCCAAGGTGCAAGCAAGTCTGCGGGAACAATTCAAACCAGAGTTTCTTAATAGAATTGATGAATTGATTATTTTTCATCCACTCAACAAAAAAATACTTTTGCAAATTACCAATCTGCAATTGGCTTTGGTGCAAAAACGACTTGATGAAAAAAATATTAAATTGAAAGTTTCCAATGATGTCAAAGCATATTTGACGCAAAAAGGTTTCGATCCAGTCTACGGAGCGCGTCCACTCAAACGCATCATCCAAAACGAAATTCTCGACGAACTTGCTTTGGAAATAATCGAAAAAAAGATCGTGGATGGCGACACAGTCAAAGTTCAACTTGAAAAGGATAAAATAATCTTTGGGAAATAGTTTGAAATTAACACGGAAAACTCAAAAAACGACACATAATTGTGTTGTTTTTTGACATATTTGCCATAAAATGCAAAAATTAGCAATAGGGGAGATGAAATGCTTTAAAATAAGAGATGCTCTCCGCAATCCCTTTTAAATTTTTTGCGCAAATTCATTTTATGTTTTTTCATTTTCAGATATTTTTGTATAGTTTGTTTTTTTTCTTTATCTTGGAAGTTATTGCCGGCGACGTAATCAGCTCTAGACTTGCTGATGTTTCTGGCACTGGCGGTGGTATCTGGCTTGCAATTCTCGCTTTTTTGCTGTTGTTTGTTTACTTTTATCAAATTACCAAGCGTGTTTCTCAACGAATCAGTATGACTCCGATTCCACTGCTGCTCGTTGTTTCAACGCTGGGTCTTTTGTATTTTGTGCAATCCATCAAGCAGGAACAACTGCTTATTTTGCTCAGTGCATTTGCATATTATTTTTTGCATATTGCACTATATCGCTTGCGCAGCTATGAAAAAGATCAAACCGCCAGGGGAATAATCGCTGCAGGAAGTGTGGCGACAATCTTTCTTTTTAACGCAACAGCATACGGAATATATTTGAACTTTGCCATTTCACTTTGGATTTTAATGACAATGCTTATGGCTATAACCGTTTTGGTAAGCTTCCAATATTTCTGGCTTATTAATGATAATAAAAAAAATGTGCTTAACTACAGCCTTGTTTTGGGATTTGTGATGGCTGAAATTGTTTGGGTTTTGAATTTCTGGCCTTTCGGATACTTGACAACAGGCGTTATTAGTCTTATTTTCTACTATGTGTTCTGGGACCTTGTTCAATGTCATTTTTTAAACACACTCTCAAAAAAACGCGTTATCACAAATATGTTTTTCTTTGGAGTATTGATGGCCTTGGTTCTTTCCAGCACGCGTTGGCTGCCTGTCTTGTAAAAATGTTTAAATTTTTTAATAAAAGCTAGAATATATATAATGAGTAAAAAATCAGATACAATAAAAAGTGTTGCAAAAATAAGCGCAGTGTTGTTTCTAATTTTTAGTGTTGGTGGAATTGGTGGCGTGTATTTTGATCAACAAGTGCTGCCTTTTATTCGTACAAATAAATATTTATCTGGTATAAATTTTCTAAAACATTCTGCTGAGAATGTTACGGTTATAAACAAAACGGAACAAGTGACAATCAAGGAAGATGATTCCATTAATGAAGTTGCATCGCAGGCCTCAAACGCTGTGGTTAATATTATCTCGCTTGGCTCTCAAAAAGATGCAACAACGAAGCTAACAACAAACACCGATCAAAGCGGAACGGGAATTATTGTTACCAGTGATGGCTTGATTGCGACTTATCGATCTGCAATCATTGAAAAAAATGCCACTTATAAAGTGCTTCTTTTCAATGGTGCAAATTATGACGCTAAGTTGTTGGGAATTGATGAATTTTCTGACTTGGCATTTCTTAAAATTGAAGCTTCAAATCTGACAGCAATTTCTTTTGGCGATTCAAGCAAAGTTTATCCAGGGAAAAAATTGGTAGCAATTGGAAATTCTTTCGGCGAATATCAAAATCGTTATGCTTCTGGTTTGCTTAGCAATCTCGCCAAGACTTATAACTTGGCAGGAAAAACAGTTTCTTCGTCTGAAAAACTCGAGGGTGTTTTTGAAAGTGATTTCAACAATCAGAAAGGATATATTGGTGGGCCTGTTATCGGTTATAGCGGCGATTTGGTTGGAATCAGTGGTGCTATTGTTGTTGATGGACAGAATCAATATTTTCAAATTCCTTCTAACATAGCTCAAAAGGCTTTAAGCTTGGCACTTTCCGGCGAACTTGAAAAACGTCCATTTTTGGGAGCGTATTATGTTTCGATCACGAAAGAATATGCCATCGCGCACAATTTAAATCGTGATCGTGGAGCGCTTATATTTTCTCCTTCAGGCAAACAAGGTCTTGCAATAATTTCACTTTCACCGGCTGAAAAAGCAGGGCTAAGAATCAATGACATTGTTTTGGCTGTAAATGATCAAAATATAAATTTGGACAACCCACTTTCAAACTTGATCAATCAATATAAAAAAGGGGACAAAATAGAATTACTTGTTGAGCGTGACAGCAAGGAAATAAAAATTTCCGTAGAGTTGTAGTTTTTTTTAAATTCAATTAGGCAACCAAGGGAGGTAGCAGATGAAGGATGTTTTTGAGCGTCACAATGTGAGGGATGAAACAGGGGAGAAAGTAAAACCACCAAAGACAAAACGCCAAAAGGGCTTTCAGGTGCGCCTTGCTCTTGCTTTTAAAAAAGGCGGCGAGTTTGCAATAAAGATTGGTGCAGCCAAAGGAAGGAGATTTGAGGAGGCCTGCACTGCCTATGCCGAGGCAGGAATAAAAGATGTTGAAAAAATCATTAAAGAAAATGATTGAGAAAAATTGTGCAAGGGGTTCATATTTATATGAATCCCTTTTGTTTTTTCACTAAAAGTGTATGATTAGTTTATGGATAAACCACTTGCAATTATGCTAATATTTTTTCTGGCAGTAAATGCGCTGGCGTTTTTGATTATGTTTTTGGATAAACGCAAATCAAAAAAGGCTTCGGCAGAAAGAATTTCAGAAGGAATGCTATTTTTCATAGCAACGGCTTTTGGCAGTGTTGGCGTGTATGCTGGGATGTTTGTTTTTCATCACAAAACTCAAAAGTGGTATTTCTTGGTTGGAATTCCACTGCTTATTCTCCAAAACAGTGCGTTATTGTACTTGATAAAAGAAAATATAATGCTGTTTTGATTGTATGATAAAATATACTAACCCTTAACCAACTTTTTAGGTCTATTGACATAAAATTAGTTTTGTGCTAGTCTAATAAGTCCTAAAAGGGATTTGTAATTAATTTAATTTTAATAAGAAAAAACGTATGATGAAAAAAATTGCAGTGCTTTCAATAGTACTGGGCGCAACTATGCTTGCGGTTAACTTAGTATCTGCTGATATTACTATCAAAAATAGTAATAGTTTTAGCGGAACTCAAAATGTTACTGCTAATCCAACAGCCACAGCATCTGTTTCTGATGTTAGTGCCTCAGCAACTGGTGGCAGCGCGTATGCAACTGGTGGCAGTGCTATCATCTTAAACAGTGGAAATTCAAGCGGGTATGTTAGTGCTTCTACTGGTACTGGTACTGGTACCAATGGAACAAGTGGAACTATAATTGCAGCAAGTGGAACAACAGGTGGGACAACAGCTGCAACAGGAGGGACTTCATCTTCAACAGGAGGGACTTCATCTGCAAATGCAGGAACAACTACTGCAATCACCTCTGGTAATACTTCCGTTAGTCAAAGTGGTGAATTTGATTCAGATTCAAAAATAGTTATTGATAAAGATGGAAGTTACACAAAAAAAGACAAGCATGGACGATCTCATCGTTATGATAAAAATGGCAAGGAAATCGCCTTTAAAAAATTACCTGCAAGTGGAAGTGGAGCAACTGGGTTAACTATGGTTGCAATCCTTGCGTTAATTACTGCTGCATTTGGTGTAAAAAAATATTCAGCTCAAGTAAAATAAGTTTCAAATAGCTTATACGTAGACACTTGATATCTTATATATATCAAGTGTCAATCGTATAAATTATCAATTCTATTTCGATGTTTAATATATCTGAAAAAACAAAATTTCAACTAAAAAAGGTTGCCGTACTAAGCATCCTTTTTTTGGCATTGTTTGCATTGGGATTTTATGTGGTAAACCTTCTTGATTTTAGACCTGTTGTGAAAACAACTCCAAAGCCAGTGCCTGTTATTGATTTGCAAAAAGATGAAAATCTAATAAGCAGAACCAATGATGATGGCATCAATTTGGCAGACTTTGCAGCTTGGGCAAAAGCAAACAATATTGTTAGCAAGGATGTGTATGACAATGATTCTGATGGCGATGGTTTGCTTAACTATCAAGAATATATTCACGGAACTAATCCTAATAATATTGACAGCGACGGCGACAAATTTTCCGACAAGCAAGAAATTGTTAATGGATATGATCCAGATGCACCAGGGGATGCTAAACCATTGGTATTTGTGAAGATTGAAAAAATTGCCGTTGATGCTCCAATGATTTGGTCACAAAGTGAAGACGCAAAACAATCGCTTAAAGATTTGGAAAGCGGTCTTTCTCATTTTCCAAAATCAGCAGCCCCTGGAGAAAAAGGCAATGTGATAATCTCAGGACATTCTAGCAACTATGTTTGGGCTAAAGGTGATTTCAATTATATCTTTAAAAACCTTAACGATTTGGAGGTGGGGGATATTGTTAATATAAAAACCATTCAACAAAACGGTAAGACTATTTTTTACAAATACAAGATAAGTGAAAAATTTGTCACTGTGCCCGATGATGAAAAAATATTCGCCAATCCTGATGCTCCAGTGCTGACTCTGTCTACTTGTTGGCCGCTTGGTACAAACTTCAAACGACTTATTGTTAAAGCCGAGCTTATAAAGTCATAAAGCATATAGCCCCAGTTAAATATTTTGGAGTACCAAAATTTAACGGGGTAAACATAAAACAAAAATTTCTTTTGTCATTCCCATGAAAATGGGAATCCAGGTTTAATTCTGTGACGATAATAAAAGATTGATTTGTGTATAGAACCTGGATTCCCGCCTACGCGGGAATGACAGAGTGTAAAAAATAAAAACAAAAAGTACCCTCCAAAATCCGCTTATTTAGGCGGATTTTGGCTTCAGTGGGGAAGACTATTGACAAAACCCTAATTTTCTGCTAGACTGTATAGTTCTAGAAAAAGCATCTATTTTTGAATCGGAGCTCATCTCATTAGGGAAGTATTCCAGAAATGAGGTCCGTTAAAATATAGAAAGCCCGTACGTTGACAATTAAAGTAGGATTTATATATAGTCAACCATTTATTCAACTATCTCATATTACAGAAACGAAAGGAGATTAAGATGAAAACGACAAAAATGATGATGGTAATGGCAATGATGTTTGTTATGCTCACCGCGGGCTTCGCGGTTGCTGCTATTGAAATTGACAATAGTAATGGTTTTACTGGATCACAAACCCTTACTTCCAATCCAGTCTCAACAGCAACAGTAACAGGTGTTGAGGCATATGCTGGTGGCGGAACAGGAATTGGAACTGGTGGAACAAGCATCGTAGATAACAGCGGCAATTCCCGTAATGATATTAAAGTCAATGCAGCTGGTGGCGAAGGTGGAAAAGCTGACGCCAGCATGAAAAATTCTGGCAATCTGAATTTAAATCAGACTGACAAAAGCAGATCGCTCGGGGCTTTGCCTCAAGCATACAATCATGCAATTGGTTTGCCGCTGGTGCCTATGGTTTCTTACGGCGAGTCCATTACTGGACTTCCGATAGATGCCTTAATGGCAGACTGTGAATATTTCAATGGGGAAATCTTCAACACGATGATTGCCTCAATGGAAAAAGCTGATCTTGAGTGGAGAGATGTGCAAAAACGGGTAAAGGGTTATCCGTATATAAAGCACAGCTACGGCGCTTTAAGTGCCGACGTCAATGTTCACTTTATGCGTGCTGAAACCTTGGTCCGTCTGATTAAGGAAAACCGCATAGCCGTTAGAAGTATTAAGGACGTAGGTGGGTTTACATATAACACCACTTACAAGGTCGGCGATCCGATGCTGCCGCAATATCTGAATATGTTCGCGTATCAGGATGCGAGAGCAAACGGCGCGAATGTGGTCGTGTATAAACACCAATTCAACCAGAAAAGTTTCGAATCCGAAGCAAAAGAACTCGGAGGAGGAATTTCATGGTCAGCGATTACCAAGTACCTTCTCTCTGGCTTTGGAATTGCATTAAATGCAGGTGTAGTTTCTGGACAAAATACAGAAACTGGTCGCCCCGGGGAAGCATACTATTTCGTGCATATCGACGGCTTTGTGCCCTCTATGTGTATGGAAAAAGTTGTCGCAACTTACATTGCACCCCAGCAACCTACCGCACCTCCGGTTGTTGAAAAAAAACCGGAGCCTGTACCGCAACCTACTGTGTGCTCTCAATCCAAAATGGAAATGTTTCTAAAGCGGATTCATGAGCTTACATTCAGCGAGGAAGTTGGCAACAAAGGAATTGAATTTTGTGAACCTTTTTGCTATAACAACTACATCAAGAGAGCAGAAAGGGGACATCTGAGATTTGAAATGTATATTTGCACAAAAGATGTAAAATATCTCTATGGTGCAATCGAAGATTTCGAAATTGCAGAACGTAACAAGATTTATGGTTATGATCTGCATAAACATTCAGATGTTGAGGATATCATTATTGGAGTCGAAAAGGATTTGTCCGCCGCGATTTATCAAAGGGACAAATCAATTTACGCTTTCTATAATCCCGTCATGAAAAACATTCCTGGTCTCGATCATCTTCGGAAAAAAAGAGGCATGAAATGGGAGAGACAAGAAGTGCTGAAACTTCGCTTTCTGGTGGAGAACTACGCAACTGAAGTTTCCCCATCTAAGTAACAGTCACTAGGGGCAAACTTCTTGCGAAGTTTGCCCCACAACCATCTTGGAAGTGGAGGATATCATGAAAAATTTTCTTTCAATAGTTGTTTTATTTTTTTTGCTCGTTTCCACAGCTCATGCATATGATGTCGTGGCACAGCAGCAGGCACCGGCACACGAAGTTGAAAAACCTAATGTTGTCGAACAGTCTGCACTCACGGCAAGCGGTGTCACAGCAGCTGTTGAAAACGCTGTAAAAAACAGTATGGCTAGTGTTTCTGCTAAGATTGAAAATGTCTTTAAGAAAAAAGACAGCGAAACCGGAAAGTCAATTGATGCCTTCGGGAAAAACGTTGACTCCAAGTTCGGCAATCTTTCAAGTGCAGTTCAAAAAGTTGGCGCAGATGTAAAAAATCTCGACAACAAGCTGACCGGTAAAGGTGGTGCGTTTGAAAAAAACGCCGCTAATGTCAATGATGTCAAAGCGGCTGTCAAGACGGTTGACTCAACACTGTTGAAAGTTGCTGCTTGGTTAACTTTCGTTATCCTTGCTTCCGGCCTTGGCTTCTATTTTCTCACGAAAAAAGAAGTCAGAATTGTTGGAACAAAAGTTGATGAATTGCCAATAGTTTTAAATGAACTTGAGGCGCCCATTACGTTGGAAAACATTTGCGGTAACGATGTCGTATACAAAGCACCGTTAATCGACGGAAAACGTCGCACACTTGCACTACAACGTGTCGTGAAGGATGATTATGCAACTCTTGCAGAAATTCCTCGCGGGTATGCCACAACTGTCGGCAGAATGAATAGTAGTATCATTGACATATTAACACGTGTTAATGCTGGCGAATTTGATGGGGATGATGCAAGAAGTGTTTTACAAAGGAAGTTGCTTGCACTCGCAATAACTTCTGGACAGCTGACTCTTACACCAACGGCAATACCATAAAAAAGGAGGGGGCTCGAGTAGGTATAATTTGCTCGAACCCTCTCCTAATCAATTTAACGGTTTTAATTAGAATACTCACATGAGATTCTGAAACTGCTATGCGCATGCAAGCAGTTAAAATATGGATACTCACATGAGATCCAGATGCACTCTGTACCACGCAGTGGACAGGATGTATTGTAGCAGACCTGCTGTAAATCTTTACAAGCAGTGACCCGAATTTAAAAACAACCCTTTCGCTCTGATGGCAGAGAAAAGGTGAACGTATAAAGCAATGTCGGCCACTATTTCAAATGAAATATGTGGTCTTTTTGTTTGTCAAAAAAGCTATCTGTAGCCGAATATGGCCCCGCCTGCAACGCTATGCGTAGCATTGCGGGCAGGTTGACAAAATATACAATATTTGATAAACTAACAAGTCAACTATTTTGATATTTTGAATTTAAATATGACTGCAAAAGAAAAAAATATTAGACCAAAACATAACATCTCTGAGTTGGGATTGCGTAGCAAGAGATATTTGTTGTTTGTTGGAAGCTTAACAAAGCGCGAAGGTGCTCATTATTTGATTGAGGCTTTCAAGCAGTTGGAGGACACAGCAAAAACACCAAACAATTTCAAATTGGCAATTGCAGCAAATGGAGATGAGGTTGATGATGAGGATTATGTGAAATATTTGAAAACAATCAGCGAGCGAAGGGATAATATAATTTTCTTTTGTGCTCGAAAGAAAAGCACCATCAAGCAATTGTTTTCATCCGCGTATCTTTATGTGCAGCCCTCTGAAATAGTTTTGTCGCAAGATACTTTGATGGAAGCGATGGGATATGGACTTGCTCCACTGATAAGTGATGCAAAAGAGAACGTTAAGGTTGTCGGTAGTAATGGTTTTTTCTTCAAAGCAAAATCAGTTTTGAATCTTCGTGACCGCTTGGCATATTTGCTCAGTCGCAGCGAAGAAGTTTCTGTGATGAGCGATCGATCCAAAAAACGCGCACAAAAATATTTGGAGAAAAAAGCAGTATTAAATAACAAGGCAGTTGTTGAAAAGGAAATAATTTTAGAAAAAAATATATGGAAATGGAAAAACTTATTGAAAAAAAATTAGTCAATCGCGTGGGTTTATCATCGCGAGTGGTTGTGGTGGGAATAATCTTTTCCGCTGTTTTTTTCTTGCTTTTGATTGATTTGTTTAAAACATATCAAAGTGAAATTTCAATTTTAGTAAGCGCCAAATCACAGGTTGCTGCCAAACAGCAGTCTCAGATTGTTAGTAATATTTCAGAGCTTCCAAAAACATTGGCTTTTTATGAAAGGATGCTAAAAAACAATTCTGATATGCGAGATGTTACTAAAGGACTTTCTCCGCAAAAAAGAAAAGACAAGTGGAATGAAATGCTAACAGTAAAGCGAGCCGGTTTTGATGCTTCTGTTGTTAAGATTGCAATCACAACCTCTCATAAAGCTGATTCTGAGCAACTTGCAATCAAGACTGCCCGCACTCTTTTCGATACTTCAGCTTTTTATTATAATATAAAGAAAGATGTTGATTTACGAATTGTTGATGGTCCGATTACTAGGGTTTATATTTCAAATTGGTTTTGGCTTTTTATATTCAGTATTATTGCTGGCTTCTCAATTTCTGGGCTTTTGCAATATTTGCTTTTTGAAAGTAAAAAGTTTTCAATCAAAAAACCTGAGTTTTTGAAAATGGGTTCATTTTTTGAATTCAAAAAAAATCCAAACATTCCCGTTGAAGAAGAATTGGAAATGCTTAATAATCTTTATAAAAACCAGCAAGCTGAGCAAACATTTGATTTTGAACAAGAACAAAAAGAAGAGTTTGGAAATTTGGAATATGAGAAAAAATTTCAAGAAATGAAAAAAATTACCAAGAGTCTTGAGCCGGACAAATATCCTAATTTTCCTGAAATGCCAATTGCTCACAAAGTTGAAGCTAGTGCGCCAGCCAATCTTCCAATTGCTGACGATTCATTCTTTATTCAAAATGAAGCGCCAATAGAATTAGAATCTGCACCATCACAATCAGTAGAAAGTGAACAGGATTCGATTTCCAGCGAAACGAGAGAACCAACTCCCGAAGAGTTGAAAAAACGCTTGAACGAACTTTTGAAAGGAAAAATCTAGAAATACGAATGACGCAAATTTTATGCTAATACGCGAATATGCGAATATTTGTATTCGAATTAATTTGCATATTTGTATCATACGCATTCATTCGCAAATTCGTATTATATTTTTATGAAGAAATACTCCTTAAAATTCTGGGTTATTTTCTGGAGTGTCTCCGGTCTTTTTTTGCTAGGTTGGTTTTTTTATTGGAATACTCAAAACAGGGGAGTGGCTTCGAGCGTGGAAAATGTTTTGTCTTTTTTGCCAATAAATGATTCCCAAAAAAAAGAATACCAGGCTCTGACGAAAGTTGGAGATTTTTTGCTTAAAAGTGATGACAAAGAAAAAAAATTGCTAGTGCTGTTTCAAAACAATATGGAGATACGCCCAGGTGGTGGTTTTATCGGCGCATTTGGGATTGTGAAATTGAAAAATGGAAAAATTATTTCTTTGGAAACGCACGACCTTTCTAATTTCGATGCAAAAATTCCCAACATAATAACTCCACCATATCCACTTGAAGAAACGGGAGTGGCTGATTTTTGGAAATTGCGCGACTCCAATTTTTCTCCTGATTTTGCAATAAACGCCAAAAAGGCTGAAGAATTTTATCAACTGGGTGGAGGAGAAGAAGATTTTGATGGTGTGATTGGGATTACTGCAAATGTCTTATCTTCCATTTTGAAAATAACAGGTCCGATATCCATCGAAGGATATCCCGGAACGTATAATAGTGACAATGCAATTTTGTCATTGGAATATCAAGTGGAAAAAGCTTTCGAGGAGCAGGGGATTGATCGTGGCGAAAGAAAGTTAGTAATGGCTGATTTTGCTAAAGAAATTGAAAATAGGGTTTTTGCTTTTTCTGTTTCACAAAAAATTGAACTTGGAAAAATTCTCTTGGAAGATTTGAATAAAAAAGACATCCAACTTAACTTTAAGGATAAAAAGTTACAAAATGAAGTTGAGAATGCTAATTGGGCAGGAGTAATGGATCAAAATTGGGATAAGGATTATTTAATGATCGTGGATGCTAATGTCGGCGCTTTTAAGAGTGATTACTATGTTAAACGATCGATTGATCATACAGTTGATCTTTCCAAGGAAATCCCAGTTGCGTATTTGAAAATAACTTACAATCATACCGCTACTCAGAAAGATTGGATGACGCGAGATTATCGTGATTATTTGCGAGTATACATTCCAGAAAATTCCCAGCTGATTGATCAGAAAAATTTTGATGATACACGATTTGGCGCTGAATTTGGCAAGAAATATTTTGGAGCAATCGTGCGAGTGCCAATTGGAACATCTAAGACTGTAGAAATAAATTACAATTTGCCGCAAGAGTTAAAGAATGATTATAATTTAAAGATTCAAAAACAAGCAGGACTCAATGATGTGCCAATAGTTTTTCATCTTATAAGGGAGGATGGAACAACAGAGGAATTTTCCAAGGTTATGAATAGCGACCTAGTTCTTAGTGACTTAAAATAGTTTACAAGCAGAAAAGAAAAAGGGTTGCCAAATGGCTGCCCTTTTTCTTTTCTTTAAAATATATTATGATTAAGAGGCTAAAAGTCTATGTCATTCCGGACTTGATCCGGAATCCAGGATTTAGCACATAACAGTTATCCTAATAATATCTATAATAATATTTATAATCGTATTGCAACATCCTGGATTCCTGCCTCCGCAGGAATGACAAGGGGATAATCTTATCTTATGGAAATTGAAAAAACAAAATTTGAAGGGGCTTATTTGATAAAGCCAAAAGTTTTTGATGATGAAAGGGGATTTTTTATGGAATCATATTCAAAGAAAAGATTAAAAGATCTTGGAATTGAAGCTGATTTTGTGTTAGATTGTCATTCTAAATCAGTTACCAAAGGTGTTTTGCGCGGTCTTCATTTTCAACTCCCGCCTTACACTCAGGCTAAATTGGTGCGTGTAACCAAGGGCGCTGTTTATGATGTAATCGTGGATTTGCGTAAAGATTCAAAAACTTTTGGACAATGGGAAGGCTTTGAGCTTACGGATAATAATTTTTATATGCTTTTTGTGCCAAAAGGTTTTGCTCATGGATTTTGCACATTAGTTGACGATACTGAATTTCAATATAAGTGCGATAATGAATACACGCCTTCTGCTGAAGGTGCAATTGCGTGGAACGATCCAGATTTAAAAATATTTTGGCCGATAGAAAATCCGATTTTGTCAGACAAGGATGCAAAAGCACAAAAGTTCTCAGAATTTAATTCACCATTTTAAGTCATATAACATAAAACATATAGCATATAACAAAATGCATTTAGAATTTTTGTTACATGTTACATGTTACATGATTCATGAAACTATTAGTTACTGGTGGTGCCGGTTTTATCGGCAGCAATTTTGTTCACTATATTTTAAAAACTTATCCAGATTATGAAGTTATTAATTTGGATGCACTGACTTACGCTGGAAATTTGGAAAATTTGAAGGAATTGGAAGGCAATCCTCGTCACAGGTTTGTGAAAGGGGATATTTGCGATGCCGATTTGGTGGATAAATTGGCTAAGGAGGTTGATATTATTGTGCATTTTGCCGCAGAATCGCACGTAGACCGCTCTATTTTGGACTCAGCGGCGTTTGTACGTACAAATGTAATAGGAACGCACACTTTGCTCGAAGCTGCCAAGAAGGCAGGGAATTTGCGCTTCCACCACGTGTCTACAGATGAGGTTTTTGGGTCTCTAGGACCTCAAGACGCACCTTTTTCAGAGGTAACGCCTTATGATCCCAGATCGCCATATAGCGCCTCCAAGGCAGGCTCAGATCACTTAGTGAGGGCATATTTTCACACTCATAATCTCCCAGTCACGATTTCAAATTGCTCCAATAATTACGGCCCATATCATTTTCCAGAAAAATTAATTCCATTGGTAATTACAAACTTAATGGAAGGTAAAAAAATTCCTGTATATGGTGACGGCTTGCAAGTTCGCGATTGGCTTCACGTTGAAGATCATTGCAGAGCAATTGATACTATTATTCACAAAGGTACGATTGGAGAAACCTATTGTGTCGGTGGTAATGGAGAAAAAACAAATATTGAAATTGTTAAAACTATTTTGGGACTTCTTTGTCGCGATGAAAGTTGGATTGAATATGTTGAAGATAGAAAAGGACACGACAAGCGTTATGCAATAAATTTTGATAAAATTAAAAACGAACTCGGCTTCGAGCCTCAGATAACTTTTGAGCAGGGTATCGAAAAAACGGTAGCTTGGTTTCAAGCGAATGAGTCTTGGTGGAAAAACATCAAAAGCGGAGATTATGAAAAATATTATCAAAAGCAATACAAAAAATAATGGGGAGCAAGCATGAAATTTTGCTAGGACTTACTACCACGCCCAAGTCTGATTGGCGAGGAAAGGTGGAGGAAATGAAAAAATTCGGAATCAAGAAGATTGCGCTTTTTCCGACATTTCTAAGAGTTGAGCAGCGCAAAGAGTTGTACGAGTTGCTTGAACAAATCGAGGATTTAGAAATTCCTCACGTGCATCTAAGGGATGATATGGAACAATGGGAGTTGGATCTTTTTGAAAATAAATATAAGACTCAATTATATAATGTACACATTAAACATGTTTCAGTGCTGACATATCGACAATATTTATCAAAAATATACGTTGAAAATCATTTTTGCATACTTCCCATTGAGGTTATTGAGAGCTGTGCGGGAATCTGTTTTGATGTTTCACATCTTGAATCATCCAGAATCCGCAGAAGGTCAGAATATGCTCAAATTATAGATACATTAAAAAAATATACCGTAGGATGTTGTCATATATCTGGGGTCAATAAAAATTTATTTAATATAAAAAATTATTTTATTGGATTTGATCGTCATTACATGAAAAATCTTAAGGAACTTGATTATATTGGACAATATCGGCAATATTTGCCATACTATATCAGCTTAGAACTGGAGAATTCCTTTGAGCAACAGCTAAGAGCAAAGGAGTATATAGAGAAAATAATAAACACATAACATATTTCAAGAGTTATAGGTTCCGCTAGACTTTATGAACTTTATAACTTTATGAACTTTATAACTTTATGAAAGTTTTAATAATAGGCGCCAAGGGAATGCTTGGACAAGAGTTGGTTGAGGTTTTTAAAAAAGACAGTGATTACAAGGTAACGGCTTGGGATTTTGCTCAGATTGACATCACTGATGAAAATCAAGTAAAAGAAAAAATTTCTAAACTCTCGCCAAATATAATCTTGAACGCTGCAGCATATAACGCAGTAGATGCTTGTGAAAAAGACAAGGCTGAGTTTGCCAAGGCAAAAATGCTAAACGGCAAAGCTCCTGGATATCTTGCAAAAGTTGCTAAAAAATTGGATGCGATACTTGTGCAATATTCTACGGACTATGTTTTTTCTGGTTATCCTGATATTCCAGAGCCAAGCGGTTGCAGTGGTTCATGTGGATCATGTTCGCTTCATGAAAATTTTGCACCTCAAGTTGGATTTGATGAAAATGCAATCGCACAGCCAATTCAAAACTATGGAAAATCAAAATTGATGGGCGAAGATGCAGTTGAGAAAAATGGTGAAAAATATTATATCATCCGCCTCTCAAAACTTTTTGGAAAACCTGCAACTTCAAAAACCGCCAAAAAGAGTTTTTTTGATGTGATGTTGGAAGCTGGTAAAAAAAATAAAGAGGTTAAAGTAGTAGATGAAGAAACAAGTCTTTTTACATACGCACCAGACTTGGCGAAAAAAACCAAGGAGATTATTGAAGCTGAAAAACCTTTTGGAATTTATCATGTGACCAATGAGGGTCCTTGCACTTGGTACGAAGCAGTTGTAGAATTATATAAGATGGCTAAGATTAAGACTAAAGTGGTTCCTGTGAGCTCAGATGAGTTTCCCAGGCCTGCTGCTCGGCCATATGTTTCAACATTGATTAACACGAAATTAAATCCACTGCGAAGTTACAAATTGGCACTGCGAGAATACCTAAAAAATAAAAAATAAAACATTTTTAATTTTTCAAATTTTCAATTTACAATTCACAATTTTCAATTAATAACCAATGACCAAATTTTCAAACATTTAAACATTGAAAATTCAATGAAAATTGAAAACTGATCATTGAAAATTAACAGATATGGCTTTTGAAATAATAAAAAAACAAGACAAGCAAGTTTTTGATGCTATCAATGGTGAAATGAAGCGCCAGCAGGAGGGAATGGAGTTGATTGCGTCTGAAAATTATGTTTCTAAAGCAGTGCTTGAAGCGTTGGGCTCTGTTTTTACAAATAAATATTCTGAAGGATATCCTGGCAGACGATATTATGGCGGACAGCAATATACTGACGTGATTGAAACATTGGCCATTGAGCGTGCAAAAAAACTTTTTGGCGCTGAGCATGTTAATGTCCAACCTCACTCAGGCGCACCTGCCAATATGATTGCATATAACGCAATTTTAAAACCGGGAGACACCGTGCTTGGGATGGATCTTTCTCACGGTGGACATTTGACACACGGACACCCTCTGACACTTTCTGCACAAATATATAATTTTATTGGATATAAAACAGGCAAGGATGGACTGATTGATTACAAAGAATTAGAAAAAATGGCCATCAAGCATAAGCCAAAATTAATTCTAGCTGGGTTTTCCGCATATACAAGGCAGGTTGATTACAAAAAATTTGCGGCAATTGCAAAAAAAGTTGGCGCAATTTCTATGTTTGATATTGCGCACATTGCGGGACTTGTTGCAGGAAAAGCAATTGAGAATCCTGTGCCATTTTTTGACATTGTGACCACCACCACACACAAGACCCTGCGTGGTCCACGTGGAGGAATGATTATGTGCAAAGCTGAATTTGCCAAAGCAATCGATAAATCTGCTTTCCCTGGATTTCAAGGTGGACCGCATATGAACAACATTGCAGCCAAAGCTGTGGCTTTTGGAGAAGCGCTTAAACCTGCGTTTAAAGTGTATGCCAAACAAGTGATCAAAAACGCCAAAGTTTTAGAAAAAGAATTAACAAAACGTGGATACAAAATTATGTTTGGCGGCACAGATTATCATATGGTGCTTGTTGACGTGATGGGTAGCAAAGAAGTTACAGGGAAAGAAGCGGAGCATGCTCTTGATGAAGCCGGAATTACAGTCAATAAAAATATGATTCCAGATGACCCAAGAAGCCCGATGGATCCAAGTGGAATTCGAGTTGGCGTGCAAGCAATCACGTCGCGTGGAATGAAAGAAAAGGAAATTAAAATGATTGTAGAGTGGATTGATGCTATTATTACTGCTTATAATGATAAAAAAACATTGGCTGAAATTAAAAAAGATGTGACGAAATTTTGCAAGAAGTTTCCAATATATCCAAGCGTGTAAAAATAATTTTAAATTTTAAGTTTTAAATTTAAAATGAATTTCAAATGATTAAATGTTTTAAAATTTAGACATTTAGATTTGATTTAAAATTTTAAATTTAGCCTTTAAAATTAATGTAAATATGGGGGATTTAAAAGTAAAAAAACGCAAAATGAAAGGAATAGTGTTGGCTGGCGGAACAGCGACAAGGCTTTTTCCAATGACAGCAACAACTAGCAAACAACTTTTGCCAGTATATGACAGGCAAATGATTTTTTATCCACTTAACACTTTGATTAAAGCTGGCATTAAAGATATTTTGGTTATTGTGGCACCAGAACATTCTGGACAATTTTTAAATCTACTTGGATCGCTATTGAAAAAACATGGGATTCATATTACATTTGAAGTACAGTCCTCGCCGCGAGGACTTGCTGAAGCACTGACGCTTGGCGAAAATCATATTGGAGAAGACAACGTGGCTCTTATTTTGGGAGATAACATCTTTGAAGATGATTTCGCTTCTCAAATAAAAGAATTTAGAAGTGGTGGTCATGTGTTTGCCAAAAAAGTATCAGACCCAGAAAGATTTGGTGTTGTGAAATTTAACAAGAACAACAAAGCTGTTGAAATCGTAGAAAAACCAGTTGAATGGATTAGTGACTATGCCGTGACCGGACTTTATTTATATGACAACAATTGCGTTCAGATTGCCAAAAATATGAAGCCATCGGATCGCGGAGAAATTGAAATAACAGATGTTAACAAAGCATATCTCAAGAAAAAACAATTGGAAGTTACATTGTTTGATGGGCAATGGCTTGATGCTGGAACTCCAGATTCTCTTTTGGAAGCAAGTATTATTGTTAAAGAAAAGGGGATTAGTAGAAATTTTCATCCGATTTTAGATGAAGCAATCAAAGAATTCAACGAGGAATTGAAAATTCGCAGCAAAAAACGTTTACAGTAAAAATTTACATATAAAAAAACATGCAAAAGATTAGAAAGGCAATTTTACCAGTAGCAGGATTTGGAACAAGATTTCTGCCAGCTACAAAAGCACAACCAAAAGAAATGCTGCCAATTGTGGACAAGCCTGTGATTCAATATCTTGTTGAAGAAGCAGTGGCTGCAGGAATCGAGGAAATTATTTTTGTTACTGGCCGAGGTAAACGTGCAATTGAAGATCATTTTGACATTTCATATGAATTGGAAGACACATTGGTGGAAAAAAACAAACAAGAACTGCTAGAAACCGTGCAAAAGATTTCAGGACTAGCAAAATTTTCATATGTGCGTCAACCAAAACCATTAGGAGATGGGCACGCGCTCTTGCAAGCAGCACATTTGCTCAATGGTGAGCCAGCCTTGGTTATTTTTGGAGATTGCCTATATGACAGTGAAGTACCCGCATCAAAACAATTGATGGATACTTTTGAAAAATATGGGGATCCCGTAATTGGGCTGAGTGAGGTTCCTATGGAACAAGTTAGCGCATTTGGTGTTATTGATGGAGTTAAAATTGACGACAACACCTATGAGATTAAAGGTATGGTTGAAAAACCAAAACAAGAAGATGCTCCATCAAACTTGGTGGCTGTTGGGAAATATATCATTACTCCAGAAGTTTTTGATGTTTTGGCTACGATGGAAAATGGAAAGTCTGGCGAAATACGATTGGCGGATGCTTTTGATATTATGTTGAATAACAAGCGCCCAATGCATGGAAGAGTCCTTGAAGGAGAATGGCTTGATACAGGAGATAAGTTTAATTTCGTGAAAGCTACCATTCATATGGGGCTAAAACATCCGGAAATTGGAGATAAACTTCGCGCGTATCTCAAAGGTTGCAAAAATATATAGAAAAATCCCGCTCAAAAGGCGGGATTTTTTATAGGGAAAAAATTTTTGAAATTTCTGACTGGTTTGACATAAATCAATCAATATGCCACAATAATTAACCATCTTTTAATAGGCAACAGGGATATGTATTGGATATACCTGACCATATTTACTTTTATAGTTTTTGTTCCAACCTTCGTGCGAAAGGGATTTTATACTTTTGATGTGACTCAGACTCAAGAATTTGTGATTTTATTGCTTGGCTCCGTCGCTATGTCAATGTATTTGTTTTTGGATAGAAAGATGAAAAAGAATGTTGCTGAAAAAGGCACTATTCAAATTCAAGCCAGTCGAATGAAAAAAGATTTGCAACAATCTTATTCGTATATTGGAGAAATAAATCGCAAGCTTGATATTTTGGAAAACATAGCTCTTGGATATCCTGAAAGTTCCAAGTTGACACACAGAAATGAAGGTGAATTGTACGAATCAATTATGGACGCTATTGAATTGTTTGGAAAGTCAAAACAATTTGCACTGCGATTTGTTTCTGCAATAGATTTTACTATACTTAAGGAAATAAAAAGTATTCCAAAAAATAAATTAGATTTTTCATTAAAAAATCGTAAGGTTGAAATAAATTACTTTGAATCGGAAGATTTTATCGTAGTAACATCGCCCAAGGCTATTGATAACATTTTTTCGTACATTGTAATAAAAAAGGAAATACCAAACCAAAAACTTGATGATGTTGAAATGATGAAAACTCTTGCCGCACAAGCCCTGTTTATTTTTATGTTTATGCGCCACAAAAAACAGATTAAATGCGTAATCTAGGGTGATTATTGGGCTTGCTGTAAACTTGAAATTAAATTATAATAAACTTATTGTTTTCTGAAAGATTAAGGCTTTTAATAACCAAGAGACAAGAAACAATAACCAAACAAATTCTAAACAACAATATCCAAATCCAAAGCAGTTGTATTGTTTGATGTTTGTATCTTGGTTATTGTTGTTTATTTTTTTAAAAAAATCTATGCAAGTAATATTCCTACAAGATGTTAAAAACGTTGGCAAAAAGGGACAAATTAAAAATGTTCCAGATGGTTATGCTCGCAATTTTTTACTAGCGCGAAAATTAGCAACAGTAGCAAACGCTACAAGTCTGGCTAGTGTTAAACAAGAAGAAGATAAGAAAAAACTTCAAGTAGCTTTAGAAAAACAAACCGTTCAGAAATTAGCTACGGCTATTGATGGCAAGAAATTTATCATAAAAGCACGCGCAAAAGATGGAAAACTTTTTGGCTCAATTACCGCTAAGGATATAAACAAAGAAATCAAGAAGGCTGGTTTTGATATTCCAGAAAAGGCAATCGCCGCTGATCATATTAAGGATTTAGGAGAAAAAAAGGTAACTATCAGCCTTGATTTTGGTATAAAATCAACCATAATTATAGTGGTTGACCCCGCTTAGAAAAATGAAAATATAAAAGTTTACAGTATAACAGTCTAAGTTTTTAATGTTATAAATTAACAAAAAGTTGGTTTGTCATTTTTCTAACGGGGTTGAACAAGCTTAAAAAAAGGTATATACTAATAAATAAGGGGTTGGACTTTTTAGCAATAAAACAGGGGTCGCATTTAAGCGACTTTTTGCATATAAATTACTAACAATACAAATACGCAAATTAATGCAAATGATGCAAATATGCAAATGTTTTTCATTCGCATATTCGTAGATTCGCATAATATTCGTAGATTCGTATCGGTATTATGGAAAATCGAAAATACATCTTTGTGATGGGAGGCGTGATGAGCGGTGTGGGAAAGGGGATTACAACATCTTCAATCGGTGCAATTTTGAAAGCCCGAGGATATAAAGTAACGGCGCTTAAAATTGATCCATATGTGAATGTTGATGCTGGAACAATGAACCCAACTGAGCACGGAGAAGTTTTTGTGCTGGATGATGGAGATGAAACCGATCAAGATATGGGAAATTATGAGCGTTTTATGGACATCACTCTTTCTCGTGATAACTATATGACAACTGGTCGCGTGTATGAATCAGTGATTCATCGTGAACGCAATTTGGAATATGCCGGAAAATGTGTGCAGGTTGTGCCTCACATTCCCTTGGAAGTTATCGATCGCATCGTGCACGCGTCAAACAAGGACAAATCTGAAATAACTCTTATTGAAATTGGTGGAACCGTCGGCGAATATGAAAACATCTTGTTTATGGAAGCCATCCGAATGATGAAAATAAAGCATCCGGAAGATGTGCTTTCTGTGATGGTAAGTTATGTTCCTTGTCCTAATATGGTGGGTGAAATGAAAACCAAGCCAACTCAACATGCTGTACGAACAGTAAATGCTGCTGGTGTTCAGCCAGACATTATTGTGGCGCGCTCCGAAATGCCGATGGATGCCAAGCGCAAAGAAAAGATTTCTAATTTCTGTTCTGTACCAGAGGAATGCGTGATAAGCGCTCCTGATGCCAAAAGCGTATACGAAGTTATCACCAATTTTGAACGTGACAACTTGAGCAAAATTATTCTCAAGAAACTTCGACTTAAACCAAAAAAATCAGATTTGAAGCAATGGGAAGATTTGATCAAGCGTGTGAAAAATCTTAATGGCAAAGTTAAAATTGGAATCGTGGGAAAATATTTTGGCACAGGAGATTTTGTTTTGTCTGATGCATACATTAGCGTGATTGAAGCAATCAAGCACGCTGGATATAAAGTTGGTGTGAAAACAGAAATGGATTGGATAAACTCTGAAATTTTTGAAAAAGATCCAGAAAAAATAGAAGAGCTTTCGCAATATGACGGAATCCTGGTTCCAGGTGGATTTGGTGGACGCGGAATTGAAGGAAAAATAAAAGCTATCAAATATTGTCGAGAAAATTTAATTCCATATTTTGGAATTTGCTATGGAATGCAGCTTCAGGTTATTGAATATGCTCGCAATGTCCTTGGTCTTGGCGAAGCGCACACAACCGAAGTGAACCGCGACACATTGCATCCCGTGATTGACATTATGCCTGAACAAAAAAAGAATTTGGAAGATGGAAATTATGGAGCGACAATGAGACTTGGCGCATATGATGCAGTGCTGGAAAAGGGCACACTTGCATATGATGGATACAAAAAAACAAAAATTTCTGAACGTCACAGGCATCGTTGGGAAGTTAATCCAAAATATATCAAACAAATTGAAAAAGCTGGGCTTGTTTTTTCTGGGAAATCTCCAGATGGAAAGCTGATGGAAATTGCCGAACTTCCGAAGTCTCAGCATCCATTTTTCCTCGGAGCGCAATTCCACCCAGAATTCAAATCTTCCCCCCTCAAATCCCATCCACTTTTCTTTGAATTCGTAAAAGCCGCAAAAGTAAAAGCAGGGAAGAAATAAAACAAGTTTTTAAAGTTATAAGGTTTGTAAGGTTCATAAAGTAGAATACATGCCTGAGGAATATCTTGACATTGTTGATGAAAATGGCAACCTGACCGGAGAAAAAGAACTTCGCAGTGTTTGTCATGAAAAAGGTTTGTGGCACAATGTTGCTGTGGCATATTTTTATCGAATTAAGAATAATAAACTTGAATTACTCGTACATTTAAGATCAAAATTTAAAGAGCAGAATCCTAATAAGTGGTCAATGCGTTTCGGTGGGCATGTGGAGGCAGGTTCAACCATAGAGGAAACCGTTATTAAGGAAATTTGGGAAGAAGCTGGTGTGAAAATACTGCTTGAAGAAATAATTACTGGAGCAAAAAGTTTTTACGATGGCGAAAATAATAAGGAAATTGGCAATAGTTATTATTATAATTTCAAAGGTGATTTAAGAGACTTGACCTTTAATGACGGAGAAGTGCAAGAAGTTAAGTGGATGAATATTGACGATATAGAAAAATCCATGAGAAATGATTCAAATATATGGGACTCTCAAAGTATTAATAGATTCCTTATTAGAAAAAATGATATACTTTCTAAAATAAAATAACGATAAAGCAAAAGAAACCTCTCTCGAGGTTTCTTTTTTTAGTCTTGTGTTTCTGAAAAGCTAACAAGCTAATGCCTAATAAGCTGTTTTTACTATTTTGCTTTCTTAGCGATTCTTGCAACCAAATGCTTTCTAACAGTCTTTCGCATATTTGGTTTTCTTGCAACTTTCCAAGCTCCTTTTTTCTTGCCGGCTTCGTTGGTCTTAAGATTAACGCGAAGTTTTGCTCCAGCTTTCTTAGCACCAGTCTTTCTTGGTTTAATTTCAATCGGTGTGTCAGATTTTTCAACTGCCACGTAACGACGAGTTACCAATACTCCAGTAAAGTTACGAACTTTTTTTGAAGTGAATTTTACAATTCCATCAACGAGAGCCATCAATGTATCATCATTGCAACGCATCACATTTTTTCCTGCATGATAAGCAGTTCCACGTTGTCGGATGATGATGTTTCCAGTTTTTACTTTTTGATTTCCAAAGATCTTAACACCAAGTCTTTTCGAGATTGAATCTCGTCCGAGTTGGGTAGACCCACCAGCCTTACGATGCGCCATAATGAGTAACTAGTCATCAGTAATCAGTAATCAGTCATCGGACTGAATAGGTTAATAATTCCTAGGGCAAAATTAATTTTAAAAAAATATATCCGCTCAATAAAAACTTAACTCAATACTATATCCATAAATATAATTTTGGGTTAAAATCAAATAGCGGTGGACATTGTGATGATTGCCAGAAAATTGTTGTCGCTTGGCGGCGACACGCACCCAGCGCGGATGCACAATTGACTGAAGCCATCACTCAGTGTTACAGGATTTATTCTAACAGAATTAATGATTATGTCAACCCCGTTAGAAATTTCAAAATTATACTTTTAATTAATATTTAGCCCTTATTTTTTAATTCATAATATCTAGAAATACAATACTTGTGAAATTTCTAACGGGGTCAACCAAAATCAAAGACTTTTTTATAAAAAATGAGACTAAAATCGTACTTTTTATCGGTTTTTGCCTAATTAGCGCTATTTCATTTGAATTTGGGATGCTGCAAGGTCAAAAATGGCAGCAAAAGCCCCTCATAATAGAGAAGCCTTCTGATACACGAGAAAGGCAGGAAACAGCAAATCAGGGCAATTTAGAGGCCTCTGACGCGACTAAAACTGCCACAACACCCCAAATAACCGTCAAAGGTGCCGCAACCACAAATACTGCAAACTGCGCCTATGTCGGCAGCAAAAATTCCGATAAATTCTATCTCCCAACCTGCTCCTACGCCAAACGCGTCAAACCCGAAAACCTCGTCTGCTTCAAAACTGCCGACGAGGCATTGGGGCAAGGGAGAACAGAAAGCAAATGCGGCAAATAAAATTTAAAGAGGTGTCCGGATTTCCGAACACCTCTTATTGACAGCAATGAACCAGAATAGACCTTTGAACGAACCGAGAAAGGCTGGTATTTCAAGGACGACTCCATGGAGGCTGGCGCCAACATTTCATAGTCTCCCAGCTATCCTACACATTCCTTGGTAATCTAAACCAGTCAGGGTAGGGATTCGAACCCATACACGCCTCAGGCCCCGTTTCATTTGCTCATTAATACAATATCAATTTTGAAACATTTGTCAATGCATATTAAAATTAATAAAAAAATAAGATCTACAAAAATATAGCAAGCACTATCATACTATCGAGTGTGATAGTGCTTGCCGAAAAATAAAATAACAAAATTATAAAAATAAAAAAATCTATGGCGAAATATTATTCAAAATTATCCAAAAAAGAAATAGACAAAATTTTATACCAGCTTTGTCTGGCAATTGCTGAAATTAAAGATCCTAACGAAGCCGCGGAGCTTTTACGTGATCTACTTTCTTATAGGGAATCTGAAATGATTGCCAAGCGTCTCAAAATTGCTGAACTGCTAGTTAAAGATTTAACCTATCAGGACATTGAGGAAACCTTAAAGGTCAGTGCAACAACTATTGCACGAGTGCATGAATGGCTGCAAATTTCAGGGGAAGGATATCAAAAGGCAATCGCACGAACCAAGGAAAAAATAACAAAGCAAGATAATGCAAACATCGATTTTGAAAATTGGAGTTCTCTTAAAAAGAAATTTCCTGCCTATTATTGGCCGGATATTTTGTTAGAAAATATCGTAGCAAATGCCAATAAAAAACAAAGGGCTCAGATGCAAGTTGTTATCGATAAGCTAGACAAGGCGAAAGAAAAACCAGCAATCTACAAAAAACTAAAGCGCCTAATCCTTGCAAACTCGCATGTTCAACAATAATATTAATGCAAACCAGAATCGGCAAACACTATCACACTCGATAGCGTGATAGTGTTTGCCGATAATATTTTGGAATAAATTTGAAAGATGTGGGGAAATCGGGTATGCTTTAAGAATAAATACTAGAGTGGATGCCGGTGCATAGCAAGCTGTTTAATAGTTAATATTTTGTATAAATTTAAATTAGCAATATGTCTATTGAAAATTCATTGGAAAATAAAATTGAACAGCAAGGGTTTGAGGAAAATCCATTTGAGCATGAAATTGTTTCAAGAGAATGGATCAGTAGTGTTGAGGGAGAAAAAGATATGGCAAGGGATAAAGAAATTTATCCTAGACTTTCAAAATGGATTAAAGAGGTGAATCCGAAGGTTGTTGTTGAGATTGGATCAGGACAAGGAATTTGTTCAGATAGGATGGCTAAATACAATGGAAAATATATCGGAATTGAGCCATCAAAAATTCTAACTGAACGCGCAGTAGAATTATATAAAAATGAAAAAAGGGATTTTATGCTTGGCAATGCATATTCATTGCCATTGCCAGATGAATGCTGCGATGCAAGTTTTGCTATTAATGTTTGGTTTCATTTAGAAAATATTAACCAAGCCGCAAAGGAACTTACACGAATATTAAAACCGGCAGGCAAGTTTATGATTATTACTGTAAATCCCGATGAATATGAGGGCTGGATAAAATCGTATGATAATATAGAAGAAAATGGTAAAAAAATTATCGGAAAAGCAAACACCCCTATAACACCACTCACAAGAAACACTTTTTACAAGCATTCAATGAAGGAAATCGATGAATCATTTAAAGAGAATGGTTTAATAATAAATTCAATTGAGCCATTTGACTTTGGTAATGGCGGTACGAAATATTTTATGCAAATAATTGGAACAAAATAATATGGAAAATAAACGAGTTAAAACCTTTGAAGAAATTGAGGAGCATTTGAAAACTAATTTAATTCAAATTGGAATGGAGATTGGGGAGATTGAGAATTTTTTGAAATTGGGAGAAGAGCTTTTGGAAAAAGAAAGGAAGCTGCAAGAGGGAAGTCCTGTTAAAAATGAAGAAATTATTGAAAAATATAAAAACGATATTGAGAAATTACAAAAGGGTTTGGAAATGTTTTTAGGGATCAAAGAGGAAATGCAAAACACTTTAGCCAAGCTTGTTGAAACAAAAGCGAAAGCCGATGAGCATATAAATAAGTTATAAAGTTGAAAGTTATAAAGTAAGCCAAACATGCATCCCGTATTCCCTTTGCACCATATGAAGTACGTAGGCGAAAAACGAGTGATGAGCGTTAAGAAATTTTGAAACGTAGCGAGAGTCAGCAGACTACGAGCGAAGTGTAAATTTTAGCGAAGAGCGAAGTTTTTGCCACAGTATCTTCATCAGGTGCGAGCTTTTCTTTCCTCCAGGTTTCTTTTTGCGGGAAAAAGAAATGTGGAAACGAGCCTGTATCCGTAATTAATTATCAAAAATATTTATGAATAAAAAAACAATCGTTATTTCACTTGGTGGTTCATTGATTGTACCGGAAGAAATTGATTGGAAATTTGTGAAACAGTTTAAAAAGGTTATTGAAGGTGGAATTGCCAAGGGTTTTCGTTTTATTATCATTACTGGTGGAGGAAAAACTGCAAGAAAATATATTGAAGCTGGCGCAAAAGTGGGAGACATTGACGACGAGGACAAAGATTGGATTGGGATTCATGCCACACGCATGAATGCACACTTCATCCGAACTATTTTTAAAAAACATGCGCATCCAACGATTAACAAAAATCCATATGATTTGGAAAGTTTTTTAAAAGCCAAGGAATCAGTCTTAGTGGCCGCTGGATATAAACCTGGAAATTCTACTGATTATATTGCAGTGCTGCTCGCTAAACATTTTGATGTTAAAAAAATTGCCAATCTTTCCAATATTGATTACGTTTGCGACAAAGATCCAAAGAAACACAAAGATGCTAAAAGAATAAAAGAAATAAATTGGAATGATTTTCAAAAAATAGTCGGCGAAACTTGGGATCCTGGTTCCAATGTTCCGTTTGATCCAATAGCTTCCAAAATGGCAGCCAAAGAGGGGATCGAGGTTGCAATTTTAAACGGTAAGAAAATGAATAATTTTCAGAAATATTTGGATGGAGAGAAGTTTGTGGGAACAATGATAAAATAGCTTATTAGGCATTAGCTTCTTAGCTTTCTAGAAAAACAACTCAAGAGGGTTGTTTTTTTGTGTATCTATGCTAGTTTGTATTCAGAAGTAAAAATCCCATTGCCCAAGGAGGCACAAAATGGAAACAACGAACCGCATGGACGGATGTTCGGAAAAATTGGCAAAGGCTCTTTTAAAACTAATAGGCATAATCTTGGAAGGTAAAATGCGAATAAGGTTAATGAAAAGGATGGAATGTTTTGTGTATGAAATCATGGAGGAAGCTAAATTTTTCTATTTTTTAAGCAGAAATTATCCGGAGCTGCTTAATAAATTCGGGGATTTTTTTGATCTTCTTTGGGGCAACAGTGTAAATTCTATCGTTGATCATAAAAAGAAACAGGGGTTGACATTTAACATAGCAAGTTCTATTTGTGATATGCAAAATAAATCCAAGTGGAAAAATATTCGCGTAAGTAAATTTGGAGGTATTCAGCCTAGTGCTTTTGATAATCCTAAAACACTACAAGAAACAGATGCCGCGCTTCTTGTTGTAAAGAATTACCAATATTGCTGGATTCATACGGATAAATCAATAAATGAAAATCTTGCATTGAAAAATTTTCCTAACAACGTGGAAGTTGATTACATTATAACTTTCAATGAGGATAGCATCGATAAAACCCTCAGACTTTCATTTTTTAAGGTAGGCAAGTGGGAATAAATTAAATTTGCATATTTTCTAGTAATGTTATAATATCGTTTTAAGACGATCGAGTTGGCGAACTCTGTCTTACTCACCCTGAATGATGGAAACTGGACTGCCAGCCCAAGTATTGGGGAAAAATAAAAAATAGGGGTGAGATTAAACGTATTTTCCACGAACGTGGAAGCCAGTATAGTAAGCATGATTCGAACGGCCTGCATCAATTGAACCCGCAATTTAAGGTTTGAGCGATCTCACCCTAGATTTCATCAAAAAACTATGCTAAGGCGAACGAAAAGGCAAATAGAGATTTCTCTGTTGCCTTTTTTCTTTTTTTGAAAAATTAAAGAGCTCTGCACGATGATTCTCGCGCAGAGCTCTTTTTAATGTTGTTGCTTTTATTGCATTGGCAGCCAGAAATAAAATTCATTTTGGCCATTTTCGTTTATACGATAACCAAGATCACCACCTAGTAGACGAATGGTCTTTCGATTAGCATACAAACCAATACCACTACCATCCTGGTCTTCATTTTCCTGTTGAAACTTTCCAAACATTCTATTGCGAACGAAATCTTCATCAAGAAGCCTTCCTGAATCAGATACACAAAAATAGACCTTGTCGTCTTCCATATATGAATCAATTATGACCACATCTTCACGTTCAAGATATTTTATTTTATTATCAATAAAATTATCAACCACAGAAGATACCAGATCAGCATTTGATTTTATGAGAATATCTTGATTTTCAATTTTGTTTATTATTACGATACCCTTAGCTTTAATTTTATCAGAAAAGGCATATAAAATTGGTGCCACTACATTTTTTTGAATATTCATTAAAGCTTTACGTATTAAAAGAGTATCTTCACCAGGACTAATCATTGCTAGTTGAGTCAATGAACTTGTAATTTTCAATTGAGCAAAAGTTGAGGTCTGATGAATTAAATTTATTCTATTGGATAACTCATCATTCATTGGACCATGTTTCCCTTCAATAATTCTTGAAAGAAATCCTGTTACTGACATGATCGGATTCTTGATTCCGTGTGTTTCATTTAATATCAAAGCCGTTAATGATTGTTCGTATTCCATCATTTTGGTTACATCCATTGCAAAGCCCATTATCCCAAGAAATTTATTTTTATCAGCATATCTTGGAGATATATCCATAAGCAAATAACGTTCATTTCCATCTGAACTTGTTATTTTTTTAAGCTTACCACGAATGGATTTGCCAGTACTCTTAATGTGCGCCAACCAGGTCTGATCACCTTCTTTTTCAGGAAAACATTCAAAAATTGATTTACCGATCATACTTTTTACATCGGTATTTAAATAGCTAGCCATTGCTTGACTAGCCTCAGTGAAGCACAACTGCTCATCAGTAAAAAACACAAGTACTGACAAGTGACCCATTAAATCATTAAACATTCTATTTTCTTCCATTTTGTACCCCTTTCCTGTATGTATTTTATATTTTATTGTTAATGTGCGAAGGCTGTATTGTGACACAATCTTTATTTTATGTCAATAGTTGACTATTTTTTTGTATTTTAAAAGAAAAAAGATAATAAAATAGAAGGCAAGAGAGATAATTCCGGCTGATATTATAAAGCCAATAATCAAAGGCAGGGCAAGATCAAAAAATATTGCTTTGCTAAGAAAAAACTTAAAACCAAGATGATAAGTTTGATAAAACTGCTCGGAAAGATGATTTGGGGATTCGCCAAAGAAAAATCCACCTACAATAGTAGCTAAAGGCAGCGTCACAACAGTACCCCACATATTTGTCGTTAGCACGCCAGCTGTCGCTGATGCCTTGTTTAATTTCAAAATAGCTGCGGCAATAAGTGTCGTGGCAAGACCTTCACCAGGAAGAATTCCAAGAAAAATTCCTAGTGCAGTTCCTCCTGCGATATTATGCGCGCTATCATCCAAGGTAAAAAAATGCGCAAAGAATTTTTTGATTTTACTTAGAGTATTTTTCATAAATAAATCATACCTTCTATTGCGATCTTGGACAATAGTTACGGGATATGTTATATAAAAGACATATGGGAAAATTAGTTTTTGATATTGAAACAATCGGGGATGATTTTAACTTGCTGGATGAAATTTCACAGGAAGTGCTTACCCGTTGGATAAAAAAAGAAACGTCTTTAGATGAGGAATATGAAAAAGAATTAGCAGAAGTTAAGAATGGGCTTTGTTTTTCTCCGCTAACAGGACAGATTGTAGCTATTGGAGTTTATGATGTTGAAAAGGACAAAGGCGCGGTATACTTTCAAGCGCCGGATGGCAGCGTTTCTGATCATGAAGATGGAAATATTAAATTCAGAGTTTTGGGCGAAAAAGAAATGCTGGCACAATTTTGGAACTTGGCTGAAAAGTATGATGAATTTGTCAGCTTTAATGGGCGCGCATTTGATGTGCCTTTTTTATTTGTTAGAAGTGCCATCAATGAAATCAGACCTTCAAAAAATTTAATGGCTAATCGATATCTCTCAAGCCAGCCGCAAAATGCCAAACACATTGATCTGCTTGATCAGCTAACTTTTTACGGTGCAGTTCGTCGCAAAGGAAATCTGCATCTCTGGAGCAAAGCTTTCGGTATCAAGAGCCCCAAAGAAGAAGGAATTTCTGGTGATGATGTGGGAAATTTATTTAAAGAAAAAAGATTTCTCGACATTGCAAAATATAATGTGGGGGACTTGCAAGCCACCAAGGCACTATATCAATATTGGGAAAAATATTTAAAATTTTAAAAGCCGATCAGTTGATCGGCTTCTTTTAAAAATATTCTACTTTTTTAGTAGTAATTTTTGCGGATTTTCATTCCATTATCAAGTTCTAAAATGAGATCTGTGTCCTCATTAAGATCTTTAGTTGTCGGGTATGTTTCCTTTCGTATACGTTCTATATACGATTCCACTGCGGTTTTAGCAACGTAATCCGCATAGGGGATTACCCACATAAAACTCCAGATCGCAATTACTAAAAGAACCAGTAATGCATTTGGAATGAGTAAAAATATCAGCAGAGCAAGAACGATCCAGGCGAAAAACCCAAACCAGTAATCCAGAAAATACTTCTTAAAGAATTGTTTTTCCATTGGTAGCACCTCCTTGGAAATTAGGTAAAGTCTTCGCCTTGTAGTCCAATGCCGATCATTTTCCTTCCTTTATAATTATACCCGCGTTCTCGTAAATCACTTATTTGTTCCCTTGCTATCTCGTTAAGTTCTTCGTCAACAGGATCATACTTGGGGACAATAGTCTTAATTTCCATTTGCAATACCTCCTTAATTTAAAAAATACACAACAGACAAAAAAGTAACAGCAACTAAAACGCCAATAACACTACACATTGTCATAACTGCGGAAGTAAGTTGATAATCATTTGCGTGAAGATTTTTTTCATCCTTTCTTATTCGTTGGTAATGATGCATTAGAATTATAAAATAAAAACAAATAAAGGAAACGATAAGAATTCCAAAACTATTTGTTGCCCAGCATAATACTGCAACCAAAAGAAATAATGCCGCTAACAAGGGATAATTAGAAAGCCATATTTTGTTGTATTTGAACTTCATTTCTTGACAAAAAAGTTCACGCTCAAATTGTCTTTTTTCCGCAGCCCTGGTCATTTTTTCAAAATGTTTTTTTAAGCCTCGTTTTTTTGGAAACATTTTTCCAGACATAACAACACCTCCAAATAGGATTTATTTGATTTTTAAAGAAGATTATACAGCTTAAATCATTTCTTCTTGATAGTCAAACTTTTTGATTCTTTGTCCAAAACGCGTGCGCGTTCAACGTCCTGTCTTGTGCTGACCGGCAGCACACTCATAATATTTTTAAGCGCGATGCCGTCAACTTTCAAAACTGACTCCCATTTATCCAAAGGTTCCAGAATTTCACGAAGTTGTTTTTCATCATATTTATAGGTCTTGCGAAGTGTCTGAGCAATGATTCCTTCATCAGAAAAAACTCTTTCAACACCTTCTTGTTCCATATACTTTGTTATTTTTTCCTGCAGCTCAGCAAACTGAGTTTTGGTAGAAGCAATAGCTGATTTAAGATTGATATAATCACCAATGGCAGCATTAATTTCTTCACTATCAATTTTTCTCTCCTCCTTAAATTTATGCTTCCACATCGGACAAATCTTTTGAAAACCACACCAATCACAAAGCGGAGTAACATTAGGCACAAAAATTCCTTTTTCAATTTCCGCAATAACATCTAGGAAAAGTTGATTGGCGTTTTTAAGTTGTTCTAAAGTGCGCGTAGAGCTTAATTTTACACCGTGCTTGAGATAATAAAGGCTAACAGTAATCTTATCCAAATTTGCAGCTTCTTTTGGGTAGCGAGCCAAAAATGCGTTCAAATAAACTGACAACTGTAAATCATTGTCTACCTTGTCTTGCGAAGGCATTTTTTTTGTTGTTTTATAGTCAATGATTTCATAGCCGTCTTCGGTTTTATCAATACGATCAATAATACCAGAGATGATGTGACTGGCTCCATTTTTAGGGTCATTTATTTCAATCGCAAAACGACTTTCCAAATCAACAATATTATATTCAGAAACTATATTATTCTTATAGTATTGTTGAATCATCGCCACGCCCATTGAAAAAGCGCTGCGCTCTTCAAGCTCATCTTCAAAAACATCGCTATTCCAATTTTTAGAAAAATAATCCAAGGCATCTTCCAATTTCGGGGGCAGTAGAGAAGGATTATGAATGAATTTCATCGTGCCATGAACAAGAGTTCCAAAAACAGCTTCTTTGCTTTTTGGTTCTTTAATTTTATCGATATTTTGAAATTTATATTTCAAACTGCAGTTTTGAAAACTGTCGAGGGCTGAATATGATAAACGCATAGAAATAGGTTTTAGGTGATAAAATAACTTAATTTATTATAACAAATAAGAGGTTTTGAGCAAGAAAAAAAGGCTGTGTCGCTGCACAGCCTTTTTACCAAATATTTCTAAGCTCATCGCAAGGATCACATCTTAATGCGGGATTAGTAAAGAAGATAATGGGCATTTTGTGTTTCGGACAATTTGCCTTGTCTTTAGGGCTACACCAAAGACATTCTTTTTTCGCTTTTTCATCCTCGCATCCTATGGTTTTTCTTACTCCATTGTCCAGGCAATCTGGACACAATAAAATTTTTTCCATACACCTCCTCCTTCTTACTAAGGTACTATGATGATATTTTTCTACTGTAATTATACTAAATGTTAACTTTTAAGCAAGAATGATACGATTTGACAATTTGTATAAAGCCTATTATTATGAATGTATACTAATTTAGTAGACATTAATAAAAATATGAGATTCTCCACTAAAGCAGAATATGGACTTAAGGCTATGACTAACCTGGCTCAATGTTATCCAGCCCAAAAAACAATAGGCGAGATTGCCAGTCAAGAAAATATTTCTCAAAAATATCTTGAGAGACTGATGGGAATCCTTCGAAATGGGGAAGTGGTACAAAGCTCAAAAGGAAAACAGGGTGGTTATGTGTTATCGAAAGACCCAAAAAAAATTCCTGTTGGCGAGATCATAGAGCTTTTGGATGGGGAAATTGCACCAATGCGCTGTGTGGGAAAATTTTGTTCTAGCGAACACAAATGTCCATCAAGTGTTGTTTGGAATAAATTAGGTGTTCAAATTAAAAAAACACTGTACGGGATGAAATTAAGTGACCTAATAAAAAACTAGCTTAATTAGAAATTAGCATTTAGAGTGAGCAACCTAAAAACTAAAACCTAATACCTAAAACCTATTATGAAAATATATTTAGATTACGCTGCCACAACTCCGGTTGATGCCAAGGTGCTTGAAAAAATGTTGCCATACTTTTCACAAAACTTTGGCAATGCAATGAGTGTGCATAGTTTTGGTCAAGAAGCTTTGGAGGCAATTGATGAAGCTCGAGCAAAAGCTGCACTTTTTTTTCGCGCAAGTGCATCTGAAATAATTTTTACTTCAGGAGCAACGGAAAGCAATAATCTTGTGGTAAAAGGTAGTTTGCGTTCATATTATTCTGCTCCCAGAAAAGCTGGCGAAAAACCACATATCATTACCACTAAATTTGAACATCATTGCGTGCTGGATGCTTGCAAATTTGCGGAGAAAGATGGACTTGCCGATGTAACATTTGTTGCACCTAACAAAGATGGTCTAATTTCTGTTAAAGATATTAAAGCAGCAATAAAGTCCAACACAATTTTAATTTCAGTGATGTATGTAAACAATGAAATTGGTACTGTTCAGCCAATTGCTGAAATAGGGAAGTTGCTCAAAAAAATAAATGTTGAGCGAGCAGAAAATAAGTTGCCGCGCATCTCATTTCACACTGACGCCACTCAAGCTATAAACTATTTTGATTGTGATGTGAATGAACTTGGAGTCGATTTGCTTTCAATGTCAGCGCACAAAATATATGGTCCAAAGGGGATTGGACTTTTGTATGTTAGAAAAGGCACTTTGATTAAACGCGTGCAGGATGGTGGCGATCAAGAGTTCAGGCTGCGCGCAGGAACGCATAATGTACCTGCAATAGTTGGACTTGGAGAAGCAATAAATATGATCAAAACTCCAGCCACACAAAAAAAGATTATTGAAATAACAGAGTTGCGAGATTATCTTATCAAGCGCGTACTAAAAGAGATTCCTAAATCGTATCTTAATGGCTCATTGGAAAAAAGATCTCCAAATAATGCCAATTTTCGCTTTGATGATGTTGAAGGTGAAGGTTTAATACTCTCACTCGACTTAGATGGTATCGCAGCTTCTACAGGCTCTGCATGCTCATCTGGTGCTCTTGATCCATCGCACGTATTACTTTCATTAGGACTTAAGCATGAACAAGCCCACGGAAGTTTGCGATTAACAATAGGAAAATATACCACTAAAAAAGAATTAGATATCGTAATTGATAAAATTAAGGAGGTAGTAAAGCGCCTACGCAAAATTTCCGGCAACGTTCTCGCAGACTTCCAATAAAAAACTTTACGAACCTTATGAACATTTTAACTTTATGAACTTATATATATGCAAAAATATTCAAAAAAAGTATTAGAGCACTTTACCAAACCCCATAATCAGGGGAAAATTAAAGATGCAGACGGTGTTGGTACTGTTGGCAATCCAAAGTGTGGCGACATTATGCGCCTATACATCAAGGTTTCCAAGGACAAACAAGGTCAAGAAATAATCAAAGATGTGAAATTTGAAACACTGGGTTGTGGTGCAGCCATTTCAACATCATCAATGACCACTGATTTGGCAAAAGGGAAAACCATCAAGCAAGCCTTGGAAATAACCAACAAGAGTGTGGCAGAAGAACTAGGAGGACTTCCAACAGCAAAAATGCACTGTTCAAACCTAGCTGCTGATGCGCTTCACGCTGCTATTAAAAATTATAAAAATAAAAGGTATTAACACCCCAGGGCAAGCCCTGGACCCTTTGGGCTTACCCCGACAAAGTCGGGGAAGGTATTAAACCTTTTGGTATCGTCGCTCACTCGGAAATACTCGTCTGCTGACGAATCATTTCGCTCGTTTCACTAGATAATAAAAAATAATCCTATGCCAAATTTAAGAGAATTAAAAGTAGGGGATGCGGAAAAATTAAAACCACTGTTTAAGATTTTAACCGGCAAAGAAATCCTTATTGATGATGCGTCATTAGTTGCTGATGCAAATGCTGTCTGTTTGGTTTTTGAAGAAGGAGATGAATTGATCGGCTTTGGGTCCCTGATAATTCACAAAGTTCCAACGAAAGGGGAGGTGGCTAGACTTGAAGATATTGTTATTGGCGATAATAACCAAGGAAGAGGTCTTGGACGAGCATTAGTCCTAGGATTAATTGAAATTGCAAAGCAGCGGAAAATAAAACAAATAAATCTTACAAGTAATCCGATGCGAGTTGCTGCGCAGAAGTTATACGAATCAGTTGGTTTCGTTAAGCATAACACGGACACATTCAGAATGACTTTTTAGTTTTTAAATTCAAAAATTAATTACTTCAATCTGCACACATCTCTACATTTTGATATATAAATAGGGTAGAAGACACCTTATTTATAAATATATACAATGTCGCACATTATATCTTTTACGACATATAATACAAATAGAACCTCAGTTAGTCATATACCACCAACTATCCAATAATATCTTTTGTATTCATATTTAACCCTACTATCAATCTACTGATGCTATTACTCTGCTCAACCAATCAAATACTCTCCACAACCATATCTGATAATTTCAATAATCATATTCCTTTTTTGAGATTTCTTAAATAATATCTCATTTTTAACATAATCGTGAAATAATGCCTAAGATAAGCCATATTAGGAGGTATACGAGTACCACTTTTTACCCAAAGGGGCCTTACAGGTCAATTTTGAGCGTCGTTTTATGGCTTGTTTAAGCCATAATTTGGAGGTCATTTTAAGCTCTTTTTGGGGTGTATTTTAGCTGTTTTTGCCCCAGGATTGTATATTTTATTACTTCTAGTGTCTGTATATAGATTAATCAAATACAAAGCTTCTAGAGCAAAATAAGAGGTCTTTTTGCTATCTCTAATATACCAACTACGGACATACATTTAAATGTTATTATCTATAAAAATTTAAAAAAAATAAATTTTAAAATTTTTTGAAAAATTACAAAAAATAATTTGAATAATGAGCTAAGCGCACATTGTCATCTTCGGCTTAACTGGGATCCAGAGTGATGCCTAGTTCCAGATTTCCGTTTTTACGGGAATGACAGCGGCGATAAATAACAATCCTCTACTAAGATTGGTCCGCCCTTTTTAATGTCGCACAACCCCTTTGTATATAAAAAATAAAAACATATAAATACAAAATAATTTATATGTTTAGTTTGGCTACAAAAAATAAGCTGCATTTCTAATCATTATACACAATCATTTGATCAAGATATGTGCTTGTGCTTGTACCCATAGCACCAACTAAAGCGCGAGAAGTGTCCAAATATAAATTAGCACCAAAATATGGATCATGAACAACATACTTCCCTGTTTTAGATTCTTTCGTATGAATAACCACATAGTGACCACCTTTTCCACCTGATTTTCCAATATAAACAATTACGGGTTGTTTGTTTTTCACAAGTGAATCAATTGCTGTCCAACTCAAATTTCTATGTGATGACCCATATGTATCCACAAGTGTTATTTTGGCATCTGACCATTCATTCATTTGCCATTTCATAAGGTCAAATGAAAAAATCGGTTTTTTTGCCAATATTCCAGGGGTTATTTTACTATCGCCATAAAATTTTGCAACCATTGCAACTGAAGTCACTGCGCATCCCCAGTTTTTCATATCACTAGTTGAGTTTCCAATATTCACATCAGCCCATTTTGGATCTTTCTGAGAAAAAAACCAACTGGTTGAAGCAAATACTGATGAAGGTGGCGTATTTTTTTTAATATATTCATCTGCTGAAAGCCCACCAACACTAAAATTTCCACTCAAGAAGAGTTGATCCATATTCAACAAATCTTGTTTTTGCTGTTCAACACGTTCAAGAAGTTGTGCATAGCGTGCTTCTTCGCCCTTTGTTTGTGCTAGCAAAGTTTCTTTTTGTTTTTTTGCAGACTCAAGAGTAGAACCTTGATTCTGCAATTTTTCTTTTGTTACCACGAATTCTCCTTTTTTCTTATCAAGTTCTTTGCTTTGAACCTCAAGATCATCCCTAATTTCCTTAACGGAAACAACCAAATCCTTGATTTTATCCCCAGTCTGCGAAAGCCTGTCTTTTTCAACAATAAAAGAAGCGATGTTACCACTAGTTAAATATGAAACAATTGGACTTGCCAAATTCACTTCATAATATGCTTGCATCAAATTTGCCAACATTTCTTTCTGTGACAAAATTGTTTCACTCTTTTCTTTGATTTGCGCTTCAATGCGTGTTATTTGGCTGTTATAATCATCAATTTGTTGTTTGCTGACTTCTATTTGAGCTTGAACCTGTTGAATACTAGTATCAGTTATAGCCAACTGATTGTTCAATGTTTCGCCTTGCTTCTTTTTAATATCAATAATCTCGCGATAGACATCCGCGCGTTTTTCCAATTCCTCTATTTTTTCCTGCGTTTCTTCTTGCGCC
>Ga0209417_1001421_pt1 | contig 43921 bp, 52 predicted proteins | sample RifGroF2_FD_184002 | JGI IMG/M metagenome (GOLD analysis project Ga0209417, IMG submission 184002) | Groundwater microbial communities from Rifle, Colorado, USA - Groundwater F2 (SPAdes) (version 2) | ecosystem: Environmental > Aquatic > Deep subsurface > Groundwater | place: Rifle, Colorado...
GCTCTTGTATTAAAGTATACATTAATATTTTTTTGCTCACCAATAAAATTTTTAGCAGTTGGAATTTAAAAAGGATATAAAGTTATCAATACTTTTTATATTAAAAAAAAACAATTTAAGTTTTTTTGTAAAAAATTTTTATAGTGAATGGTTTTTAAGAAAAGGAGGAAAAAGGAAAAATACCGCCATTAAAGGAAAATTTTTCAGTCGTTTTTATTAGCAAAACAAACAATTGTAAAATAAAATTAAAATTTCATTTATACTCTATGGACAAAGTTTTATATTGTATGTATAACATAATTAACATAAAACAGGTGATTTGTTTTTGATTATCAGGGCGTCAGTTTGAGTATGGAGATTTCTATGAATATAGATAATAGATGTTTTAATTATGAGGAGCTGGATAAAGAAATTATTAATTTTGTTATTTATGAAAAAAGCAATAAAGAAATAGCGAAAAAAACAGGGTATTCTGTCGGAACAATAAAATTTAGGCTGGGCATTCTTTTTAAGCAGCATGGGGTTAAAACAAAAGCAGGGCTTGTAAGAGAAATTTTTCAAAGAAACCTTTTTTTATCGATTTTTAAAAAATAATGCTGTATAAGGAAAAGCCCGATTTTTTTTCCTGTTTTTTCATGCATGAGTTGATGTCGACATTTTTAAAGGGTGAGTTTATTCTCACCCTTTGTTTGTTCATGGGTGATATTTAAAGTTCACCTATTATTGTGATTACTTTACTCGAAAAATAGTATATATTAAATATATAAACAAAAGGAAGTCAGGAAAACAAAAAAGTTCAGGTTCAGATTATCAGGAAGTAAAAGCAAGGCTAGAAGAAAACGGTTAAAAATAGGAAGTCAGGAAAACAAAACAGGAAGCAAAAAGGAAAACAAAAAAGTTCAGGTTCAGATTATCAGGAAGTAAAAGCAAGGCTAGAAGAAAACGGTTAAAAATAGGAAGTCAGGAAAACAAAACAGGAAGCAAAAAGGAAAACAAACATTCCCCTTTTTGGGGGGAAACAAGAAAAAAGTTTAATAACAAAATTTTATAAACCACACCCACACCCCACACCCACACACTTAAAAAATTTAATTCCTCCAAATTCAGCTACACACGTGACTAGAAATTTAACAGGGCTTTTTAAGTTCCTGTTTTTTTATTTGGAGAGGTTTTTGTTCCTTTTTTGTGCGCCCATTGCGAAGGTTTCGTAATATTTCACCCTGCGTACCGAAGGAATGCCCGTCTTGTCTGAGGTGGCAGAGCCACTTTATAACTTAGCTGCTTTTAATCTACATTAATAAATCTTGGCGAAGACACCGAGTTACGGGCATTAAACGCATTTTGCTTAAATCATAAGCAGGGTAGAAATATAGAAACCGTAGTATAGGGCAAAGTTTTCTTTGCTTCGTTTCTTTTGCATCAAAAGAAATGAAGGCGGTTAAAAGGGTGCAGCCCTTTTTATAAATTCATAATACCTTATTGGATAGATTGCCGCGTCGGCTCTTCAAGCCTCCTCGCAATGACAGCTAAAAGAGGTGTCTTTGGAACGCAAGCCGAAATATTATGGAGCTTTCGCTAACGGGCGCACGAAAAAGGTATTTTTATAAGCAAAAAAAATCCCGAAGTTTTTACTTCGGGGGTATAGCTGATATTTTTTGGAGGAATAAATTTTTTTGGTGTGTAGGTGTTTAGTGTGAGTGAGGTGTATATTAAAAAATTTTTATGTTAATGCTTTTAATAATTTTAAATTTTTTTCAAGAGATTTTTTTTCTTGTTTTAATTCTTCTAAATTAAGCAAATCTTTTGGTATAAAAGAATTATTTACGCTGCCGATGAAGTTTATAAGGTTTAGTTTGTCATCAATCTGTTTAATTGCGCTTTTGTGGCAAACTATATTATCTATTAATTGTTGATTTGTATAATCCATTTTATAAACCTCTTTAAGATTAAAATAAGCTTATTACGGTGTTTCCCAGTTGAGCCGATCCGTAGTTTTCTTCTGTTGAATAAGAAAGATTTGAAGCGAGTGTATAATTTTTTTCAACTTTTTGAGCTTCTTGTGTAAAACTTGTTGATCCGATAACTTCAAATTTAATCATCTTACACTGCCCTTTCGTTTTCTTTTCTTCCCTTGCTTATATATACAATATATCTTATTTATGTTTTGATTTAATCACAAGAACAAGTGATCTTCATGTCCACCCATGAGCTGACATTAGGGTTAACCCTAATTTTTGTTTATAGGTGATAAAAGAATAAAAAAACCTTTACTTGTAAGGGTTTTAGTCTAAAACCAGAAGGGTGAGATTGCCTCTCACCCTTAAAGCGCAAAAAACATGGAAACTTCTTTTGGTTATTGGGTTTTGGGGTGATTTTCAGAAGAGTGGAAATTTTTCATCACTCTTTTGTTTTTTATAAAAAGACATTTTTTAAAATCTTTAGCCATTTGGATGTAATCTTTAGCCACATGGATGTAAATTCGTATGTTATAATACTTTTTGTATTTTATAAAAAAGTGAATGTGTTAGACCTTTTAAGGTTTTTATTTATTTTAATTCAATTAGTGTGTGTTCATGTCTTTAATTTTTTTAAGGACGAAAAAAGAGTTATAAAAGCTTTTATTCGGCTTTTTAACTTTTATTCCGCAAATCTTTTAGCACCGCCTTTTTTCAGGCAAGGTTCTTAAAAGAAAAGAGAATTTTTATTATGTTTTTTTCTGTGCTCCCACTTTGTGTGGGAGTTTTTTTGTTTATTAGCTGTCGTGTGTTTATGGGAGGAATGGTATTATGGCAAAAATATGGTGTTGTAGAAGATTTCAGCATGCAGAAGTTTTTAAAATAACCCCTACAAAAAAAGATGTTCTTGAAGAATTTGTTTTATACAATCAGTGCTGTTCTTGTTGTAATAAGCCTGTTCTTGAAATTTTGAGAGCGGATATAGATGAAAATATTCTTAAACCGGTTAGGTTGAATTCAAAAAATATCCCGGCTTTTATAAAAAAAATGGACGTTCTTTGGGAGCCAAGAAAATTTTCTTTTCCTAAAAGCAAAATTTCCAAATTCATTCTTAATTACAATGAATTTGGAAAAATTAAAAAATGTTCAAAAAACCTTTCGGGGTTAAATATTGGAAGAATTGAAACCGATCCGGTAATTAACCTTAAAAGTTATAAAGCTCATCAACAAATCGGAAATTTGAAAATTAGTCGGTAGTTTTTTCTTGTTTTTCAGATGTTTCGCTGAGTTTGTCCGCTACTATTTTCATGTAGTTTGCCATAATTCCCATTTTTTCGTCGATGTTTCTTGTTCTTTTGCTTTCAACCACATTTAGGTATGTTAGAAAGATTAAAACAATAAACAGTAAAGGCAATAGCGATATCATAACAGGATCAATCAACATAATTTTTTTCTCCTTGAGTATATGCTTCATTATATATTCTATATAATAAATTTTGTTTTGACAATTTTTTTTAAAATTTGACATTACATTTATATATAAACTTTAAAAAGATTTGTTATAAAAAGCAAGTTTTTTATAAAATTACGCATAAAAAAAGAGAGTTTTGCTCTCTTGTGCCTTTCCTTTCCTTCCCTTATGTAAAAGGTTTTCCCTTTCTGTTTTTTGTGGAGTCTTGTACATATATAAAAACCGGCAAAGCTTAAAGATTTCCTTCTTTATAAAAACAAACAGCGTTGTGAATAGTTGATTAATATAGGTTTTAACTCTTTTTGGATTATTAAATATTTTCTTGATATTTGTTTTTTATACATATAGTATATGAAAAATTTTTGTAACAAATTCGTAATATAAGAGTGGGTCATGGTCAGAAGTAAAAAAAATTTGCAAAGCAGGAGTGAAAATAATCCTGATTTTAGTACTTTAAGTTCTCTCGATTTTCTTTTGAACGATATTCTCGGGCAGATAAGGATTATTTCCGCGGAAGAGAAAGATGCTCCTTATACCAAGCTTATTGAGCTTTTTTTTAAGGGTGTTGATCTTATGGAAAAGTTTAATATGCCTAAAGTTCAGGATTCGCAGCCACAAAATAATTTTATTGAAGGGGTTGAGGAGGACAGGATTTAAGAAATATGAAATATAAGCTATTAAAAGCGCAGAGGGAATTTCTTGAAGTTCCTCATTCTTATAACCTCGATGTGGTAGTCTATCAGGGAGGATTTGGTTCAGGGAAAACCTTTGCGGGATCTCTTTTAGGGATTCTTCTTTGTTTGAAGTTTCCCGGTATTCGCGGTCTTGTCGGAGCTCAAACTTATACGCTTGTCAGGGATACCACTCTTACCGGTTATTTTGACCATCTTGAGAAGCTCGGGTATAAAAAAGGGGTTCATTATGATTTCAGCAAAACCGAAGCAAAATTAAGTTTTAAAAACGGTTCGGAAATTCTTTTTCGGCATTTTGACGATGATACAAAGCTTAAGTCCTTAAATCTCGGGTTTGTTGAAATTGAGGAAATGTCTGATGTTCCCGAGTCAACTTTTAACATGCTTTTGGGGCGTTTGCGTCAAGCGGGTATTCCCAGATACAGGCTTTTTGGGCACACTAATCCCGAGTTTTCCAAGGGTTGGATTTACAAAAATTTTGTTGAAAATCCTAAGCCCAATTACAGGTTAATTATTGCTCCCACTACTGAAAACACTTTTCTTCCCGACGGGTTTGTCGAGAATTTAAGGAGGGCTTACGATCCCGAATATTACAATATTAATGTTCTGGGGTGTTTTGGAGATTATTCTAAAGGGCTTGTGACAAAAGGGTTCTCCTCTGAAAATATTCGTCAGGTTAATTATTGTCCCGATTTACCGTTGCATATTTCCTGTGATTTTAACGTGGATCCTATGTGTTGGGTTCTTGCCCATAAAACAGGCGAAAAAGTATTTTTCTTTGACGAGATTACTCTTGAAAATACAACTACCGCTCTTGCTGTTGAGGAGTTTTATTCGAGGTATTCCGCTCACAAAGCTCCTATAATCATTAACGGTGATGCTTCCGGTGATAATCGCTCTGTTACTTCCGAGTATACAAATTATGTCATTATGAGAAACAGGCTTTCGCAGTTGGGGTTTACGGTTGATTTTAAGATAAAGCCTTTTAATCCTCCTATTAAAAACAGGATTTCTGCCTGGAACGCCAAAATTAAAAACGTCAACGGGGATATGGGGATTTTTATTTCCCCCAGGTGCAAGTGGCTTATTTATAATATTGAAAATTTAAAGTACAAAGAAGGCTCGTCCTTATTGGATTTGCCTTCTCATTATCAAGTTAAAACCGACAGGAAGCTTAAATTTCTCGGGCATCCTTTTGATGCGGCTTCTTATATTGTTGAGTATTATTGGCCTGTTAGACCGGAGTGAGATTATTTATCGAGTTCCGCGCTCATTTTTCTGTTATGTCTGACTGTATCCCATGCCGCGTAAATTAATGAACCGCCCAGAAATATTGCTAAACATGTTCCTAAAAACATTTCTACATAAGTATTCATAAATTTTCTCCTTTATTTTAATTGATTATAATACTTGTCAATTAAATTGTTTGTTTAAGTAAAACAATAGCTGTTATTCCAATTATTATAAAAATTACCTCGAAAAAACAATTTTTTACATTTAAAGCTCTGAAAAATAATCCGATAGTTCCTCCTGTTGTTACAACAAGAACACTCCATAGAAAATTTCTGGTGGCTCTATAATTGTTCAGGGCTTCTTTTATTTTTTCATTACTTAATTCGTTTTCGTTCATTTATGTTTCCTTTTTTCTTATAATAAAGCATTTTTGAGAAAAAGGGCAAGATTTTACGATTAATAAAACAAATAAACTACTTAAAAAGGAGGGTTTGGATATGTACGTTAATGTTGATGAATTTGACAAAAAAATCAATCTTTACGCTGAAGAGGAGGATTTATGCTATCTTTGTTCCCGTTTGGAAATATGTCCGCTCCTTGCTGCTCTTCAGGATGAAGCGGTTATTATTAGATATGATGCTATTGGGATTGAAAAATGCGGCATGTACAAGGAATTTTGTTTTGAGGAAATGATTGCTTTTTAAGTACAGTGTCATTCTGAGGGCTTTAGTCCGAAGAATCTATCCGATTTGCAAATAAAACCATTTTTTCACTGTGGGATAGATCCTTCGCTTCACTCAGGATGACATTTTATGCATAATTTTAAAAGTTGGATAGATTGCCACGTCGGCTTTTTTAGCCTCCTCGCAATGACAATACTACATTATAAAAGCTTATAAGAAAGGGATGGTTTTATGCCTTATAATTTTGAATATTTTAAAGAAGAAAAGCCTGTCAAGCTTTCCGAGGAAAATCATGATTTCCTCGCGAATCATATTTCAAGCAAATGGGATGAGTGGGACAGCCTTAGAAGTCCTAATCTTTCCGCTATAAGCGCGGTTGAAAAAGCGGTTTATCCGTCTTACAGACCTACCGGTTCTAAAATGAGCATTAATATGCCTGAAATTTACGAAATAAGAGAAACTTACAAAGCTCATCTCTGGAAAAGCTGGTTTACTTCCCTTGAGTCTATGTTTGATGTTCAAGGCAAATCTAAAGAAGATAACGATAATTCCGCCAGGCAAAAAGCTTCTCTTGTCGATGTTTTTCGCAGTACTGATCTGGTTTCCAAGCTCGAAAAAGGAGTTGACAACTGGATAAACAAAGGCGAATTCATTGCTTTTATCAGTTGGTCAACAAAAATTAAGCAAAGCAGAAGAAAATCACAACAAGTTTACTCAACGAACAATATACTATCCAACCGGTCTGATATTTTTGGTGATGTTCTTAATTTTGAGAGCGGTTATAGTTTTTCTGATGAGGGAAATCATGAAGGAACGGGTTCGGTAGATGAATATAGAAAGCTTGAGAATAAGGCTGCTCCGTTCGGAATTGACGAAGGAAAAAATATTTCGAACTCACAGGCAGATAGCTCCCGACCTCTGGGAATTTCTGCGTCCGGTTCTCAATTTGTGCTTAAGGATGAAGTTATATACGATGGTCCTGATGTTACGATTGTCACTCCTGAAGCTTTCGTTTTTGATCCGTCTAAAAAGGACAACTTTGAGACCTGCCCTAAAATTTATCGTTCGTGGGCGACTTTTGATGAAATACAGTCTAACAAGCTCTATAAAAACATTGATTCTCTGGACGAGATTTGTTCGCAGAAAAACGGCAAATATTCAGACACCAAAATCTGCAAGGGCGATCAGTTGGAAATTCTTGAATTCTGGGGAGATATAAAGCTTAAAGACGGCACGCTCCTCAAAAATCAAGTCATAACCCTAGCCGGAAGAAAAAACATTATCAGGTTTGAAGAAAATCCTTTCATTATGAATCCGTTTGTTTTTGCGGCTTTTCTTGAAGATCCCGAAACTAAAAGAGGGTACAGTCCTCTTTATGTTGTTCTTCCTCTTAATGAAGCTTCTGAAACTATCATGAATCTTCAGTTAGAAGCTCTTAAGCTTATTATCAACAAGCCTTATCTTGCTCCTAAAGGCGCGCTTTCCGGCAAAATTAACATTAAAGAGGGCGCTATCATCGAGTATGATCCTGCTTTGATGCCTACTGCGCCTGTGGCTCTTGATTTTAAAGATGCCATTGTCGGGTGGGATTTCCTCAGGTTCTTTGAATCCAAAATCGAATCCACCACAGGTATTTTTAAATATATGACCGGCAATCCTTCCGTTATTAATTCAAGAACGGCGACAGAAGCGTCAGGGCTTATGACGGGTCAAAATATCAGGCTTTCTAAAGAAATTGACGTTCTGAACTTCAAGGTTAAGATGCCTATTATTAGAAAAATTGCCGAGCTTATGGCGAATTTTAGTTTTGATATTCAGGAAATCAAAGTTTCCAGGCAAAACGGGGATGTTGATTTTGTTTTTATAGATGAATCAGTCAGGCAAGGGAATTATGACTATCTTATCGGTGATTCTAACGCGGCTTTTGAGAGAAAAACCAAGCTTACGGAAAGTTTGAATTTTCTTTTTCAAGTCGCAAAGCATCCTGAGATTGCTCCCCGCATCAAGTGGGTTGAAGTCATGAAGTGGGCTTTCGGGCAGATTGGTTCTGTCGATCCCAATATGTTTATTAAGGATGTGGAAGTATAGAAAAGCCACCCTTCTCTCTCAAACCAACCTGGGGCTGAAAAGCCCCTCTTTTCTTTTTATGAATTGAAATATTGATAGAAATATGATAATATTAAATAGTCTGTATTGCATGTAAGTGCAATATTGTCTGTATATGTTGGTTTGATTATTTAATCAAACCTTTTTTTTGTTTAATAAAGGAATGGTTATGGACTATCAGGAAATGTATCAGAAATATCAGCATGCGCTTAAGTTTAGAGAGCTTAGCGTTGATGAGAATTATATGCTTTTGAACGAGATTTTTATTAGGAAAATCCTCGACAGTATCAGTTTGAATACTCAAAGTCATTTTATTCCTTATCTTTCAGGCATTAAAGAAGTTTTTTGTTTTGTTGAGAATGAAGCTTCTAAGATTGATTTTTACAGGGATGAGCTTGACAGGATTATTTCCGAGGAGAAATGATTTTAGAGTTTATTTCTGAACTGTTCGGAATTGTTCGAGTGTTTTTTAAAATTATTGTCATTGCGAGGAAGTCTAAAAGGCTGACGAAGCAGTCTATTCGTTTTTTTTGGATTGCCGCGTCGCTATGCTCCTCGCAATGACAGAGTTTTTGTGAATTAAGAAAGGAGATTTTTTTATGGGAAGAGGTCAAGAAACACCACCACCACCGGTTTTTAGTCCGAGTGTCGTTATGAACGGTGATACCGTTGTTAGTAAAACTTATCAGGATCCTTCCGGTTCAATAGTTACTCAATATTTGCCTGATCCTGCGGAACAAGCCGCAAAGCAGCAAGCGCAGTTTAAATTAAATGATGTTATGTCCACTCTGGGCAAAACTGCTCCCGAAATGTCGGCGCAATTTGATCAGACAAAGCAGGCTTTTATCAACAGCGCTTCAAAAAGCTTTCAAGAGCAGTATGATCCCGCTTTGCAAAGTCTTAGAGAAGATATTGCTTCAAGATTCGGCACGCTTAATTCTTCGCAGTTTATCAGCGGGCTTAACGGGCTTGAGAAAAACAGGGCAAGCGCTCTTGCTGATATTGCTTCTACGGGTGAAAGCGTTAAAGCAGATCTTGTTAATCAGGAAGAAGCAAGGAAATTAAATGAAATGCAGGCGCTTGGAGGGGTTCTTTCCGATGCGCAAAGCGCGATGCTTAACAACACAAAAGCTTCTCTTAATGCGTCCGAAGCCCTTAACGATTTTCTTAACGGGCAGTGGATGCAGCAGTTAAGGGCTTATACCGCTGATTTAACAAGTAAGCGTCAGATGATTGCTTCTATAGTCGGAAGTGTTGCAAGTGCAGGCAGTAAAGCTGCATCTGCCGGAATGAAATAAAATTTTTATTTCATTAATAATCAAGGTTATTAATAGCATTTATTATTAATTGACTCTTTCGGGCTTCATTTTTTGCGGATTCTTCCGCATAATATGAATTGTTTTTTATAAGTTGGATTTGTGTTAAGTCACGATAACACTGTGCTTTTAGCTCTTGAGATTCGGTATTATTACAAAATGCGGATTTCTTAAAAAAATCCTGTTTTCTTTCATACCAGTAAGTTTTTCGTGCATTTTCACGTCTTACTTTATAAAAAAAGGACAATAAACTTGCTTTTCCTGGTTGGGTTTCTATGTATTTTGGAGGGCAGAAATCAGACCATTCAGGATATAATATTTGCGAAAAAGCAGGTGTTGCTGAAAGAAGCAGGATAAAAGTTATGGATAAAATCTTTTTCATAATTCATACTTCCAAAAATTAAAAAATACTACACACAAGTAAAACGATAAGTTAAAAAACTTCCTAAAACAAGATTTTTATCTCATATAAATATTCTTATGTTAAACTTAACATGTTTTTTATTAAGTGTTGTCTGCGTGAGGAGTTTATATGTTTAAAAAAGCTTTTACTTTGTTTTTAACGGTTTCTTTTTTCTTTGTGACATCGGGTGTTTCACTGGCGGCTAATGTTGGGACGCAAAAAGCTGCGGTTGCAGTTGAAGCGGCAAAACAAGTTATTTCTATTCCAAGTGGAACAGTTGTTCCTGTGGTTCTTAAGTATCCTTTAAGCAGTGATTCTCTTCAAAGTAGTGATCTTGTTTCTATTGTTATTGACGATGATGTAGTTATTGATAACCATCTAGTGTTTAAAAAAGGAACAAGCGGCGTTGCTTATGTGCAAAAAGTTGTTCATTCCGGTCAACATGGCAGACCAGGTTATATTTTAATAAAAGAAGGCAAAGTTAAGGATGTTAATAAAGTTGATCATCCTATTCAGTTAAGTATTGAGTCAAGAGGCGAAAGTAAAAGACCAAGCGCTGTATTTTTAAGTGTAATTGGTGTTCTTCTTATATTAATTCCTTTTGGTATATGGAGAACAGGAACTTCTGCAAATGTTTCCGCTGCAAAAGTCATGGAAGGTTTTATTACTTCTCCTAGCGAAATAGCGTTTTAGTTGTTATAAAAGGAGAAAAGTGTTGAAAAGATTTTTTAGTATTTTATTGAGTCTGGTTTATTTAAGTCTTTTACCGGTAGTTGCTTTTGCTGCAACTGTTAATAAAATTCCGGATTATCAAAATCTTGTTAATCTGGAAGAAAAAGAAGTAATATTTACAACGAAATTAAGTAATAAATATATTGGAAAAACTTATACATTAACAAATAATTTTGATAAGCCGCTTTTTATAAAAACTATCGAGTTAAAAAATAACAGAGGAATAGTTCCTGTTTATAAGAATTCTCAATATGTAATGACTCCGGGAAGTTATGCGCTTAGTTTTGTAGGCGGTTTATTAGCTCCTTTTACTTTTGGAATTTCTCTTGCACTTTTAGCCCCCGCTATGACAGAAATAGCTGTAAAAAATAAAAATATCAAAAAAGAAACGAAGGCTAATATAACTGAATTGCCACGTAAAGAAATAATTGTTGAACCTGGCAAGTTTTTTGAAATTAAAGCAATCTTTGATAAAACTCAAGCGTTAAATCGCATTCCTGATATCAAATTTACCTGCTATGATCCTGAAAACAAGCAGGAATTTGTTATAACGGCAAATGCAGAAGATGAGAAAACTCAAGAAACTTTAAATCCAAAAGAAGAAGCGATAAGACAATTAACTGATTCAGGATTGAAACTTAACAGCAAGGTGTACGCTGTCAACAGCATAATAGAAAATGATAGTAAAACCTTAGGGTTATTTATAGATGCGGGTATGAACCCTAACACAAAATATATGGGTATGCCTTTGATAGTCAATGCTGTGGTAAAAAACAAACCCGATATTGTTATGTTGTTAATTGACAAAGGTGTTGATGTAAACACTAAATTTGGAAAGATGAATGCCTTACAGGCAGTAATTTATAAAAATCATCCGGAAATTGCTGTAAAATTATTGGAAAAGGGCGCAAATCCCAATGCTTCCGGATTTGGAAGTGAGCCAGCACTATTTATGGCGGTTAAACGAAATCAAGTTGATGTTGTAAAAATGCTTCTTGAAAAAGGCGCTAATTTAAGTCAAAAGTCTAAATTATTAGAAATAGCACATAAGAAAAAATATACAGAAATTGAAAAATTATTAGTGAATTATTAAAACAAATAAATATATTAAATTAAAAAAGCCCTCGATTTTAAAGAAGTTGGGGGTTTTTTGTTACTCAAAAAAGGAGGTTTTATGAATAATTTTTATCAAAATCAGGGTGTTCCTGAAAATCAAGAAAGAGGAGGAGCTTCTTATGGAGAAGCGCAGTTACCCGCACAAAATAACTTTCCGCTCGCAGGACAAGCTGTTCAAGGTCAACAAAGGCAGGAGCAAAAAGCAGTCCCGCAATATTCGCAGTCGAATATTGCTAATAATCAGCAGGCTGGCGTTATTAAGACATTTTCCCGTCTTAATGAAATTACTCCTGAAATGAAAAAAACTTATGAAAGTCTTTTTAACTCTTATGGTGTGGATGCCGCCAATAACTGGCTTAAGCAGCAAATCATCAACAACCACGTTAATTTGCAGTCGGACAATGATGCTGTTATAAGAGAAATTCAGGCTAAGCACGCTGAAGTCTATGCTATTCCCGCTGTTCAGCAAGCCATTAACGCTTTTATTCAAATGGATTTAGATCCTTCCATAAGTTTGAGGGATCAGGGGTTTCATGATGCGATGGAGCATATTGCAGCTATTTACAGGTCGGGTTATGAAGCCGGTATGAGTTTGAAAACACAGAATGATTCCGCTAAAGCCCGCATGGGTTCTGCTGTGAATTCTGCCGTTCCTCATTATCAGTCTAATAAGGTTTTTACTCGCTCTGAAATCAGGACTATGTCTCCCGATGATTTTGTCAGGAACGAAAAGGCGATTTTTGAGCAGCTTGGAAGAGGGCTTATTAAGTAAGGGGTTTTTTGTCATTGCGAGGCTTGAGATGTTTTTAACATCATTAATTAAACAACCGAAGCAATCTTCCCTGTGACAACACACCATTTAGGAAGATTGCTTCGTAAGTCTGACAATAGTGAAAAACTAAGATTATTGCCTCGCAATGACAATGCGGGGGTTTTAAAGTACAGAATTGTATATTGAATAGATGCTGAATCAAGTTCAGCATGACAATTTAAGAAAATGGTTAGGCTATTAGCCACTATTATATTCAGTTTAAAAATTTCAAGAAAGGAAAAATCAATCATGGTACAAGATTTATCAAATTTTATCTCTGAAGTGTGGTCACAAAAATTAACCGCTCTTCTCGACAAATCAGGCGTTATGATGCAGTGCGTCAACAGAAATTATGAGGGCGAAATTAAAAATTCCGGCGACACAGTGCATATCAGAACTTTTGGGGATGTTACCGTTAAAGATTACTCCGGTTCAATCACTTATGATGATCTTACTTCCCCTACAGACACGCTTTTAATCGATCAGAAAAAGTATTTTGCTTTTAAAGTTGACGATGTTTCTAAAGCTCAGTCAAATATCGATATTATGGCCGGCTATCTTGAAAGAGCGAAAATCGCTATTGATTTAGCTAAAGATTCTTTCCTTCTTGGAAAACATGTTGATGTTCCTGTCGGAAATATTGCTCTTACTAAAGACAATATTTACACCAATTTTGTTGCTGTTGCTAAGGTTCTTAAGAAGGCCAATGCTACCGCCAAAGGACAAAAACCATGGATTGTTATTAACCCCGACATTGAAGCTCTTTTGATTCAAGCGCCGGAATTTATTCAGGCTAATCAAACAGGCGATAAAACCTTAAAAGAAGGTTCTATAGGAAAAATAGCCGGTCTTGAAGTTCTTGTATGCACTAATTTTACTGATACGGCAGGAAAATATTATGTGCTTGCAGGCACAAATGATGCGGTTACTTTTGCTTCTCAGGTTGTGGAAATTGAGTCCTTAAGGCTTCATGATTCTTTTGACACCGCTGTCAGAGGTTTATATGTTTATGGCGCTAAAACAGTTCAGGATGATGCTCTTGCGAAACTGGTCTGCACTGTAGCGTAATATTTAGCCTTAAGAAGGATTTTGTTTATTTTTCTTGGGTCTAAAACTCAAAAAGCCACTTTGTGGCATCCCTACTAACTATCTCATTGGGCGGAAGGGTTTCCATTTTTGCTTTTCCGCCTATTTTTTTTAATCATGTTTAAAGCGTTTTGCTGTATCTGAAATTTTTTCTATGCCTAAAAGGTTTGGGATTCCTTTTGGAACAGCAGGAAAACCTGATTTTTGTTTGCTCATTTCGTTTTCTCTTGCTATGCTATAGCATTTATTCAGGTATTTATTATATTCAGTCATTTGTGTAGGTGACAATGAATTATAGGCATTGATTATCGGCGCTAACAGTTTTCTTTTATGCGCTGAATCTATTGTTTTTACCCCTGATTTATTGAGAGAAAGGTCATGGGTTATGTGTGTTGATTGGTCAACCAGATTAACGCCGGGTCCTTTTATTTGGAATTCAACATTTAAGCCTTTTTTTGTTATGCCTGTTATATGTCCCGCAGTGTAACCGTTGGCTTTTTCAACTTCTTTTCCTTGAGGCACATTTATAGGAGCATTTTTTTGGCTTTCTTTCAGTAAATTTATGTTTTCTTTGGACAAATAAGGCTGAATTCCGCTGCCGTGGTAGTTTCTTATTGAAGTTATAGTTATATTATCAGCTTGTATTTGTTTGATCAGCTTTTCAATAATCTTGTCGGTGGCTTCCTGTGAGCCGTCGGTTACTACTTTAGCCCCTGCCTGATCTGTAATTATCTTAATGGATTGCGGAAATGACAGTTTTTCAACAGCGCTTTTGTTTTCAATTTTATTTGCTACCGAGTCAGGGCTTTTGATTCTGGTTTTATAATTCCAGTTTCCAAAGATATTTTCGCAAATTGTCCTGAAAGACATCTCTCTTTGCAATCCTGTTTTGTGAATTTTTCTTGCGATTTTTTCAAGCTCGGCATTGGCGCTGAAAGAAACAGTATCTTTTTCAAGCGTTTTTAATGCAGATGAATTTGTATTTTGCCTTTCCTCACGCTTTTTTAGCGGATTTGCAAAATATGATGATATTTTATTTAAATTAATTGAATCCATAAAAATTCCCATGAAAAAATTCCCTGTATTATATTAAAAACAGGGAATTCATAAAAATTGCTATTTTTTTTAGTTTATTTAAATAATTTTGAAACAGCTTTTAAAAGGCGAATTGCCAGATTTTTTGTTTCAAAATCCTTATATTCTACGTCGGTTGGGTTAAATTAGTTGGTCTTGGGGTTAAGCCCATTGAGCCGGGTGTGTTTCTTACGGTAAAAGCATCTTTTAACGGAGCGTTTAGTTTAGCTTTTTGGGCTGTGTAATTTGTAAATTTTGGTGTTACTTTCATTTTTTCTCTCCTGTCCTCATGATTTCTTTTATAAAGATATACTAAAGATATTTTATGCGCAATTCTTCTTTTGTCATTCTGAGGGCTTTAGCCCGAAGAATCTGTCTAGAATGTAATTGTAGATTTTATGTTTATAAAGGAATAGATCCTCCTTCTTTTTTGATTTGCTGGGCAGATCCTTCGCTTTGCTCAGGATGACAAAGAGGGCTCAGGATGACATTAAAAAAAGACCCTGATTTTACTCAGAGTCTTCTTTTTAGATTGATTTTTCTAGTTTATTGTTTTACATTCTCCGCTTGGAAGATTGTTTTCAATTCCCGGAATTACAGGGATTTGCATATCGTAGAATGATCTCCATACAAATATAAGCGCGATCAGGAAGAATACAGCGGCAGCGTATGGCGCATACGGTCTGAAGGTTTCTGCTATTGCGATTTCCATTGCAAGAAGTCCGAATAATGTTGTGAATTTGATAATTGGATTCATTGCGACTGATGAGGTGTCTTTGAAAGGATCGCCTACTGTGTCGCCTATAACTGTAGCTTCATGAAGAGGTGTTCCTTTTTCACAAAGTTCTGTTTCAACGATTTTCTTAGCGTTATCCCAACATCCGCCGGCGTTTGCCATAAAGATTGCCTGATACAATCCAAATAATGCAATACCTACGAGGTAGCTTACGAAGAAAGCCACAGGAGCTTCTTTGTTTGTGCCGCTCATAAACGGTGCAGAAGCAAATGCAAAAGCTAATGCAAAAGAGAAAAGAGCTATAAATATGTTGAACATACCTTTTTGAGCGTATATTGTACAAATTTTAACTACTTCTTTTGAATTTTCAATTGACGCTTTGCCGCCTTCAACATCTAAGTTGATGTTCTTTTTAATGTATTCTACTGCTCTGTAAGCTCCTGTTGATACAGCCTGTATTGATGCGCCCGTGAACCAGTATATTACCGCTCCGCCGCAAAGTAATCCTAACAAGGTGAAAGGATTAAGCAGGTTGAGAAGATCTTCAGGTCTTACTCCGAGTGTGTCTTTAATAACAAGAATCAATGAAAATATCATTGTGGTTGCTCCTACAACGGCTGTTCCGATAAGAACAGGTTTTGCGGTGGCTTTAAAGGTATTTCCTGCGCCGTCGTTTTCTTCCAGCAATTTTTTGCCGTTTTCAAAGTCAGGCTTGAATCCGAAATCTCTTTCGATTTCGTCGGAAATATTAGGGATTTCTTCAATAAGTGAAAGTTCATACACTGATTGAGCATTGTCTGTAACTGGTCCGTAGCTGTCTACTGCTATGGTTACAGGTCCCATTCCCAAGAAGCCGAAAGCAACCAAGCCGAAAGCAAATACTGACGGATAAATCATTATTGCGTCAAGGTTGTATAAGCTTGCGAAGTATGCGCCTGTCATTAATGCAACTATTGACATTCCGATCCAGAATCCGCTGAAGTTTCCTGAAACTAATCCTGAAAGAATTGTTAAGGAAGCTCCGCCTTCTCTTGATGCGGTTACAACTTCTTTTGTGTGTTTTGAGTTTGTGCTTGTGAATACTTTTGTTAATTCAGGAATTAACGCAGCTCCAAGGGTTCCGCAACTTATGATTATTGAAAGAACTAACCACAGTTTGTGTGAGAAAGAGCCTAACTGCCAATAGCTAACCGCAAAGGTCATTACTATTGAAAGAATTGATGTAACCCATACTAATGAAGTTAACGGGATTTCAAAATCAAATTTCTTGCTTTTACCGTAAAGCGATTCGCATACTAAATTGTTTAAGAAATAAGCTATAACTGATGTTACTATCATTAAGTAACGCATTACGAATATCCATGTTAGTAAAGGAATTTTTAATTCTTCGTGAACTCCTAAAAGTATGAAACTGATAAGAGCAACGCCTGTTACGCCGTAGGTTTCAAAGCCGTCTGCCGTAGGTCCTACGCTGTCGCCGGCATTGTCGCCTGTACAATCAGCAATCACGCCGGGGTTTCTAGGGTCGTCTTCTCTAATGTTGAATTGGATTTTCATTAAGTCGGAGCCGATATCAGCGATTTTTGTGAAGATGCCGCCTGCTACTCTTAATGCGCTTGCGCCTAATGATTCACCGATTGCAAAACCGATAAAACAAGCACCTGCTAAATGTCCAGGGATAAAAAGTAAAATAGCGAGCATTAATAAAAGCTCTACGCTTACAAGTAAAAGACCAATGCTCATTCCTGTTCTTAAAGGAAGCTGCATGATTTGGTAAGGTTTGCCTGTTAATGAAGCAAATGCGGTTCTTGCGTTTGCCAAAGTATTCATTCTGATTCCGAACCAAGCGATTGAATATGATCCAAGAATACCTACAACTGACATTGCAAGAATCAATAATACATCAGTGGCTTTCATCTGTTGCAAATATCCGAAATAAAATCCGATACATGCAGCTATGAAAAGCTCAAGTATTAACAAAAACTTTCCTTGCTGTAATAAATAAGTTTTGCAGGTTTCAAAAATTACATTTCCGATTTCCAGCATTGATTTGTGGGCAGGTTTATTTTTTACATTAAAATATTCCACTAACCCGTAAATTAATCCCGCAACGCATACGCCCATACCGATAAGCAACAAATTGTAGCTTGTATGGTTTGCGGATAAATTTGGAACTACAAGATTGGCTTCGCTTGCCATTGACGGCATTGAGGCAACAAATAGTCCCGCCAGCGCAAAGAATGCACTAGTAACGCGATTCCATTTTGGTAAAAAACTCACTTTTTCTTTCTCCTTTTAAGCTGTTTTTAACGTGAGAACTTATATTACTGTATATAAATGCAATTTATAATTAGTTATATTACATTTCAAGCCTATTATACAACTCTAAAAAAATATGGCAAATTTAAAAATAGATAATCAAATCGTCATTGCGAGGCATTAATTTTGGTATTTCACCATTGTCAAACTTACGAAGCAATCTTCTAAAGCAGAGTGTTGTTATCAGGAAGATTGCTTCGTTATTTCAATTCTTTCATTTTACAAGCATTTTATGCCTCGCAATGACGATAAAAAATTTTTTTCTTAAAAAAGAGCAATTTTTTATAAGTGTTTGTTTTTATATTAATACAAGGGGTGATAATTAAGGGTTTATTAATATTGGGATAAGAGGAGAGAGTGGAATGATTTTAATTAACAATTTGCATGGACCATACAATGCTGAAACTTCTGAAGGCAGAGGCGCTAACACAGCTCATAATGTTCTTAATTATATTCAACAAGGCAAAAAAATTGCTGAAACAAAAGTAAGACAATTTATGAACGGCGAAATAGGGCTTGAAGAAGCTTCCAAAAATGAAGCTCTTCAATCTTTAGCATCTGCTTATATTACTTATATGCCTATTGACGAAGAAACCGGCACACCTGATTATAAATACGGTCTGGCTTATTCTTCAGTTTACATAAGCGCTTTTGACAGAGATAACGATGGATGTTTAACTCCGCAAGAAGCCGGTCCTTTCGGCGAAGTTATTGATTTTGTCGCTCCATACGGCAAAATTACTCCCGGTAAATTCCTTACCTGGTTGATTTTCCAGGATTGCATCGATGTATACAACGGAGTTCTTTCTCCTAGAGAAGCCGGTGCTTCCATGATGTTAGTTCAAAAAGATCCTATGTACGTTAAGGATCAGTTAAAAGTTCTTTATTTCGGACACGGTATCGATAATTTCGAACAAGAATTCACAACTCCACACCCCATAACACAATAACCCGACACAAACTAATAAAGACCCCGACCGCCAAAAGCGGTCTTCTTTTTGTTTATAAACTTTTCTTTTTTTAAAAAAAATTATATAATTGATTTTATGGAAAAATTAAAACAAGAAATTAATTATCAAATGCAGTTAAGAAATGCCCAATGGGCTGTTTTTTTACTTTTAGCTGCAGGAACTGCGAGTCTTGTGTTTAGACTTAAAGAGGGATTTACTGAACAAATAATGTTTGTTGCAGGAATTATTTTAATTTCTGTAATAATTAAAGGATGTTTTAATAGAGATGAGTATATAACAAAACTTATAAACAAACTTGAAAAGGAGAAGCCATGAGTTTTTATGATGTTTTTGGATTAATCGGAGTCCTTATAATAGCAGGTATTTTATATTACGCTTCTATCAGGGATACTGAAAAATTTAAAGAAATATAAAAAATTTAAGATACAAGATATTGACCGCCAAAAGCGGTCTTCTTTTTGTTCTTTATTTTTATTAAGGGTGAAATATTACGAAACCTTCGCAACGGGCGTACGAATAAAAGAATAAATACATTAATACAGAAGGAGGATTTTATGGAAAAACAGGACAAAAAAGAAAAAAATAATCTCGAAGAAAAAATTCTTGATAACAACATTCGTTTTGATTATGAAACGGAGTTTAAAAACAAGCTAAATAAAGAAATGGAAGATGCCAGAGAATTGCGGGAAAAAAGAAACAATAAAGATAATTTTCTTATTGAAACAGATTTTTTAAAGCTTTCTCAAGAAGAAAAGTTCGACAAAAATACTATTTACAAAGTCTTTAACAGGAAACAAAAAACTGAAACTTTTGTTAACGGCGAGCAGGCTCAAAATTTGATTAAGTATGTGAATGATTATGTTGTGATGTTTGATCACAGAATTGTTGAGGGTTAAAATTATGCCAAATTTTTACGATATTCTTAAAAATGTCTGTGTTTTAGCTCATGAAGAAAAACCTACTTCTTTTTTAACTACAGAATCTCCGTATTCTGAAATAAAACAATACATAAACGACATTCTTGAAGAAGTTTGCTCAAAATTTTACTGGACTTTCAGAGAAAGATCTTTTAATTTATCAACTGTTGTGGGGCAAAGAGAATATGATCTTCCTGACGGAGTTACGGCTTCGGGAATTATTGAAAACGGTGTCAGAATTCAGGATGTATCAAAGCCTCTTTATTTTATGCTGCATTCCGATCTTGATTCTATTGCGCAGACAAGCGGGAAGCCTTGCAGGTATTCTGTTTATTCTGACAAGTTGATTCTTGATCCTGCTCCTGATGCTGTTTATTCTTTAACTATAAAATATTTAACGGTTAATTTTGCTTATAATTCTGATAAAACGCTGGAAAAGTCTGCTCTTGAGTCAGAAACAGATATTACTATCCTTCCCGACAGGTTTATTAAAGTTATTGAGTGGGGCGCGTATTCTCTTTACAGGCAAAATTTCAAGCCTGACAACAAGTACAAGCTTGCAAGAGAAAAATATCTTGAGTTTCTTCTCGATATGCAAAAACATGACAATTATTCCGGAGATTCTGCTCCTTTAATAGTTATTAATCAGTCTGTTAATCCTACTCAGCAGATTTTAAGCGATTTTTTTAAGCCTTAAAATATATACTTCCTCTTATAAAAATAATTTAGTATAATCTTATTTGACAGAGAATGCAGTTTCGTCATTGCGAGGAGCTTGCGACGAAGCAATCTAAAAAAAATGAAATATAAAATAACAATGAGTAAACAATCATATATTTATATAATGACCAATAGTGGAAAGATTTATATGAAAAAATTAAATAATTTTTGGATTGCTTCGTCGTTTCACTCCTCGCAATGACGATTAAAGACACCGATAGCAGGCTTAAAAAATTATATAAAGAATTGGAGAACGAAAAATGACTGTTTATGAAATTATTGGCACTATAGGAATGATTGCCTTATTTATCATGGTTGCCCAAAGTCTTAAATCTGCTTATCCTAAAGAAGATTTGAAGTAAAGCAATAAAAAACCTGCTTGTTCTAAGCAGGAGGGGTTTTACGATATGCTTCCTTGTTAGGGTGTAGAGGTGTGAGGTATTGAGGGTAAAATTTTATAAAACTATCCGAAAATATTTCCATTTACGCCCGGTTCAGGCATTTTAAAATTATGCGTGCTGAACAACGGATTTTCTGTTGAATTATTAATCAAATTCGATTTTTGATGCTCTGCTTTATAATTGAGCAACATTCCAAATTTTGGCGGTTGAGCATTGTTCATTGAAACAGGTTGTAATTCAGCCATTCCCTAATTTCCTTCCTCTTCCTATAATGAGTTTTGAATCAAGCGCAATAATTACGCATGTTTTAATAACTCATGTTTGTTGTTTCACTTTAAGGATTAAAGCGTATTTTTTCGCTGTAATTTCTTAATCAAAGCGGCTGCGTTTGCTGAAATAATATGCTTTCGCAAACAGCCCTTTCTCTTTGCTGAAGAAATATGGCGATTACTCTGTCTTCTTTGTCATTAAAGCTCTTAACCTATGTGCATGATTTATCAATCAATTACTTAGGTAAGCGCATTAACGCCTTTGAATGACAACAAGTATTATTCGCTTTTTTTTAAAAGTTGTAAGACTTACCGTCTTTACCTTCCATCCTTCTATATTTATATAAAAACAAAAAATCATGAAAAATTGCCTTTTTTTAGAAAATTTATTTATTTTCTTTGTCATTGCGAGGCAATAATTCAAGTATATCAGCTATTATTAAACTTCCGAAGCAATCTTCCTGATAACAATGCTTCACTTAGGAAGATTGCTTCGTTAGAAAAATTTATAACTTAAGAGACGTTTCATGCCTCGCAATGACAACAAGTAAAGTAAAGCTTGAAGGATTGACTGCTTATAAAGCAGCTTTGCTGCCTCGCAATGACAGCAACGGGCGCCCGAAAAAGGAATAATAAAAACTATACATTTATATAAGGATAAGTGGCATGCCAAAATTAAATTATTTTAACAACACCGGAGGGTTGAATAATTTTTCCTCCATGGCTTCTTTAAATGAGTCTGAAAACAAAACCGACTGGTTTGATGCTCAAAATGTCGAAGGACACAAGTCAGGCGGGCTTATTAAAATGAAAGGAAACAAAAACATCCTTAACACCACTCTTCCTGAAGGGACTAAAATCCTCGGTATATGGGACTATACAAAACAAGGGGTTCATTATCCTATTATCACAACTTCTGAAGGGAAGTTGTACAGGCTCGATACCGAAACAGGGTTTTTAAGCGAAAAATATTCCGATCTGGATAAAACAGCTAAGTGCAATTTCGTTAATTTTAATAACGGGGTTATTATTACTAACGGGGCTAATACGCCTTTGTTTTATGAAGAATTGTACGGAGCAACTCCTCTTCAGGGTAGCGCGCCTATTGGTCTTCCATGTGAAGCTTATAAAGCGAGGCTTTTTATCGCTTCCGGTTCGGGGCTTTATTATTCTGCTCTCGGAAACCCTAACGACTGGACAACTCTGGGAGATGCAGGTTCTATCGTTAATTTTCACAACGATTCAAGTCCTATTATTGCTCTTGAAAATTACGGCGAATTTCTTGCTATTTATAAGAAAAAAGGTATTTATGTCTTAACCGGTTCGGCTCCTTCTGATTTTATTATAAAACCTGTGGCGGATAACGGCTGTATCAGTCCATGGGCAATCGGCACCGTTAACAATAATCAGTATTTCTTTAACGGCGAGTCTATCACAACTTTGAATTTTAATTCTTTGGGGCAAATTACCATTGCTGATGATATAAGTATTAAAATTAAAAGCATTTTCCCTGAATTAAACACTTCTAAATTCAATGAAGTTGTGTGTATTCCTTATCAAAGCAAAAACCAGATCTGGTATTATTTTACTTCCGAGACAAGTGAAAATCTTGATATATGCTATATTTATGATTATTTTCATAAAAGCTGGTACAAAAGAGCCGGTCTGTCTATAACCTGCGGGACTTTAATAAATGAAAAAATTTACACAGGCACGCCTGACGGGAAAATTTTGCTTGAAGATGTTGAAGACTCTTTTGACGGGGCAGCTATTGAAGCATGGTGGTTTTCTCCATGGTTTACTTTCGGAGCTCCCGATTCTTCAAAAGAAATTCTTTCCTTTAATGTATGGCTTTATCAAACCCAGAAATACCCTTTTGATGTGGTTTATTCCATGGATTACAGTCAGACTGACAGGATTTACAAGACTGTCGAGGTTATCAGCGAAGATGAATTGGTTTGGGATAACGGCGATTGGGATATTAGCAACTGGACAAGCAACAAGGCTGTCAGAAAAAAAATTCCTATTGTCGGGTCATGCGAGTCTTTGCAGATAGGTTTCCAGAATCTTGAAGCAGGGCAACATTTTTCCGTCCTCGGGTATTCTTTTGAATATGATGTTGCTTAAAATGGTGTATTCAAATGGGTTCAAACAAAAATTTTTGATTTAAATTAATAAGAGCAATTAAATTTATTTTAAAATTAGGGGTCAATTATGGCTAAAAAAATTATATTAATCTTATTAATTCTGGTTTTTAATCTTTTTATTATCAAAACAGGTTGTCTGGCGTTGGATTTAAACGACAACAATCTTTTAATTCCTTCTGTCAGTCCTGATTTGCAAAAACAGGAAGTGCAAGAAATTATAAATAAAACTTTGCAGCTTGAAGCAAAAGTTGAAAACGAAAGAAATTCTTTAAAAACTTTAACTGATCAAAAAAAAGCGGATTATTTGGAAGCAAAAAAGAATTTTAAAACCGCCGACAAGCAATTAAAAGCTGTTCGCGCCGTGACAAAAAAGCTTCAAAAAAGTTTTTAGATTCTTATTATTGTTAATAATTTATTGCGCCTTCTAAAAGAATTCGTGCACTACAGCTAAATCCAAGATCTAAAGTAGGATCTTCACAACTTGTAATCTCTCCATTGACTCCGGCAGGATATACACCTGTACTTAACACACGAAAGACAAAATAATCTTTACCCAATTGATTAGGTTCTTTAACTCCGTTTATATCAATAGCAATGTTTCCGCACCAATTAGTCACAGTACCAAGATTAGAATTGCAAGCTCCATTGTTATCATAGATGTAAATAGCAGAACCATCTGCCAAAATTGCTTTTGCATAATTAACACTTTGATTATAATTTAATATATTAGAGCCCTCAAGCATTTTATAGATAACATCAGGAAAGCACCCTGTCCCTGTTCCACAATTTTTTATTACACTTAATTTTGTTGCAAATTGATTTAAAACTAGCACATGTTGTTTATCACCAGTCCAAACTGATGTCATAGTGTTTTCATCTGCAATAAAACTGGTATATGCCTGTGAAAATGTGGCATAAGCTTTTTTTACACTAGTGACAATTGCTGTATTCTGTGAACCTTGAATTAAAGAAGGAATAGTAAGAGCAGCAACTACGCCTATTATTGCAAGTGTTACAAGGACTTCAGCAAGAGTGAAGCCTCTTTTAGAGTTTGATTTTTTGTTTATCATAATTTAACTCTTTCAAATACCATAATTAAATATTATATCAAATTATATCTATAAAGGAAGAAAATATGATTGAATTTTTACCGCTCAGGGCGGATGTTGAAAACGATTCTTTTGAAAATATTCAATATTTACCCTTTGTTATAGACCTTTTGTTTGAAAATAAACAACTTATTATTGATGATTATTTTCCGCGGGAAGATGGTGAGCTTCTGGATTATATTGTGGAAGAAATTACTTCTCTTTATCCGTGGTTTGTTGTGGGTGTTTTAGACGGAGAACCCCTTGGAACGGCGTGGCTTACGCACTGGCATTATCCGCATTCTTGTCAGCTTCATGCTTGTATTGACAGAAAATTCTGGGGGAAAACTTCTTTATATGCCATGGAAGAGCTTTTGAAATATCTTCATCAAACGACAGGTATAAAACGTGTCCAAATGGAAATTCCCGAATTTAACAAAATAGCCATTAATTATGCTAAAAGAACAGGGTTTCAGGAAGAAGGTTTAATCAAATGCGCCACGTTAAAAGAAGGAAAATGTTTAAACCATGTTCTTTTTGGAAAAATTCTATGCTAAACTACTTAACATAAGTTAATATTTATTAGAAAAAACGCAATTTTTTTTATCAGGATACTTATTAATAGTAGAAAGAAGATCTTAATTTCAAAAAGGGTTTCCCGGATTTTAACCCGACTGATTTAGTTAAAAAAATCTTTTTAATAAAACCGCTCTAGTCATAGAGGGGTTTTTTTGTTGTGAAAAAAAGGGAAAGGAGAATTAACAATGATTACAAAAGATTTAAAAGAAATTATTAAAAAAATTGCCAATGATAAAATATGGCAGGCTGAAACTGTCATAGGCGACGGACAAGGACAGATTAAGTTTGAATATGTAGTTAATTTAGTTATTGATGAGCTTAAAAAGCTTCCTCTGCCTGTATATATAAAAGTTATTCTTGTTTTATTCCGGTTTGTCTTTAAATCAGAACTCCGACAGGAAATTCAAAAAGCTTTTAATGATATTAAAGAAGACTTGCACAGGCCTGTTTATTATGAGTGAAAGTCTTCCTATTGCGGCTGTTATTATTGCGGTTGTCGGTTTTTGCATACAGTTCGGGATGTTTGTAAGACCCGTTGAGCTTGAAAAAAAGCACAGGGAAATTATGGAAGAGTCTTATAAAAAGTTTGCTTCCATTAATATGGTCGAGGATATGAAAGCCGAGTTTAAAGAAATTAAGTCTAAAATTGATCAGATTTATGAAATGTTGATTTCAAGAAGGGAATAAAGATACTTTATTCGTGCGCCAGTTGCGAAGGTTTCGTAATATTTCACCCTGCATACCGACGGCAAGCCCGTCTTGTTTGAGGTGGCAGAGCCACTTTATAATTTAGCTGCTTTTAATCTACATTAATAAATCTTGGTGAAGACACTGAGTTACGGGCATCAAACAATTGTAAACTTGAATCGTAAGCAGGGTAGAAATATAGAAACCGTAGTATAGGGCAAAGTTTCTTTTGCTTCGTTTTCTTTAATCGTAAAGAAAACGAAGGCGGTTAAAAGGGTGCAGCCCTTTTTATAAACTCATAATACTTTATTAGATAGATTGCCACGTCGAGCCTTCAGCTCTCCTCTCAATGACAGCTAAAATATTATGGAACTTTCTCTAATAGGCGCAGGAATAAGGGATAAAACAATGAAAAGAAAAATCATTAATCACTGGACAGCAGGGGGATTCTCTCCTAATAATCAAGATTTGGAACATTATCATTTTTTGATTGACGCAAAAGGATTGCTTCATCTTGGTTTTCATTCTGTCAGTTCAAATGATTGCGTATCTGTCGGAGATTATGCAGCTCACACCGGCGGAGGAAACACTATGTCCATCGGTGTTGCTGTTTGCGGTATGGCGGGGTTTGTTTCTCCCAAAAATCCCGGCAAATACAAGCTTACAAAAATTCAAACGGAAAAACTCTTTGAAACAAATGCTATTTTTGCTTTTCAGGAAGGGTACGAAATTCTTGACGAGGATATTCTCATGACTCACATGGAGTTCGGGCTTAAGCATCCCTATACTTCAAGTGCGGGAAAAATTGATATTTGCTGGCTTCCGCCTTATCCTGAAGTTAAATCTCAAGATATAGGAGATTTTATCAGAAAAAAATCACAGTGGTATCTTGATAAATTATTAATGAAAAAATAAAAAATTTTTTGCCTGGCTTTTCTCTTAAGAAAAAATTTCTTAAAATCAGAAATTTGTTTTTGAATCAGTTTTTTATAATTTCAGAAATTCAAAATTTTTATTTAAATTCATGCCTTTAAAATCAATTTTAAGGGTCTGTTAAATTTTGCCTTAAGGTATTACATTATAAAATTCTTTTTTAATCATAAAATACAAAAGAAACATTATCAGACTCTTTCTGGCCGATACAGTTTATTGCTTAAGCAACTTCATCTTTATCTAAAGCCTGTTTTAAAACTGATTTTATATAAGTTTGATAAGGCAAACCTTTTTTTAAGGCAATTTTTTTGCATCGTTCTATTTCTGAAATAGAAAGCCTTAAAGTAACAGGTTTGCTTTTTGCTTCAAGTTCTTTTTCTGCTTCTTCAATCATTTTATCAAACTGTTTTTCTTCTTCGGGAGTTAAATCTGATTCTTTAATTGCTGTTATTTTTATTTCTTTCATGGCTTTTATCTCCTAAAAGGCTGTTATAACCAATATTTCATCTTGTTTATCATGTTTGTAAGTATAATATATTGTTATTCCTGTATCTTTTGAATAAGCTTCATATCTCATATTTACTTCATTATATCTTTGTTTTGTTATATTAAAGTATGTTTTAATGGCATCTTCAGGCATTATAAAATGTCTGTAAGTCATATGTGGTATATAAACATCATCAAGCAGATCATATTTAATATAAAAATTAAGATTTTCAGCTTCATAAATTTTATACATTAAAAACTCCTTATGTATTTACATTGTATTACATTAACCATACAATGTAAATACATAAATAAAAACTTACAAAAGAATTATTATCGGACTATTTCGAGGAGATATAGTTTTATTCCAATAAATAAAGCCTGAAGTTTTTCCGGCTTTATTTTATATTGTTTTATATTCTTTACGAAAATAATTAAATTAATCCGTTATCTATAAAAATTTTTGATTTACTGTTGTTTTTTATATTCCGTCATAACCTTTTAAATATTTTATTAACGGTATATTTCCTCTCTTTGAATTAGATTCCCTTGAAGAAATAAAGAAATTACTGTCGTCATTCTTTAAGAGTCCCCAGCTATGAGGAATTATATGATCTGCACTCGGCATTAATTCGTCTTCTTTTGATTCACGGTTAAGTTTATTACCTGTATAAGCACATTTTTCGTAAATTTCGGGCATAAACCTCATCGGGGTAAAAGCACGTTCATATCCAACTACTGTTTCTCTTGCTCCAAAGGTTGGTTTTTTAGAGTTGTTTATTTCCTTTATTGCTAATATAGTTGCATCTACAGCTTTTGTTTGGTTTTCTGTTATTGTATTACTTGTTTTTAGTGAAGACAAATAATCGATAAATTCAGGTGATTTCCAGTAATTGTCGTGTATTGACAAAATCCCGAACAGTTCTTTAGCTGTCTTTTTATATTCTTCCGGTTTTAAGTTTGCTCTTTTACTGCCTATCAAAAGATTTTCCAGTCCTCTTTCAAACCACTGGTATCCGCCTTTTTTCTCTCCCTGTAGTTCATACTCCGGAACCTCAAAGCCTATCATTTTTTCTTTTAAATATGTTGATAAAGATGCAATTCTTTTTGCTGCAACCCTGGGCACTATAATTCCGGGAATTCTGTTATAAAGTTCCTCTTTAAGCTGGTTGTCAGAAAAATTCGGGGTGGATTTAAGATTTTGAGTATTTATATAGGTTAAATCAACTTCCGCGGTTATCGGAATTTCTTTTTCTTTATGATGATTTATGTTCAAGCTTTTTCTGTTTTCCAGAGCCTGTTTTATTTGGACTATTTTTTCGAGTGTTTCTGTTTCTGTTTTTGGAATTTGGTTTTTCAGTTTTTCCAGTCCGGAATTTAGCTGCTTTAACTGATTTTTTTGCCCTTTTTCCAGATTATTATTTGGTGTTTCTTGTATTATCGACAAAAAATTGGTTATTTTATCTAATTTTTTGTTAATCTGACACTTTTTAATTGCAGCCTTCTCTTCCGGCGTACGATTGCTGAAAGTACTGCATCCGGTTTGCTCTCTTGCTTCTACCGCTCTTCTTTTTGCTTCTTTCTTTTTATCTCTTTTCTTGCCGGAAAAGCTTACTGTGTCACAATAAAAAACACTGTCATTCTGAGGAGCGAAGCAACGTGAGAATCTATCCTGCAACGTGTTATTGCTTAAAGTTGTTTGTTGAATAGATTGCCACGTCGGGGCTATGCCCCGACTCGCAATGACAGTGGTGTTTATAATATTTTGATCTTTATTTTTTGTGATTAACATAAGCTCTCACTGAACAATAAACTATGCGCTGACTTTGAAGATATTACTATTTCCTTTGAATGAAACAACTTTATTTTCTTCTACCTGATCTTCTTTTCTCATTTCGACAACCATGTCTTTAATCAGATCGTTGCAAGGTTTTCCGGTCGGATCGAGAACAACTTTGACTTTTTTACACATTGCTTTTTTATCTTCATCGGATTTATCGCTGTTCATTATTTCATGATTTTTCTTAAGCTGTTCAAGGATTTGTTTCGGACTTGTTGCTTTTTTGCCGTCAATTTCTACGCCTAATGGTGTTGTTAAGGTTACACCGGGAAGGTCTACTCTTCCGCCGGAAGCTCCGCCGTGTCCGCCGCCGCCGAATAAATTAGCGAGCAATTCGGAATAGATTGTTCCTTCCTGCGACCTTAATGAAAGTCTTAATCCGTTTTGTGTTGCAATATTTAATTTTTCATCAAGAAATCCTTCTTTTTTGTCCTGACAGGTTAATATTGCAATTCTGTCATCATCGTAAGCACTTTCATAATCTTCCATTGCTGCCTGTTCTATTTTTGACGCTTTTGGATTTGGTTTTTCAGCAGGATGTTCTGTAGGGTTTGAACGAAGAATGTTCATTGGTTCTCCATATTTAAAGCCGTTTTGACTATCGAGAGCCGTTGTTTCCGGTCTTTTTCCCTGTTGTTTTTCTGATTTTCTTGCAAGATACCAAACATCAAACATTCGGTTATAGTCAACCTGAACACTGCCAAGACCTGTTTTGCCGAGTTCTTTGTCTTCTGCAATTACTTTGCCTTTAATTGAGTAATCAAGCATGGTTTCTCTTGCCGTTAAATCCAAATCAGGGATTCTGTTGTCATCAAGATCATAAGAGATGTTTTCTCTCAACCATTTTTTGTCGATAGTTCCCTTAATACCATCTGTTAAGCCCATAAGCCATTTGGTCATACCTTCCGGACTAAAGTTTGGTCTTTGCTGGGCAGGTTTGAGCATGTCTTCCGGCAACAGGTTTGCTGTCCTGAGATATGAGCCTGTATCTGTAGATGCGCCTGCGGCGATACATCCCACCATTGCTTTTAAATGATCCTGTTCTTCCTGTGTTTTAAAGACATCAGCTGTTTTCTTTTCTCCTGTTGCTATTTTGTTTAAATCAGGAATGAGTTTTGTGGCTAAAATTCCTACCAGCTGTGTTGCTGCAGGAACTGCGTCTGCAATCCATGCCAAGCCATTTTGGTGAACTTTATCTATATCCAATCCTGTTTTTTCCTGCGCATCTTGCCATTCACCCTTTCTATGAGGATGGTGGTCAATATAAATAACTTTTTTAGCGCCTTCTATGTATTGTTTGAACGCGCCTGAAAATCTTTCCGGTGTCGGAACATCAAACATTACAACCACATCATATTTTTTGTTAAGATCCAGTGTTCTTCCTTTTTCTTTACCTTCTTTAATATCCTGTAATTCATCCTGCAAAATTTCTATTTGGGCTTCTTGAATATTAATGCCTGCTTCAGTAATTTTATTTTGTGGGTCTTGTTTAAATTTTTCAATATTACTTTGCAGGGTTTTTTCATAGTCACTATTTATTGCGCGTTTAACTTCTCCGTCTATTCCAGGAAGATTATGACGGAATAAGCCGGGAACTTTGTCATCTATTGCGCAATCTATATTTTTATCGGGATATTTTAATTCCATTGCGTTTTTCATAGCCAATATAGCGCCAAGAGTATCTCCATCAGGCTTGCAGTGTCCTACAAACAGAAAGTTTTTATTTTCAGGATCATCAAAAACATTAATAATATTGTTTATAACTTGTTCCATTTTGTCTGCGGAGCCAGCTTTTTTAGCTTCTTCATGGCTAAAGATTTTCTTTAAGACTTCATCAGGAGAAGTTTTTTCCTGATAAAGCATGGCTTTTTTTGTACATTTAGGATTGTTTAATATACTGTCAAAGGTTTCCTGAACTTTTGCTCTTTTTTCAGGGTCGGTGCCTGTATAAATAAGATTTGCCCTTAAGCCTATAGTTGCGGCGCCTTTTGTCATTCCCGCAATCACGTTTGATAGTTCAAATTTTAAGTCATGCATATAGTCAGAATCAAATAACAAAGATTCCAAAGCAGGAGCAAGTTCATCGGGAACCCTGCCAAGTTTACCATACTTAGGATCGCTTAATTCTATTGTATCTTTTGTTCCTACAGGAGTTCTCATTTGTGCCTGAGTATATAACAGCTTCTGACCGTCTTTCCAGTTGCTGTCAGCTAATTTATTAATAGAGCCTTTTATTCCGGGACCTTTTTTATCGAGATTTCTTATTCCATTTTTATTTTTTTCCGGTTTCTTTCCTGATTTTTTTTCTGTATTCATTTCATAGCTATTTTCAAATTTGGCAGCTTTTTGTTTAAGTAAAGCTAACTTTTCAGGGTTTTTATTTTTTCTGGAAAGTTTATGAATTTCTTTTTGTATTCTGTAATATTGCTTTTTTTCTTCTTTTGATGGTTTCGGGGTTTTTCCTTCTTCAGGAACAGGTTGAGATTTTGACGGTTCATCAATCGTATTTGACTGGTTATTCTTTACACCCGTAATCCTCATTTGAAGACCTATAGGCTGGTCTTTTTGGGGATCTTGCAAGCCCGTAAAAGATATATAACGAATCGTATTATGGTTTTGTTTGAATTCAAAATTATGTCCTGTAAAGGAAACAACTTTATTGGAGCGTGAAATGTCGACTTTATCTTCAGGAGTTTTGAATCTTGACAACAAGTTTGCCGCATAGTTGTTTTCAGGTTGATCCATTTTGGTTTTTTGAATGTTTCCTGCGAACCTCAATCCTACTTTGTCTAACATTTCACATACCCTTCTTTTCTAACTGACTATTTTTTACTAAAATTTTTAATTCTTTATTCATATGCTTAAAGAACTGTAAATAAAAAAATTGATAGTATTTGTCGATAAATTTAATTTTTTTTATTTTCATATCAAAAAAAGAAGCCGTTAAAGGATTTAACGGCTTCACAAAAGTTAATATTTTTCCGGTTTTATTTTTTTTCTTGTTTTTGAGAATCTTTCATATCAGCATGGCATGCCGCGCCGGTTATTTTTCCTAATTTTAAATCTTTTTCAATTTGCGCCTTTGTTTTTACTGGACAGCCTTTGCTTTCTTTTTTTATTTGCTGTTTATAAGCAATCTTTTTTTCATTTTTCTGTTCTGTTTTTTCTTCTTGAATTTCTTCATTATTTTCTTCTTTTTGTTCTTGCATCATTGGCATGCCCTGTTCCATCATTTGTTCATGTCTTTCATGCATATATGGACAATGTTTAAAATAATGGGGTTTTTTGGCAACAAAAATTGATCCCAGCAACATCGCCAATATTGCAAGTATTATTAACAAATAACCAACGACAAATCCGAAATTTTTAAGCGCTTTATGCTCTGATTTAAAAGCAAAATGCATTACAAGAAAAGCAAGCGCAAGTCCTAATGCGATGTGTAAAAAAACTATCGTTAAAAATAAAGCTATTCCCATTTAATCTCCCTCTTTTCTTTATATTACTATTCTGAACGAGTTTCTGCCCTGCAACGCCGTCGCCTTCGCACCGCCGTTTGGGGCTTTCACTCCCGCTTCGCAACCGAACAGTTCAGTACTGTTTTGTATAGTATATAGTATAAAAACGGGTTCTTTATTAGCTATATTGCTAATTTTTCTTATTCAACACTAAATAAAAAATAACCCCTTTACTTTTTTTAATTTAGGTATAATATAAGTGTAGGAATGACACTTTATAAAAATTATTTATTATTATTTATTCTAAGAAGAGATCAAAATTTATTTAAAAAATGAGGCAAAAAACAAAGATCATGAGAATTTCATTCAATTGCAACACTACCGTTAATTATCCGCGCAAAATTTCTTTCGGTTCTATTATTGCTCAACCGCAAGATAAAGAACAAGTTCAAACTATGTCTAATATTGCATATAAAACAAAAGAAACCCTTGAAAAAAGATTTGGTACAGAAGCTCCTGCTGTAATGAAAGCTAACATTACACAGGACACTGCTGTTTTCAGCACTTCTGATGCAAATAAAGCCAAAGGAAAAACAGCTGATTCTATTATGCAGTTTTATTTAAGACAAACCAACATTCCTTTTAAACAAGTATAACTAATTATTGTTTTTAAACAACAAAAAGCCTTAAGACCAGACTCCTAAGGCATTTAAAATTTATAGCATTGAATTAGTTATTATGATTATACACAAGTTTAATAAAAATCAACCTATCATATTTTCGGTTTTACTATTTTTACAAAAATTTATAAATAAAATGTCATGCTTTTCGAATTTAGCATGACATTTTTAATTAAATAGTTAAAAATTAAAGTTATTTTATTTTTATTCCAAAAAAGGATCTTTTATTTTTTAATTCGGTATTTTCTTTTTCTATCATATCAAGACGAACTTTTAATGCTGCATTTTCTTGTATAATTTTGAAATATTCTTCTTTTGTTTTGTTTTCTGAATCGGAGAGCAGTTTTACCTGTCCTGCCTGTTCTGAATAATTTAAAAGTTTTTCGTTAAGATTGTTAAGAGTCCTTAACATTTCAAGCATTACTTTTTCTTCTTGTTTTGGAACATTGTTGAAATTTGTTGAACTGTTGTGAATCGGATCGGTGTACACAACAGAACCTTCGTGAATTATATCGAACCCTTCGGAATCGTCTTCAAATTCATCGTACTGTTCGGAAATGTACTCGCCGGAATATAATTGGGTTAATTCACGGATTTTTTGCTCTTCTTCGTCTGTAAGAAGGATTAACTTGCCTCGTGGTGTTGTTTCTGCACGAAGCTTTCCTTCTTTAATCCAGGAATAAATAGTTGTCCTGCCTAAACCGAGTGTCTCAATCGCTTGCCTTACCGTCAACTTCTTCTCTTTTTGCGCCATTTAAATTCCCCTTCTAGCTGAATTTTATTGAAGTGTACTGAACTGTACCGAAATGTACGAGTAGTGTTTGGATCTTTCGGTCTTTTTCGGAATAGTTCAGGGTGCCCTTGACATATTATACAACGGATTGTATATTCATGCATGCGTTGGAGGAGTTTTTATTTTGGAAGGAGTTTTTTAAAAGAATTTTGTAGTCCCGACAAGCTTTTTATTTATTTTTTTATTCTTCATGTTTTGTAATAAATTGGATTTTATTCCAAAACAAATTTGCTGAACTGTTCGGGACTTTATAATTTAAGAGCCTGTCTGGTTAAAACAAAAAAATTAGTTTAAATACTATAAGCCAAAGGCTCGCTTAAGGACTGCGGTTAAAGCTGAAACGGCTTGCTTGGCAAGACGGTACAAGCTTTAACAAGACTGATTCTAATATTGTTTTAATGCAAAAAGCACTCCCGTAAGAGCGCCTTGTGTTTAATTTTAAATTGATGTCAGAAGTTAATTTAATTATACAGGCTCCTTATGAAAGTGCAATAGTTTATATTGAAAACTTTTTAAGGAGGTTTTTTAAATAATGAATACTGTTTTTATTAATGAAACCAAGGCTCTTCATGTTAATGTTAAAAGTTTTAACATTTTAAGAGCTATTACTGATACGAATTTTTTTTCTAAGGTGGATTTAAGTCCTACTGCAAGGCTTGTTATGTTTAGTCTTGCGAATATGTATAATCCCAAGAAGGGGTTTGTTTATCCTAAGAACAACAAGCTGATGAAGTGTACCGGCTCGGGTGAAAGAGCTGTTAGTCAGGCGGTGAGCGAACTTAAAAAAGAAGGCGTTATTGTTATTGTTTTTGAAGAAAATTTTAGAAAAATTTATTTTACTCAAAAAACTTATGCTCTTTTAGGCGTGATTGAGGAGGAAGAGGTGTTAGATATTGATTCTGAAAAAGAAATGGATTTTAAGGCTTCTGATGTGCTTCTGAAGGAAAGAAAAATTAAGGATAATAATTTTATTGTAAGGGAGGAAAAAAATGAGGGTTGGGTAGCAAAAAATGAGGGTTGGGTAGCAAAAAATGAGGGTACATGTCATGAACAAAAAAAAGAACAGATAAGAAAACAGTTTGTTAGGAATGATTTTATTTTTTTGAAGGAGAAGAATGAAGTTAAGGAAGCTTTTAAGGATGGCGGGTATTTAACAAACAAGTTACAGTCTGAAATTATATTGAACGGATTTCATCAGCATAATGTTAAGAAGGATGAGGATTTTAAGGTTGTTTTAAGAATAAAACAGGTTTGGAATTTTGAAGAAGATAAATTTGATGTTTTAAGGTTTATTAGGGAAAAAAGGAAAAGTGATGTTAATTTTGCCCGAAAAATTGAAAAAATAGAGAATGATGTTGAGTTTAGTTTAATTGGTTTTGAGAAGGAGATTGAGGAGTTGAGGGCTTGCTGGTAATATTATGAAAGCAGACGGTAATACCAATTTGCAATTAAAGCCTAACTGTCATTGAGAGGAGGGACTTTAGCCCCGACGAAGCAATTCAAAAAGCAAAATTAGATTGCTTCGTCGCAAGCTCCTCGCAATGACAGTTCCAGAAAGAAAATTTAACCAGATAGCTTATTAGTTATTTCTGAAGAATTGTTTATTTAAATAAGGTTTACTTGAGTATTGCCAAGGTTGGCGGAAGGATCTAAAAATTCTTGACGAGAATGTATAATTTTTTTACCCAATGTATACATAGTTTCTTCTTTTTCATCATTTTTTGAAACAATAAGTTCTGATAAAGCTCTGAAGTTTTTGATGATTTCTTCGGTGTCTTCAATTATTTTTGCGTATTGCTGGGCTTTGTTTATAGGTAAATCCAAGTAGTCCATTTTCTTTCCCTTTCCTTTAGCAGTAGTTTTTTATTAATTTTGATTTAAGAATAAAATAAGTGGAAATTTGGGTTAAACGGGTTTGTTTAAAAGGTAAAACCTTGTTTTCGTTTATGTTTACAATTTTTTTATTCATTTAATTTTCCTTTATTGTTCGGGTTTGTTCTTCTTTTTTATTATTGTTTATTTTTAAAAGAAGCTCATCTTTCCATGAATCTACACCTTAAGGTGTATTTTTTAAAGAGTTTTTCTGAATTGTTCGGAATTGTGTAAGATTATTTAAATTTTTTATAAGTAAAACCCCTGTTTTTTAGCAGGGGTTTTACTTATGGTTTTTAAGTTTCAGATTCTTTTATCAACGTTGTTTGTTGAATTAATTTTGGCAGCTTTTGAGTTTATTAGCTGTTTTGCTTGAGCTTTTTTTAAAGGATCTATCCCTGAAGCTTTTTTATATAACTCCTGAAGACTATAGCTATAGCCAAAAGAAGGAGTTTTGGTTTCTGACATATACTCACCTTTTAATAAATATAATACAAATAAATATATATAATATATATAAAAACAATAAATTCATTTAATTGTCAATAAAAAAACAAAACGTTACTTTAAATTTTCTATTATAAAATCTACGCTTACAGTAGCATTAAGTTTGACTTCACCCGCTTCTATAGGTGGAGCTGCTCCGTCTGATGAGCTTTTCATTTCCATTGAAGAAAAAGTTCCTCTGTAATAAGGAGAAATTGTTTCGTCAGAAAAATTTGTCGATACTCTGTTTATTCCTTTTATGCATAATCCGAGAGCTGTTGCTGTTGCGTATGCTTTTTGTTTTGCTTGTTCGGAAGCTTTTTTTAAAAGTTCGCCGGAATATTTTTCTTTGTTTTCTATCATAAAATCAAGGTCATCAGCTTTGTTTGCACCGTTTTTTATCGCCGTATCTATTATTTTTCCTGTGTCGGATAATTTTTTTGTTTTTACGCTTATTCTATTGGTTACTCTGTAGCCGAAAAGAATGCTCTTTCTTTCTTTATTGTCATAATTGTATATGGGGTTTACGTTAAAGCCGGTTGTTTTTATCGAGTCGTCTTTTCCTATAAGTTTTTTTATTTCAGACATAACTTTTTGAGCTTTATTAGTGTTTTCTTGCAGTGCTTGATTTAAAAGTTTGTTTTCTGTTTCTATTGCAAGGGAAAAAACAGCTGTGTCCGGTTCGGCATTTATGCTTGCAGTACCTGAAGAGGAAAGAATATTCAAGTTGTTTTCGGCTTTTGCCGGTAGATTAAAAATTATTGATGATATTACAAGAATTAGTATTATTGGTAAAAATTTGTTCATTGCTGTTAAATATCCTTTTTAAATCCCACTCTTTTATTAGAAGCCATCTGGTTAAAACCTGCTACTGTCATTGCGAGGAGCTTGCGACGAAGCAATCTCATAATTAGCGCAATATTGCGATTGCCACACTCCCGTTGGTCGCTCGCAATGACAAAAATTTTTAACAAGATGGATTCTTAAAGTATACTAAAAATTTTTTCGTTCTCCAATAAAAATTTATAGCGGGGGATATTTAAAAGAGATATAAAGATATCAATACTTTTTATATTTAAAAGAATTAATTTTAGTGATTTTATAAAAAATTTTTATAGTGAATATTTTTTAAGACAAGGAGAAAAAACGAAAAACACCATCAATAAAGAAAAAAACAAGTTTGTTTTTTACTAGTAAAACAAACAATTGTAAAATAAAATTAAAATTTCATTTATACTCTATGGACAAAGTTTTATATTATATGTATAACATAATTAACATAAAATAGGTAATTGTTTTTAATTATCAGGGCAGCAGTATGAGTATGGAGATTTCTATGAATATAGAGAACAGTTGTTTTAATTATGAGGAGCTTGATAAAGAAATTATTAATTTTGTTATTTATGAAAAAAGCAATAAAGAAATAGCGAAAAAAACAGGATATTCTATCGGAACAATAAAATTTAGGCTGGGGATTCTTTTTAAGCAGCATGGCGTTAAAACAAAAGCAGGGCTTGTAAGAGAAATTTTTCAAAGAAATCTTTTTTTATCGATTTTTAAAAAGTAAGAGTTTGTTTGGACTGCGGTTAAAATCATAAACGGCTTGCTTGGCAAGGCGGATTTTGATTTTAACAAGACAGCTTCTCGGGTTATATAAAGGAAAGCAGCTTTTTTTTCCTGTTTTTTCATGTATGCTTTGCTGTCGACATTTTTTAAAGGGTGAGAACCAAATCACTCTTTGTTTGTTCATGGGTGATATTTAAAGTTCACCTGTTTTTGTGATTACTTTACTCGAAAAATAGTATATATTAATTATATAAACAAAAGGAAGTCGTTAAAACAAAAAAAGTTCAGGTTATCAGGAAGTAAAAGCTAGAAGAAAAAGGTTAAAAAAGAAGTAAGTAAAAAAAGGAAGAAAAAAGTAAACAAACATTCCCCTTTTTGGGGGGAAACAAAGAAAAAGTTTAATAACAAAATTTTATAAACCAAATACACCTCACACCCACACCTCACACCCACAAGATTTACACTTTATTCCTCCAAAATCAGCTACACACGTGATTAGAAATTTAACAGGGCTTTTTTAAGTTCCTGTTTTTTTATTTGGAGAGGTTTTGTTTTTTATTAAGGTATTTATAATGGGTTTGCAACCCAAACCCGCCTTCATTTTCTTTAATCGTAAAGAAAACGAAGCAAAAGAAACTTTGCCCTAAACTACAGTTTCTATATTTCTACCCTGCTTACGATTAAAGCTTACAGTTGTTTAACGCCCGAAACTCAGCCCTAAAGGGCTTCAAACAAGACGGGCTTGCCTTCGGTACACAGGGTGAAATATTACGAAACCTTCGCAACGGGCGTACGGAAAGCGAGTTCAAAATCTATTCTAGCCCCCTCCCTATTAGGGAGGGGGTATGGGGGTGGGTGTTATAAATTTTTATAAGCAAAAAAAATCCCGAAGTTTTTGCTTCGGGTGATAGCTGATTTTTTTGGAGGATAAATTTTGTAAATGTGTAGGTGTTTAGTGAGTGTGAGGTGTTTGTATTAAAAAATTTTAATTATTTATGTTTGAAGTTAATATTTTTAAACTTTTTTCAAGAGATTTTTTTTCTTGTTTTAATTCTTCCATATTAAGAAAATCTTTTGGTATAAAAGATTTATTTACGCTGCCGATGAAGTTTATAAGATTTAGTTTGTCATCAATCTGTTTAATCGCGCTTTTATGGCAAACTATATTATCTATTAATTGTTGATTTGTTTTGTCCATTTTGAAAACTCCTTTGTGGTGCCGGTGTTAAAATTTAAAATAAACTTATTAAAGTGTTTCCGAGTTGAGCCGGTACAAAGTTTTCTTCTTTTGAATAAGAAAGATTTGAAGCGAGTGTATAAGTTTTTTCAATTATTTGAGAGTCTTGTGTAAAATTTGTTGATCCTATAACTTCAAATTTAATCATTCTACACTGCCCTTTCGTTTTTATTGTTTCCCTTGCTTATATATATAATATATCTTATTTATGTTTTGTTTTAATCACAAGAACCAGTGATATTTATGTCATCCCATGAACTGACATTGGGGCTAACCCGTTTTTTTGTTTAAAGGTGATGAAAAAATAAAAAACCCTTTATTTACAAGGGTTTTTAGTTAAAACCAAGAGGGTGAGAGACCATCTCACCCTTAAAGTATAAAAAACAAGAAAAACCTTTTTGATTATTGGTTTTTAAGGTGATTTTCAAAAGAGTGAAAATCTTTCATCACCCTTTTGTTTTACAGTCTGTTTTTGTTGTCATTGCGAGGAGGGGCTTTAGCCCCGACGAAGCAATCTCATAATTTTACAAAACCTTGCGATTGCTTCGTCGTTTCTCTCCTCGCAATGACAATCAAAGAAAAAACTCCTTTAAAAAATCTTTAGGCCATTTGGATGTAATCTTTAGCCACATGGATGTAAATTCCTATGTTATAATACTTTTTGTATTTTATAAAAGTGTGAATGTGTTAGACCTTTTAAGGTTTTGTATTTATTTATTCAATTCTTGTGTGTTCATATCCTTGATTTATTTTTAAGGATGAAAATGAGTTATAAAAGTTCTGATTCGACTTTTTAACTTTCGTTTCGTAATTCTTTTAGCACCTCCTTTTTTTCAGGCAAGGTTCTTAAAAGAAAAGAGAAATTTTATTATGTTTTTTTAATTTCCGTTTCATTGCGGGAATGAATTTTGAAAAACTGAAACGAAAAACTCATCGTTTCAGTTTTAGTTTTTTTATACTCTCGCTTTATGCGGGGGTTTTTGTTGTTTATGAGCTGTCGCGTGTTTACGGGAGGAATGGTTTTATGGCAAAAATATGGTGTTGTAGGAGATTTCAGCATGCTGAAGTCTTTAAAATAGCCCCTACAAAAAAAGATGTTCTTGAAGAGTTTGTTTTATATAATCAGTGTTGTTCTTGCTGCAAGCAGCCTGTTCTTGAAATTCTCAGGGCTGATGTTGATGAAAATATTCTTAAGCCCGTCAGGTTGAATTCAAAAAATATTCAGGATTTTATAAAAAAGATGGATGTTCTTTGGAAGCCAAGAAAATTCGCTTTTCCTAAAAGTAAAATTTCCAAATTCATTCTTAATTACAATGAATTTGGAAAAATTAATAAATGTTCTAAAAACCTTTCGGGGTTGACTATAGGAAGAGTTGAAACCGATCCTGTAATTAACCTTAAAAGTTATAAAGCTCATCAACAAATTGGAAATTTGAAAATTAGTCTGTAGTTTTTTCTTCTTTTTCAGGTGTTTCGCTGAGTTTGTCCGCTACTATTTTCATGTAGTTTGCCAAAATCCCCATTTTTTCGTCAATGTTTCTTGTTCTTTTGCTTTCAATTACATTAAGGTAGGTTAGAAAGATTAAAACAATAAACAGCAAAGGCAATAAAGATATCATAACAGGATCAATCAACATTTTTTTTCTCCTTGAGTATATGCTTCATTATATATTCTATATAATAAATTCTATTTTGACAAACTTTTTAAAATTTGACAATACATTTGTATATAAATTTTAAAAAGTTTTGTTATTTATAACAGTGTTTTTTATACATTTTATACATATAGTATATGAAAAATTTTTGTAACTAATTCGTAACATAAGAAGTAGAAGATGGTTAAAAGTAAAAAAAATTTGCAAAACGGGAGTGAAAAAAATTCTGATTTTAGTACTTTAAGTTCTCTCGATTTTCTTTTGAATGATATTCTCGGGCAGATAAGAATTATTTCCGCGGAAGAAAAAGATGCTCCTTACACAAAGCTTATAGAGCTTTTTTTTAAGGGGGTGGATCTTATGGAAAAGTTTAACGCGCCTAAAGTTCAGGATTCGCAGCCCCGGAATAATTTTATTGAAGGGGTTGAGGAGGACAGGATTTAAAAGGGTATTTCCCCGTTTTTTAATGGGAGCTTATATGTTTTATATGTTTATATGTACTGTAAATAAGGTAAAAAAAGGAAAAAGAAATACTTAAAACAAAAAATAAAGCCAGATAAGGATTTATTTCCATGGGTGCTGTAAAAGAATTCATTTTTATTTCTCCTTTTTTAATTGATTTTGTAAATATTCTGTTTCATTGCTTATGCAGCTTATTAAATAAATTAAAAATATAAATATGCTAATACCAACAAACATTAAAGTTATTTCCACCCAGTTTGTTCCGGCATTTAATATTTTTATCAGTAAACCTAAAACACCGCTTATTGTTACAACAGATGTTTGCCATACAAGTGTTTTATTTGTTCTTAAAGTATTTAGTCTTTCTTTTAAGACGGAATTCATAAATTTATTCCTTTTTCATATTTTTTATAATAAGACATTTTAAAAAAAAGGGCAATTTTATAATGAAATATAAGCTATTAAAAGCTCAGAGGGAATTTCTCGAAGTTCCCCATTCTTATAATCTTGATGTGGTAGTCTATCAGGGCGGGTTTGGTTCGGGAAAAACTTTTGCAGGCTCTTTATTGGGGATTCTTCTTTGTATGAAATTCCCCGGTATTCGCGGTTTGGTGGGTGCTCAAACTTACACGCTCGTCAGAGATACTACTCTTATCAGTTATTTTGATCATCTTGAGAAGCTTGGTTATAAAAAAGGGCTTCATTATGATTTTAGTAAGACCGAAGCAAAATTGAGTTTTAAAAACGGGTCTGAAATCCTTTTCCGGCATTTTGACGATGACACTAAGCTTAAGTCTCTTAATCTCGGGTTTGTTGAAATTGAGGAAATGTCTGATGTTCCAGAGTCGACTTTTAACATGCTTTTGGGGCGTTTGCGTCAAGCGGGCATCCCTAGATACAGGCTTTTTGGGCATACTAATCCCGAATTTTCCAAGGGTTGGATTTATAAGAATTTTGTTGAAAAGCCTAAGCCTAATTACAGGTTAATTATTGCTCCCACTACTGAAAATACTTTTCTTCCCGACGGGTTTGTCGAGAATTTAAGGCGGGCTTACGATCCTGAATATTATAAAATTAATGTTCTCGGGTGTTTTGGCGATTATTCAAAAGGGCTTGTCACAAAAGGGTTTTCCTCTGAAAATATTTGTCAGGTTAATTATTGTCCTGATTTACCTTTGCATATTTCCTGTGATTTTAACGTGGATCCTATGTGTTGGGTTCTTGCTCATAAAACAGGCGAAAAAGTTTTTTTCTTTGATGAGATTGCGCTTGAAAACACTACCACAGCCCTTGCAGTTGAGGAGTTTTATTCAAGGTATTCCGCTCACAAAGCTCCTATAATTATTAACGGAGATGCTTCCGGTGATAATCGCTCTGTTACTTCCGAGTACACAAATTATGTAATCATGAGAAACAGGCTTTCGCAGTTGGGGTTTACGGTTGATTTTAAGATAAAGCCTTTTAATCCTCCTATTAAAAACAGGATTTCTGCCTGGAATGCTAAAATTAAAAACGTTAACGGGGATATGGGGATTTTTATTTCTCCCAGGTGCAAGTGGCTTATTTATAATATTGAAAATTTAAAATACAAAGAAGGCTCGTCCTTATTGGATTTGCCTTCTCATTATCAAATTAAAACCGACAGGAAGCTTAAGTTTCTCGGGCATCCTTTTGATGCGGCTTCTTATATTGTTGAGTATTACTGGCCTGTCAGGCCTGAGTAAGGGTTTTCTTGTCATTGCGAGGCATTAATGATGCAGGGGGTATGGGGGAGGGTTTTAAAAACTACATTATTGCATAGATGCTGAAACACCAAGTAGGGGCATAAAACTATGGCTCTCAAGTTCGCCTTGTTTTGCAGCCAGTTCAGCATGACAATTTTAAAAAGGAGGTTTGAATATGTACGTTAATATTAACAAACTTGATGAAGAGCTTCATATTTACGCCGAAGAAGATGATTTATGTTATCTTTGCACAAATACGGAAAGATGTCCGCTTCTCGCTGCTCTTCGGGAAGAAGCCGTAGTGCTTAGATATGAATTTGTTGGGGTTGAAAGTTGCGATATGTATAGAGAAATTACTCTTAGTGAGATGATTGCATTTTAAATACCTTGTCATTGCGGGGTTTTGAATTAGATTTGTTTGTTGGTTAGATGCTGAATCAAGTTCAGCATGACATTTTATTTTGATACCCCGTATGCTTGCATCGGGGTACTTTATTAAAAATCTTATAAAAAAAGAAAGGGATGGTTTTATGCCTTATAATTTTGAATATTTTAAAGAAGAAAAGCCTGTTAAGCTTTCTGAAGAAAATCATGATTTCCTTGTGAATCATATTTCAAGCAAATGGGACGAGTGGGACGGTCTTAGAAGTCCTAATCTTTCCGCTATAAGCGCGGTTGAAAAGGCTGTTTATCCTACTTACAGACCGGCAGGTTCTAAGATGAGCATCAATATGCCTGAAATTTACGAAATTAGAGAAACTTACAAAGCGCATCTCTGGAAAAGCTGGTTTACTTCCCTTGAGTCTATGTTTGATGTTCAGGGCAAATCTAAAGAAGATAATGAAAATTCCGCCAAGCAAAAAGCTTCTCTTGTTGATGTTTTTCGCAGTACCGATCTTGTTTCCAAGCTTGAAAAAGGCGTTGACAACTGGATTAACAAAGGCGAATTCATTGCTTTTATCAGTTGGTCAACAAAAATTAAGCAAAGCAGAAGAAAATCTCAACAGGTTTACTCAACGAATAATATACTAGCCAACCGGTCTGATATTTTTGGTGATGTTCTTAATTTTGAGAACGGTTATAGTTTTTCTGATGAGGTAAATTTTAATGAAACGGGTTCTGTAGATGAATATAGAAAGCTTGAGAATAAGGCTGCTCCGTTCGGAATTGACGAAGGAAAAAATATTTCGAACTCACAGGCAGATAGCTCCCGACCTCTG
>Ga0209417_1001422_pt1 | contig 43880 bp, 47 predicted proteins | sample RifGroF2_FD_184002 | JGI IMG/M metagenome (GOLD analysis project Ga0209417, IMG submission 184002) | Groundwater microbial communities from Rifle, Colorado, USA - Groundwater F2 (SPAdes) (version 2) | ecosystem: Environmental > Aquatic > Deep subsurface > Groundwater | place: Rifle, Colorado...
ATTCATTATCTTTGCTGTCATTTCGCCATGTAGCCCAGATCCCACTTTCAAATTATAGTCGGGAGCTTTAATACCCAGTTTTTCAAAAAAGACATCTGCCATATTATAATCATAGTGCTGCCCAGAATTTACTATAATTTCCTCTATCCCTGCTTCTCTGAATGCTTTATTTAGAACAGCCTCTTTTATATATTGTGGCCTCGCACCTATTAATGAGACTACTTTCATATTTATAATGATTTGTAAATTTTAAGTAATACTTTTTCTTGTTCTTCCCAACAATATTTTTGTCCAACTTGCTTTAAATTAGGAAGGAATTTCCTTTTTGTATTTTTATCAAAATCTTTTAGCATATTTATGACTTTTTCTTCATCATTTGGATCGATTGTATATCCTACATTATGTTTTTCAACGAAACTCGAAATTTCCTTCAAGTTAGAAACTACAACGGGTAAGCCACCTAGAATATAATCAAATATTTTATTAGGCAAAGCATAATCATGGTTCTTACAAATATTTTCCATTAAATATATTCCCCAATCCGCAGAAGCTACATATTTCATATATTCCATTACTGAAACCTTTTCATGCCAATATATATTCTTTGATCTTTCAATTCTTTTTTTTATCACTTCAGATCCTTCTCCATAAATTAAAAAGACTAGAACAATATTTCTATTTACCTTTTCTAACTTTTCGAATATTTCTATTAAGTTATCCAGCCCTCTCCCTGGCAGATACTTTCCCTGAAAGAGAAATATTTCTTTGTCTTTAGAGATTTTCAGCTCCTCTCTGAATAGATCATGCCTTTTTATAGTCTCGAATACCGGGCTATTTAAAACCAATTTAGGTTCATTTATTCCATATAATCTTGCATAATCTTCTGCAATAGATTTACTTACTGTAATTACAGAGTCTGCTTCGTATATCATCTTTCTTTCGAAGAATTGTGCGAGTTTCTTAAGGAAACCCTTCTTAATGTAAATCTTTGCCTCTGTCTCGTGTTCATGGCAATCATAAACTATTTTTGCATTTTTATTGCATATTTTTTTGATAATATATGCTGGTGGCAAAGCATACAAATCATTACAATGAAAAATATTTTCCTTTCTATAATTTTTTACAATATGAAACCAAAAAAGGAGTAGATTAATTGGCAAGAAATTGAAATGCCCAACATTAAATCTCTTAACAGAAAATCCCTCAATTTCCTCGTCTTTAGGCAAATTCTTGTCAAAATGGGTTGCAACGAGCTTTACATCATAACCATTGGATTGAAGACTACGACATTCTTTTAATACTCTATTGTCATTAGTGAAATCGTTAAAGAGTAAAACTGTTATCTTTTTCATTTATTTATTATTAAGAATAATATTATAATCCCTATGACTAGATTTCTAATTAGAATATATCTAAAAGCTTGGTGGAAAGCAATAAAATGACAAATTATTAAGCTATTTCATCTCTCTATATTTGGCTTTCACTCTTAAAACCTTGCATGGATTTCCAGCGGCAATAACATTTGAAGGAATCTCTTTTGTAACAATAGAGCCTGCACCAATAACCACATTATCTCCGATTGTTACTCCCGGTAAAATCACAACGTCCGCACCTATCCACACATTAGATCCTATTATAATAGGCTTTGAAGAGATATGCTTAGTAAAATCCTCGAAGTCATGGTTTGCACTAATAATCTTTGAGCCAGGTCCCATTAAAACATTATCTCCCATAATAATCTTGCTGCTTGCTTGTATATATTGTCCGACATTTGATCCCGGAGAGCACTTTTCACCAAATTTGATATTTTTTGCGCCAGTCACATATGAGGTAAAATGTACTGGCCATGGGATATTCTTATTTATCCCAAGTATTTTTTGCCAAACAAAAAATTTAATATATGCCTCATCATTAAAGTGATTATCTTTATATTTATATCTGTTGCTTAACATCCTACCGAACAAATTCACCAACTTGTTTATCATTTTTTGATAGTTTATAAGAAATTATTAAGTATATTAGATATATAATAGAGTAAGAGATCGAATATAGCACTACACCAATCAAAGGGCTCTGTATATATATCCCATACCCTATCGAACCAATAGAAAGTATTAACAAAAGTATTTGAAAGATCAAATTTAGTTTTTGTTTCTCGGCAATAATAATCACATACGACAATGGGCTAACGGTAAATTTGAAAAAGTACATCAGTGTTAGGGCTTGGATATAGACCCCGGCTTCAATCCACTGAGAACCAAAGATAATCGGAACCAGTCTGGGAGCCAAAAAGAAAAGAAGAATGAATGGTACTACAGAAATTAAAAACAAGCTTTTAAAGGTTTGAAGAAATATTGGTCTACAATTTCCCTTGTTTCGATAATCACTACTAGCTCTCTCTTTAAATACATGAGATACCGACGTGGAGAATAATGTTACAGGACTTCCTAGAACCTTCTGTGACATTGCGAAATATCCCACAATAGATTCTCCAAAAGTATTTAGTAATAATTGCGGTGCTTGATTCGCCAATAAGTTCACCAATGTCGCGGGTAAATTTAATAATGGGAAATTTTTGTATCTTCTTATTACTTTCATCCCTCTTTGTATGGAATCCTTCAAACTTGATCCTAATTTTAAGACATGCCTATTTATTACAATTAGAATTATCATTGCAACCAAAGTCCCTATCATATAACCCACTATCAAACCTATATCTTTAATCTCACTTTTCGAAAATAGATATTGGAATAAAATGCTACAAATCACATTTACAATATTAACAATAGAAATTAATTTGAATGCTTTGTTTCGCAATGATATATATATACCCGTTTGATAGATAGCGTTTATGAAAATTGATATCCCTAGGATAAACAATAATCCCGATCCCATTAAAAGATTATACTTTTCTAAGATAGGGGAAGATAAAAATAAAAGAATAGTAATAAAAATCGTAAGTACAAAAGCCAAAGCGATTGTCCCGAATACTAAATGCCTAAAATTCTTTTCTTTTTTCGGTAATAAAATTGACAATTCGTATTGCCCCGTTACTATCACAGAAAAAATGGATAAAAATGTTATAAAAATAGCATATTTGCCAAAATCTGCCGGCGAGTAAATCCTTGTAAGAATTGGATAAAATAAAAGATATATCGCCTGTGATATAACAGTTCCGGAGAACATAATAGCGATATTTTTTTTGAATGTTCCAAAAGAAAATATCCCCTTTAATTTTGATTTAATATCTAACATAATTTTAATATCTCGTTAATTGCATTAAACTCTCTTTCTTGTTGCTCGTTCAATTCTTTTACTTGCTGGTGTTTGTTAAGATTCTTTTTTAAATCCAGATAAAATCCTTTATCAAAGTATAACTTCTCAATTGCAAGAGAAAGATTTTTATCAAAATCGCAATCTAATTTTACAAGAATGGAATCTTTGCCATTTTCTAAAAAACCATCAAGGCTCCCATCATCAATAGATATAATTGGGATACCATAATAGATTGCCTCAAGTAACGGGTTCCCCAAATTACTAAAATCATTGGTCATAATAGCAATATCAGAATTCCGTAGTAATGAATTACACTCAAAATTATCCAACTTTTCCATAAATATGATGTTTTTATCTAAATCATATGACTTAACAAATTTCTTCAAGTCTTCTCTATCCGCTGCATAGTAAGTTGTTATTAAAACGATATGTTCTCTAAGTTCTTCATCAAGCTTCATAAACGATCTTACAATTCTATCGGTTCGCTTCCATGTGCTACCACTTGCGTTATTAAAAAGAATAAATTTATTTTGTCTTTTTAATTTATTAATGATTTCCATATCTATCATATCTTTATCATATTCATACACCCCATGAGGTTCGAAAAATATCTCTTTGCAACCTTTTTCCTGAGCATAATATTTCCCATCTGTTCCATCGTTGACCATTAAGCAAAGATCCGAGTTATTTATACTAAAAAAATTATGTGGGAAACTTTTAATTGCTCGCACCTTATTCCTATTGGTCGCCTTCAGGATTGTACCTTGAAATTTATTTACATATTGTTTATAAAAAAGTTTCGCAAGTACACGAGCACATATTGTATAACTCGCTTCATAGCCAATAATTGCGGTTGACTCTTTAATGGTTTTGGGATATTTAATTCCTAGATATACTATCAAAAATATATTATCCAAAATTATTAGAACCCATTTAAACCATTTATTGACAGAATTCGCGATATTATAACTTCCATATGGCGCAATTATATCCTCAGATTTTATTTTTTCGAAATAATTCTCACGAGAAGATTTGTTTTTTCTAACTTTAAGAAATATTTTATTTAGCATATTCGTAAATGAGATCTCAAAGCTCTTAATTTTAAAGACCTCAAAGTCGGCATTGTTAAGAACATTCTCTCCATTTGCGTCATAGCCAGCGGAAAACATAGAAATCTTTATTCCTCTTTTCAAAAACATATTAACAAATCTTATCAAGCTTTGATTTCCCTGTTTTCGAAACGGCAACCCTGTAATTATTATTAATCTCTTTTTTTCCATTTTTATTGCACTACATCAAATATATATATCTCTTTATTCTTAAGTTGCGTAATCGGTTCTAAAGCCAACCACTTTTCTTTCTTAAATATATCAATATAATCTTCTAAAGGGAATTTCTCCCCTTCTACCTGAGATTTTAACAAAACAATCTTGTTAATATTATTATTAATAATTTCTTCTTTAAATAATGTCATATCTTCGATATCAAGTGTATAGTAGAAATTCGGAACAATCTCAATCGTATCTAACTTTCTTTCGACCCGATCTTTATCAAGTTTCCAATGCCATTCAACTGGAAGATAATTGTTTTTTCTATAAATATTTATCAAATATGTAAATTCTGATATAGTCCCCGATTTGCAATCTACGAAAATAGTGTCCTCAGGTTCTACTAGCTGAGCAATCTTATCTGCTTCCCCATTTATTCCCCATAAATTACTTTTATATATTTGATTTTTTGTAGATAATGCATACACGTTAATGAACACTGAGGCAACAATAATTGCTATCATCAAAAATTTTACAAGTATCTTTCGATGCTTTTTCAGAAAATATATAGCGAACAACATGGTTAAAAGTATCGCACCTGAAAAGATATTAAATAAAGCTTTTAAATCACCCCAATCTTGATAAATAAACGTCATAATCACTGCAATTGAGGTTAGCACCAACGTCCAAATAAAATATGAATGATATTTTTTCTCATCTTTCTCAAAGGAAATAAATTGGAAAATAAAAAATATTATTGCGAAAGGAATTAAAGGAAGTATATATCTTTGGTGAGACGATCGAATCATGTAGATAAATAAATAACTCCAAAAGAAAGTATTTAAGATTAATAGGCTTCTATTACTTTGCCACCATTTTTTAAACATATATATGGAAGATACTAATGATGGTATTAGTACCACCAAAGGAATACCCTGGAAAGAAAATGTTGAAATGTAAAGAAATTTCTCAAAATAACTTACTATATACATCGGAATGACTTTTATTTGATTCAAAATCTGATTTCCTACAGTTGTAGAGATTTTCCCTATTTCACTAAAAACTACGTTATTATTCGAGTATACACTAAGGTCGGATAAAGCTTTCTCGGGAAGAGTATGTTGTATTTGATATGAAAAGTGATTTGCAGTCAGTCCTAGCAACGAAGCATCAAACATATTAACCGGAATGATTGAGGTACAAAACATCAAAACTAGATATAACACTGAGGGTAAAATCAAAAAGATGAAAGATTTAAATGTTTTTAACAAACATCTAAACCAATTTTTTCTTCCAGAGTAGTTCAGCAAAAAAAGATATATTAGCAAGGCAGGCAACAAGGTATAGAAAACATACTCTTTAGCATCTATAACTAACAAAAGAAGTAAACTGTTTAGAAAAACCTTCTCCTTGTTGTTTATAATATTGTAAACAAACAACATAAGAGCAAATAAGACAGGAATTTCTCTATGAAAAGTCAATGACCAACTAAAGAAAGCATAGTTCGAAATTAAAAAAACTAGTGCGATTATGCTCCACTTAGGAATTCTCAACTTCTTTTCAAGCAAAAGATAAAATATCCAGCTAGTAATAGAAGATAGAATAATATGGAAAAATGTAGCTATATATATCGAAGGGCCAGTTACCATAAATACCAACGCAACAGGTAATTTGAATAAAAATCCATGAACCCCTACTCCGTAATTTCCAATCCAATGACCGGCTTTCAAAGCCTCACTCATCATTACTGTTTCGTGTAGATAAAGTTTTTCATCGTAAACTGCAAATCGAAAATACGAGATAACCGCAAGTAGAATTATATTTGCAATAATGATTATAAGGGCAATCTTTGTTTGTTTATTTAAATGCAGTTTCATTAATGAGATATGAACTAGTTATTTTTGCAATCTTTGATTATCCATCATATCCATCCACATGGCAAAAAACAGAGATTGGAATCCTATGATTGAAAGAAATATAAATGCCATTAAAGAATTCGTAGATACCTTATTCCCAAGAAATACATCACTAAAAACTGCTACCAAATATGGAATATTAATTAGCAATAGGGTAAATGAAAGATGGTATAGAAGAAACAAAGGATGGAAATCTCGAAGCAAGTATTTTTTATACAGTCTCAACCAAAAGAGCTTAAACAATAACCAACTTACTCTTGGTATCACTTTAAATATTTGCATCTTAGATTTCTCTCCAACATTGTATATTGGTTTTATAGGAATCTCCCTGATAGTAAAATTGGCGATATTTAATTTAACTAATATATCATTTGGACAACCGTAAGAATGATATATATCATAAAGTTTTATACCCCTTAATGCTTCTAAAGAAATTGATGTATACCCTGTTTGCGTATCAGAAACTTGCCAATATCCACTTGCTATCTTAGTCATCAATGAAAGTACTGAATTCCCAAAAAATCTTATTTTGGGTATAACAAAACTTGCAGATCTGTGTTTTAATCTATTTCCCTTTACATAGTCAACCTCTCCATCGATGACTGGCATACATATGGCTTCCAACTCGTCAGGATCCATCTGCCCATCCCCAGCCATTACAGCCGTACAGTCTATGTTATTATCCAAACACCACTTATATCCCGTAGCAATCGCCGCTCCCACAGACCCATTTTTAAGGTGATTGATGAGTATTATCCTCGATCTTTTGGGATCCTTATTATATATTTCCGAGGGGGTATACAAACAGTTTTCATCTTTCTCCATTTTTTCAGCAACCAATTCAGCATAGTTATATCTATTCGGGACTATTTTCTTTCTATGGTTTAGATCTCGAACCTCAACGTTGTCATTTTTTATATATTCTTCGACGATTTTAGCCGTACTATCTTTTGATTTGTCATTTACAATAACAATTCTATCTACAAAATCGGGCATCGATTCGATTACAATACCTATTTGTTTTTCTTCGTTATATGATGGGACTACTACTGCAATGGTCTTATTATTTAACATAAAATCGTCAAGTAAATTTTAAATCTATTATTTTAATCTATACAAATACATTGGATAAACTCCTATGTAATACCTATTGGGTATTATGATATATTTGCAAAATGGAATATCCTTTGAATGGTCCTTCATATAAAAGTAAGCATCCTCATTTCTATTGCAATGTACAAAGTAATTATGCCCAAATTCTAGCATTTTTACAAGCGTTACATCTTCTCTGGAGAGCGAACTTTCCGCCGCCAATAAGTACACATTCTCATATTTTTGGGTCTCATCATTGACTATTTCAAGATCAATATCTTTCAGAGATGATAACGGCAAGGTTTTGATATTATAATAATACTTAAGAGGAACAGTTATTTGGTTAAATGATCCAAAATCCTTTTTCACAACTAATAGCAAGTCCTTGTCTCCAATAATGTCTTTAACTTCTTCAAAGGTTTCTTTATTAGCACCTTCGTAATTTTGTAGCTGTAAAAAAGAAAAATAACCAAAATACACAGTCATTATGGATACCAATATTCCTACTAGTAATTTTCCTCGTTTACTTTCAGAAATATGTATTAGGGATATCGATATTAGTATAATACCAAGCGGGATTAATTCACTAAGTTGATATCTAGCAAAATAGTAATGATATTGCGTTAATCTTACAATTCCCCAACAATATATTAAGAATATAGATATTGTTGTTATTAGCAAGTCAATCTTTACATTCTTTTTTTTCCTAAGATAGATTATAGAAATGGGAAGTAATACAAAACCTATGGGAGAAAGATAAAGGAATCCCACTAAGAAACTTTGTTGCTTAAACAAGGAGAGGCTTTCCTGAGATAGAATCGAATAACCATTATCTATAAAGATTTCTTTTACATAAAAATATAGTTCATAGAAAATCAAGCCCAGAAAAAAGATTATGAAAAATATATAGATATATTTAGAGATAAATAGCAAAATCTTTTTTACAACTGCCCGGAATTTTTTGATAAGGATTATTGCTCCCAATATTGTTATTGTTAAAGCAGTCACAAGAATGATTACTTCGTAACCAATCAATCCAATTATTCGTTTTTCGATGATTTGATAATAAAGTTCTGGTATAAAAATACGATAAAAAACATATGATAGCGCAAGCGATATTGTCCAGAAAATAGAATATCTTATGAGGGCCTTTTTGAAGAGTTCCTCTTTACAAAAAAGAAAACCTATTACAGGGATCATAACAATAACTGGAAGAAAAAATATCGCACTCATTCTGGTATAAAATAGGGCCGTGAATGACAGTAAAGATAAAACTGAATATATCTGATTTATTTTTCCACTTTTGAAACTATTATAGAATTTTACCAAAAAATATAAAGCGAATATCAAGAAAGTAAAAGATACAATTTCTGTCAGAGGCACTCTCGAAAAATAGACATGCAAGGGATTGATACCTAACAGGAACGAAGCTAGTAGCGCTGTATTCTGATTCTTACTTGTCACTTCATAGGTAAATAAATAGACACCAACAAGAGAGAGCATACTAAACATCGTAAGAGCATACATACGATTATCTGTTCCGAAAATGGTGCTAAAGGTTGCCATCCAAGATGGCAATACTGGATAAAATGGTATTACATATTCAGAAGTCTGTTTGTCTCGGAGATCGACCCCAAGCAATATATTTGTTCTATCATAAAATCTTTTCAACCTAGCAGTGAATCCAGTCCTTAGCTCATCTTTGATATCTAATCCATGATTAACTTCATATTGTTGCGAAAGGGAAACATAGGTTCCCTGGTCTTGCCCTCCTGTTAAATATAAATTGGGTGATAATCTTAGCAATAATGAAATCCCCAATATTATGAAAAATAAATAGTGGAAAGTCTTATCTTTCCAGATAACTTTTATTTTAAAAATTAGTAAAACTATTAATAAAATAAACAAACTGATGATAAGAGATATAACTGGATAAAAAAAGCTAGCCGCCAAAAGTATCACATTTAATATACTTACGATACATACATATACAATTAATATGCTCAAGACCGAAAGATATTTTTGGTTTTTCTCAGTTCCAATGTTATTTTGAGACATTTTATATTTTTATATATTTCCTACTCCCTTATATATGAATCCCTTTTCTCTTGCTTCTTCCTTGTTAAAAATATTTCTTCCATCGATTATTAAAGGTTTTTTACCCATAAGCTTTAGCATCTTTTCGTAACTCAACTCTTTATATTGATCATGACCCGTCATAACAACAATAGCATCTTTCCCTTTCAACATACTTTCGATATCTCCTTGATAGTCATTTATGAATGGGTCTTGTATTTCAAATTTGATTCCATTTTCTTTCAGTTTCCCCATTAATGGAACAGTTGGCGTATTTCGATCATCGTCAGAATTAGCATCATAGGCATATCCCAATACAAGAATGTTCATATCCTTAAGTTCTTTTCCTGCCTCTTTGACTCCATCCTTCAAGAGATCGTACATATGTAATGGCATAAAATCGTTAATATATCTCGCAGTAGGAATAAGTTTTGGGTTTACGATATCTCGAACTTCATGAATAAGCAACCATGAATCTTTTGGTATACAATGCCCACCAACACCAGCTCCCGGAAAATGCATTTGTCTTAAAGCTTCTGGTCTTGTTTCCGTTACTTTCTTACAATTGTTTATAAACTCTCTTACTTTCCATACATTGGCGCCATACGCTTCACAGAGTAAGGCCATTTCATTCGCAAAAGCTATTTGTACATCCCTATAGGTATTTTCTCCAGCCTTAACAATCTCAGCTGTTATACAATCTGTTTCTTGTAGCTCACCTTCTACAAAATTCTTGTAAAGCTTTTTTACTATCTCTGCAGATTCAGGAGTCCATCCTCCAACCACTCTATTATAGTATCGAATATTTTCTAACAAATGACCCGGCATAAGTCTCTCTGGACAATTAGCAAGATAAAAACCTTCCCCTGCTTCAAGTCCAGATTCTTTTTCTAAAATTGGCTTTACAACATGTTCCATCGTTCCCGGAGCAATTGTTGATTCTATAATTATAGTAACTCCCTCTTTCATATTTTGTCCAATACCTTTTAACGCTCCTTTAAGATTCTCATATGTTGGTTTTTTATTTTCTTCGGCAACTGGTGTTTGTACAGCAACAACAATATAATTTGCAGATCCGTATTCAGACATATCTGATGTAGCCCTAAAATTCCCAACCTTGAAGACTTTCTCAACGAGTTCATCTAATCCTGGTTCTTGTCCTTTAATAGGGTTCTCTCCTGCATTTAATCTTTTTACTCTGTCTTCGAGAATATCAACACCTATAACGTTAAAATCTGCGTCTGCGAAAAGCATTGCGACTGGATACCCCACATAACCTAATCCACATATTGCTACAGTTTCTTTCTTCATCAGTATAAAAGTAAAAAATTATTTTTTAGAGAATTCTATTATCTTATCTATTATTTTCTTTGTCTCTTCCTCCGTAACATGTGGGTTAACAGGCAATGAAAGTACTTGCTTTGATAGTTTTTCTGCGACTGGGAAATCCCCTTCCTTATATCCCATCTTTCTAAAATGTTCATGTAGATGTAATGGCTTCGGGTAATATACACCACTACCTATCTCATTCTCCTTCAAGAAATCTTTCAATTCATCTCTACTGTGACCAAACTCCTCTGTTATTCTTATTGTATATTGATGATACACATGAGTATTGCCAACCATTATGCTAGGAAGCATCAAACCTTTTACATTGGATAACCCTTCTGTTAATAATTTTGCATTCTGAATTCTTGCGTTGGTAATATATTCAACTTTTTTCATTTGTTCAACCCCTATTGCTGCCGCAATATCCGTCATCCTGTAATTGTGCCCTACTTCTAAATATTCATATGTTACTGCCTCATCCTGGCCATGATGTCTATATATTTTGGCTTTTCTGGCAATATCCTCATCATTTGTCACTATCATTCCACCCTCTGCGGTCGTGATATTTTTAGTTGCATACAAGGAAAAAGCGGCAACATCACCAAAGTTTCCAGCTTTAATACCATCTTGCTCCGCACCAACTGCCTGGCAAGCATCTTCTAATATCTTTATATTCTTCCCTTCGGTAAGTTTTTTGATTTCATTATATTTATAGATTTGTCCATATAGATCTACAGGAATGATTAATTTCGTTTTATCGGAAATCTTTTCTGCTACTTTTTCAGGGTCAATACAAAAATCATCTTCCGCAATATCTACAAAGACGACTTTTCCCCTCTCCATTAATATAGGATTTGCTGTCGCAACAAATGTAAATGGAACTGTAATCGCCTCATCCCCATCTTTGAAACCCGTTGCTATTAATGCTGCGTGTAGTGCTGTAGTACCATTTGAGGTTGCAATTGCATACTTGGTATTACAAAATCTTGCAAACATTTCTTCCAACTCTTTTGTTTTTAATCCTTGGGCTATCATTCCGGATTTTAGTACTTCTACAACTGCATTTGTCTCTTCATCACCTATATAAGGTTTTGATACTGGTATCATTTTATTATGTATTAAAAATTTATTTTGGCTCGTACCCTTCTATGTACCGCAAGATATGGCCTGGGTTCCCTACAACGACTGCACCTGCTGGAACATCTTTAGTCACAACTGCACCCGCACCTATTAATGCTTTTTCTCCTATATTGATTCCCGGTTTAAGCACTGCACCCGCACCTATTGAAGCATCCTTCCCTATGTGTATGGCACTTACTTGCCAATCATCTCCACCTTTTATTTCTCCCTTTTCTGTTCTGGCCCTTGGTATCAAATCATTTGTCGTCAAAGAGTTCGGACCTAAGAAAACACCCTCTTCTAAGACAACACCATGATATACAGGAACGTAATTTTGTATTTTTGTCTCATCTCCTATTTGTACACCAGAATCTATAAATACATAATCTCCCAATATACAGTTTTTACCTATTTTTACATCATTTCTAATATGACAAAAATGCCATATTTTAGATCCATCACCTATGTTAACGTTCTCTTCTAATATTGTAAAATTCCCAATTATGCAACTTTCTCCAATGGTAACTTTTCCCAATTTACTATCCAATATCAGAGTGTTTTCACCTATTACAGATTCCGCAGATATCTGAGCATCTGGATGGACTCTTATATTTCCTTCAAACGTTATCAATTCTTTTTTATTAAAATCTTCTGTAAATATCATTATTTATTTTCTTTTTCATAAATATTTTGTATGAACTGTATAGAATTAATTGATTCTGTAACATCCATGCCTTTTCCACTTGCAATTTCTCGGTATAAAACAGGATGATTAGGACAAGATCCAACATGCGTACCATATGAATTAGGAGTAATAGCTTCACCACTAGTAGATTGTATTGCTTCCCATTTCTTCTGTAATTCTTCATTTTCAAAAGATGCTCTCTCCACTTTGTCAAGTGCATTTCCACTTATCTTCAAATATCCCTTTGATCCCATAATTGCAATTGAGCATTCAAGGTTTGAAGGCTCGACTGATACATTTACCTCAACACTTCCCGATGCCCCGTTAGGGAACTGTACAATCGAATAAGAAGTATCCTCAAAAGGGATATCCATATGCTTATGGTTAAACGTATCTGTTGATTTAACTTCAGGAACTCCAAAAAGTTTTTGAACAATATCTAGATAATGGATTCCGTACTCATAGAGAGATCTTCCTCCTAATTCCATAGATCCTCTCCAATCTTTAAAATATCCTATTGGCCTCTGCCATCTCTGTATAAAGCAAACAGATCTTATATCCCCCAATAATCCTTCTTTCAAAACTCTTTCCATCATTTTTACTGTTGGGTTATATCTAACCTGAAGAACACAGTATGCTTTTCTCCCTAAGCGATTCGCTTCATCTTGTATTTCCTGAAGCTTAGAAGCTTCAAAAGCAATTGGCTTTTCAATTAGAACATCATATCCCATATTCATAGCTTCCATTGCCATGTCAAAATGGAGATAGTTTGGTGTAGCAATTGTTACTTGATCCATTTTTCCCTTCATCTCTTTGAGCATTTCCTTATAATCTTCAAACCCTCTCACATTACCATTTTCGGCAACCGCTTTGGCCAAAACTTCTTTGTTATTATCACAAAGAGCAACAAGTTCAAAACTATCTGGGTTTTGTTCTATCGACTCAGTATGTCTTACTAATATATGTCCGCACCCTATTATTCCTACTCTTATCTTAGTCATTGTGTGTATTTTTTGAATTAAACTGTAATAGTCATTCTACTGAACTACTAATGAAATTTCAACCTCATAGTTTTACGTATATCTCGTCTATTTTCTTAATTCCCTTACTCCAATCATACTTCTCCTCTACTTTCTTTCTCCCTTTCATTCCCATATCTCTCGTAAGCTTTTCATCTTTCAATAATTTTTCAATTGTATTTGCAATTGATTTAATATCATCAAACTTTAATAAATATCCATCAACACCATTGGAAATAATCTCCGATAATGCTTCATTGTTACATGCCAATACAGGCTTCCCATATGCCCAAGCTTCTAAATATACAATACCAAAAGAATCCGTCTTCGAAATCATAGAAAAGATATTACAAGCATCAAACACATCAAACTTCTCCTCATCAGAAATATTATCAATATTTAAGATATTCTCTCTATACTTCCCCTCCACTCCTTCAAGATATTTACTAAAATCCTCACTATACTGTCCTCCAAATACAAGATGACATTTAATTCCACTATCCCAAACCAACTTCATACTCTCTACCAAATTCATACTCCCTTTCTCATAATTCTTAGATCCCATCTGGAACACAATTGGATCATTTAAATTATATTTTTCTCTAAATCTCTTTCCATCTCCTCCATTTATCTTTTCCAAATATATTCCTTGTCCTAAAACAACAAATTTCTCTTCCTTCAACATAACTCCATTGTCCTGACAAAACTTCATGATCGCAATTTGCTCAGCTTTTGTGTTAACTAAGATCTTGCTAGCATATTCAAAAAATGGAACAGCTGTTTTTTTAAAATATTTCCTTCTTAATGGATCATGCTTGTGCTCTCCCGTATGGAAAGCTGGTGCTATTATATATGGAATATTGTATTTCTTAGATATGAGGTATCCAACATAGAAAAGAAAATAGTAAGGAGTAGACGACACGGTAACATATGCATAATCTGAAAAATCTGTTTCATCTATCGCTTTCAGCATACCGTATGCAGTAGGACATGATGCGAGATTGGCAATTTTGAAATTTGGGAATCTATCAAACAATACCCTTACAACCTTGTTAATATATTTGTTTCTAAATATCCCCGCTCCCACAGCAAATCTTCTAACATGTACCCCCTCGATATCTTCCTTCTCCTGTTCTACTATCTCATCATTTAGATCCCAAAGTGCGTCGGGTGTATATGCATTAGTAGTCCAAACATCTACATTATATCCTAGATTCTTTGATTGATATTCCGAAAGAATCTTGATGAAAAGCTCAGCACCACCCTTTGCAGGATGATATCTTTGTATGATATTGAGTACTTTTGTTTGCTTCATTCTAAAGGTTATTAATTCTGAATGTCATTATACCGTTTTCTATAATTGTATGTACAAACATGGTACTATATATACAGTAAATTATCATCATAAAAATATGTTTCTTTCAAAAAGGCTCCTTGGTGTCTTAGCAGTACCTTTGTTGGCAGTATTGTTTAGTATAGTCGCTGCAAAACCAGCTAATGCTGCAGAATTTCATTTCAAGGATTACACTCTAGCTCAGGATGAAACCGTAGCTGATGACCTCTACATTACAAATAGTTACACAGAAATTAACGGTTTAGTACAAGGAGACGTAATGATAGCTGCTACAGATGTAAAGATAACTGGTACCGTAACGGGAGATGTATATATAGTTGGAACAAATATCACATTCACTGGAAATACATACGGCAATCTATATACTGCAGGAAATGATATTTCAATACAGGGTATCGTAAAAGGAAATGCATATACCATTGGCTCCGTGGTGAATTTTAGTGGTGATGTTGAAAACGACTACACCGATATTGCAATGAGGACAAACAATACTGGTTCGGTTGGAGATGATGCGCGAATCATAACCAGTGATGGAACAGTTGATTCATTAATCAAGGGGGATTTGGTTCTCATAGGAAGCAAGTATAGTTTGCAGGACAGCAAGGTTACAGGAAATATATATGACAACGCGAGAATAAATAGTATTGCTCAAGAACAAGGTGTTGATTTAACACATGAGAGTAAAACAACATATTCAATGCCAACAGTAAACTGGTCGAGTAAACTTTTCGGCGCACTTTTTGCCTTCTGTAGTATGAGTTTAGTTGGATATTTTATGATAGCTGCAGCTCCAGTCAAGACTGGCAAAATCATGTCTAAAGTAACTGGAAGTCCTAGAGATTTTGTATTTAGTTTAATGATTGGATTTGGGATATTAGTAGTCGCACCTTTTGCGCTATTAGTTCTTAGCATCTCCCTAGTTGGAATTCCTTTTGCATTCTTCATAATGGGATTACTTCTTTTCTTAACAATATTTGGGAAACTGTGGGTAGAAACTGCATTTGGACAAGAGATATTACTTTTACTCAAATCTGAAGGATACAGACCATTTAAATCATTAGCTATTGGTAGAGCTATCTCTGTCCTTATTGGTCTTGTACCATTCGTAAGCTTCTTCTACTCAACTGTGTTAATTTCCACTGCAGTTGGAGCATTTGTAAGAATGAAGTTAGAATACTGGAATAAAGGGAAGAAGAAGTAAACAATACTGAGCAAAAGGATAGACCTAGGTCAGACCTTCCGTACAATCAAATGCCTTTTTTATGAATAGCCATCGGTATTTAAGATCGGTTTCAGACGAGGTTAACCCCGCTTCAGCCGGATTTCTCTTTATATATACTAATACCGAAGAAAGATCCTTCTTGTCAACAATCCTTCTAGCCTGAAATGGCCCTTGCCATAAATGTCCCACTCTTTGGTATTTCCTATTAAATAACATGACATATGATGTCATAAATGCTCTCATGCACTTTGAGACACTTTCTAAATCATCTTTCATCTTTAGAACCAAATGGAAATGATTAGGCATATAGCAATAGGCTACTACAACGAGATTATTTGTTTTAGTATATCTATACATCAAACCCTTGAATAACTTGTAATCTTTCTCTACTGAAAAAATCTTAGCCTTATTATTCCCACGGTTATAAATGTGGTAAAAACTATAACTTCGGTATAACTTGATAAGCTTGTCTTTCTTCATAACCCTAATGATAGCACCGAGTTATTAAGTCTTGGTTAACCAAGGACTGACCTAGGTCAGTCCTCTGGGTCCGTTTATTTCGCTAACATCTCTTCTATTACAGCTTTGAATGAATCATATGGGTATGCTCCTTCAATGAGCTTACCAGTAACATTTCCTTCGCTGTCTAATACTCCTACTACAAATCCTGGAGTCCCTGTAACACCTGCAGCTTGTCCCGCTGCAAAGTCTGCATCTACCCTACTCTTGAATATTTGATCTGTGACACATTTATTATACTTGGTCATATCAACTCCTAATTCCTTAGCAGCAGCATTAACAGCAGCCATATCAGCAGCTAAATATGTTGCACTATGAAATTCTCTTAACTTCTCAGCTCCTAATTGATCCAAAACACACTCTCCTGCATATGCGGAAGTATATGTAATATCACCATGGAAACTTAAAGGATAGTTTCTAAATACAAAGATCGCCTTATTTGTATCTACATAGTTGGTCACAATATCACTCAAAGTATTCTCTTCAAAAGTCTGACAGTAAGGACATTGATAGTCACTGTACATTACAATTGCTACCTTAGCTTGGTTTTTATCTCCTAATACTGCACCTTCCCCTATTGTAGTTGTAGCACTAGCATAGGTATCTGTACCTGTTGTGTCTGTATTAGTCGTATCATTTGCTTTTCCAGCAACGTCTTTGGTAGCTGCATTCTTGTTCGCAAAAAATATCCCTAACGCGATAATGACACCTGCAATAATTATTGCTAATGGTATTGCAAATGTATCGAGGTTAATGACAACCTCTTTAGTCTCACTTTTCTTTGTTTCTGCCATGTATATCTGAATCTCAAATTTAAGTAATAGATATTATACCATCTCATAGACAGAGAATGAAAAAATCAATATAATTATTGTATGGATGATACAAAGAAAAAAATACATATTTCAGATATAGTACTTTTCATTGTATTCTTACTCCTTTTGGCATTTCCCGCATATCTTGCATATCAAGTATTAGTTGCAAATAATCCACCAAGTAATGATGTGCAACAAGATGATACTTCTACACAAGCCCAAGAAACCACCCCTCCTGTGGAAGAAGAGGTTGTTGTTCCTGCCGGCCCTAAATATACCGAACTTGTAAGAGAGATATCTGGGCAAACCGCATATGTAGCAGTCCCAACAAATCTCGATGAGAATAATCCACCAGCAATAATATTGTACAGTCATGGTTCTAATACTCGAGTCATATCCGACATGTACGATCCTTTCATGATCGATCTTCAGGGATATGGTAAATATTTTGGTGAACAAAATTTCGTATTTGCTGCATCTAATGAGCATGATGAGAACTGGGGTAATGCGGCATCAGTTGCTGATATGTTAAATCTTCAACAATGGATTGAATCTCACTACGCCACAAATGGAAAAGTATATCTGATTGGTTTTAGTATGGGAGGGTTACCTACAATGCATTTTGCTACTAAGTATCCAGATAATATTTTAAAGATCGCACTACTTGCCCCAACAACTAGAACATACGAATGGACTCAGACAGAAGTAAATAAGGTTATGGATATTGATATTCAAATATGGCATGGTACCAGCGATGTGAATATCGGATATTCTAATTCCGTAAACTTCGTAAAATACATGAAGAATCTTGGAAAGGATATTCCATTAGTAACGCTTGAAGGAAAAACTCACTTTGATTTAGATACTGAATATATGGCACAGATATTACAATTCTTCCAAGCTAGTTAATCAATTCTAAATTTCTCCGCAATCCTTTCTCCATCTTCCTTGCATAATCTTCTTGTTGAATCACTCCTTTGTAATTCACCTATTCCCTTCAGTGCATTTTTCCAATCCTCACTATCATGGTTGTGAGGAACAACATGGACATGAGCATGAGGCACCATTCTCCCGAAGATTAGTGTATCTACATATGTATATTTGAGATTATTCCGAAAGTGATTAGCAATCTTTTGAACCACTTTGAAATATCCTTCAATATTTTCAACATCCCAGACAAATCGATAATGTTTCTTAGGTATAACCAATGTATGACCAGGCGTAAAGTTTGATATATCAAGAAATGCAAAGTAGTTGTCATCCTCATAGATTTTGAAACTGGAGACTTCTCCTTTAGCTATTTTACAAAAAATACAATCATCCATAACTATTATTCTTCTACAACAATGGCCATAGCAGGACATGCATCTGCAGCTTGTCTTACCTTTTCTTGTAACTCTGGTTCAGCTATTTCTACTCCTTGGTATTCCATTTTTACATCCACTACGCCATCATCTCTCATTTCAAATACTTCAGGACATATTGCTACACATGATCCACATACTACACATTTTGTTTTGTCTATAGATACTTTCATTACGAATATATTTAAATATTAGATAGGTATATTGTCACAGATAACTAACGATAGGTCAATTTGAATCTAATACTCCTCATTCATTAGATAGTAAAAACCCTGTGCATGACCACATGATGGACACTCAACAGGAGGTTCCTTACCTACAGAAACATAACCACACTCCGAACAAATCCATATTACCTCAGTATCTTTTTTGAATATCGTTCCATCTGTTAATACAGTATGAAGTTTGGTATACCTCTCCGCATGATGACCCTCCGCAATCGCAATTGATTCCAATCTCTTAGCAATATCCTCAAATCCCTCTTCTCTAGCAACCCTAGCGAATTCAGGATACATCTCCTTATTCTCATACATCTCTCCCTCAATAGCCGCTTTAAGATTTTCCTTCGTATCCCCAAGTGTAAATGGAGCTTCTGCTTCAACTTTAAGACTACCCATATCCTCTTTAATAGTTTGGATCATTTTCATCAACCAACTAGCATGCTCTCTCTCTTGGTTAGCTGTCATCTCAAATATCTGAGAAATCTGAATATATCCTTCCTTCCTAGCAATACTAGAGTAAAAGGTATATCTATTTCTAGCTTGGCTTTCCCCTATAAATGCCTTTGTTAAATTCTCTAAAGTCTTTGACATGATATTTATGTATTAAATTATTAATTCATTTTACAGAACTTTGGATAGGATATACACTGTAAAAAGAATAAATTTAAAAACCATTCTATGACTCCTACTCCCAAAGCTCCACTCTCCATATTAGCATGTAGTTCTGGATTAAGTTTTGCAAAGAGAATAGAAAAGGAATTAAAGAAAAAACACGGAGAAGAAGTACACCTCATAGAATCCGAAGAGATGCATTTTGCAAGTACCGAATTAAAAACAATCATTAATGAAAGTATTAGAGGTAAAGATGTCTTCATTATTCAAGATTGTGAAAATCATTCAGAAGGACAATCGACGGACGAAAATCTTAGAGCTCTGTATACAATGGTAGATGCTTGTAGAAGATGTGATGCCGAAAGAATCACTACAGTATTACCATCATACCCATATGCTCGACAGGACAAACAATCTGGAAGAGAGGGGATTACCGCAGCTAGAATAGCATATGAATTAGAAGGTGATGGAAGTGTAGATCACATAGTTACCATAGATTTACATAACTCAGCAATTCAAGGATTTTTCCGAAGAGCAAAAATAGATAATCTCATGGGTGGATATGCTCTACTCCCTGTTTTAAAGAAAATGATTGAAGACAAAGAAAATACCGTCATTATGCCAACGGACTTAGGTGGTGCGAAACGTGCTAACCACTATGCCCAGACTTTGAAAACTGACATTGCATTCACATACAAAGCCCGAAATTACTGCAAAGCAAACACGGTAGACAAGATGTCCATTTTAGGAGATGTTAATGGCAAGGATGTATATATTGTTGACGATATGATCTGTACTGGTGGAACATTAGTAAAAGCACTGGAAGAGACTAAAAATATGGGTGCTAAGAAAGTCATAGCTGTTTGTACTCATGCACTTCTCAATGGACCTGCCGTAGAAAGATTCCAAGAAGCATATGATAAAGGATTCCTGGATTTAGTAATAGGGACAGATAGCACATACCATTCTAAAGAATTTTTGAAATCTACACCTTGGTTTAAAGAAATCTCAATTGCAAGCTATTTCGCAGATACAATTAGTAGATTAAACCAAAGAAAATCAATAACTGATCTTCTGGACTAAACAGGTCTATCTGGACTTGGTTCTTCATGCTTATCGTAAAATTGAATCGCGGCCCTAAGCTCTTCCTTGTCCTTAGCATAATCTTCCAAAGATATTTTCTGCTTCCATGCCTCATATGCTTGCAATACTGCTGTAGCCCCAGCCTTAGTTCCCATGGGATGGGAATGTACACCAGCTCCCATTGTAGTTATGAAATCTTGAGTACCAACGGTATCTATGAATTTTCCAATTAGAAGAGGATTTAAACCACCGGATATAATTGGGCACATTTTCTTAGTAATTCTCCAATATCCTAGATTGCTGTAGTCTTCTCCTTCCGCTTCTTTCTGTATGGCTAATTGAAGATCTGCATCTTTCTCTGGTATTTCTGACCATATTTGTTTGAAGTAATCGCCTTCAGAATATAATTTCAATGCATGTCTTGCAGCCATGACATCCTCTTTAGGAGAACCTGCCATCTTACCAATACCTGCAGTACCTGTATGAATTCCTGAAGCTCCTGCGAGTCTAGCAAATTTAGTTAATACTGGAACTGTATACCCAATTGGATTTTCATCTCTAGTAAATGCTCCATGCCCTGCTCTGTGGAAATGTAAAAATACATTTGGGTATTTTCTTCTAATAGTTTGTATAGCCATCCACCCTGCGGTTATACCATCTACTAAGAATGCATAACTCCCTGGTTTCATCATGGATTGAATGTAGTCAGCCTTTTTAATCATTGTATCGTAGTCAGATGAGGATATGTTGAATGAGTGGACTTTAGTTTTTCCAGTTTCCTGTTCTACCCTATCCATTGCATGTCTTACATCCTGTACCATCTTGTCGTAAGGACAGAAGTCCTGATCTGCTTGTGGCTCATCATTCTTAACAAAATCCCCTCCACCAGACCAGAAGTCATAGCAGAGTTCTGCATATTCAGATGATGTTAATCCAATCTTTGGTTTAATGATACTTCCAAATATGGGTCTCTCTTGGATATTTAAATATTTCCTCATATCATCAATGGTATATTCTGGGCCATCGTACTGTACTAACATTTGTGGTGGGAAATATACATCTAAAATTTTACATACTTTTACACTTGCCATACCGAATACGTTTCCAGCAATGAAGGTCATGATGTTTTGCACATTTCCACCTCTATCAAATATTCTCCATGGATATGCTATCCATACCAAGTTGTTCTTTTCATCTATTCTGTAAACTAAAGCATCTAAGCTTTCTGAAAAAGCTGTTGCGGTTCCTATCTTAACGAATGATCCTGTAGATGATTCTGCGGCTACCTCGCTAGCAGTATCTACAAGTGTCATTCCTTCTTCACCCTGGAGTCTAAATACTGCCAACATATATTGGCCATTAAAAACATTAGGGTTTCCTATCTGAATATATTCTTTTTGCATTTTGGGCTTGGGTACAGTTTAGTTATTAACTATACGATATTCCCAACGATTTGTTAACCTAGTAGCTAAGTTTAACCGAATAGCTATTATTCTCAACAATTTGCGCCCCATCTAATTCTGCAGAGAATCTTTTTACCCATTTGGTTCCATCTTCAAATACCATTTCTACATCAAATGAAATTGATAGATTTACATCATTTGGTTCTACACTTGCATATTTCAATACATTAACACTTTCAAATAGGTTTTCACTATCCATTATTTTTCTGTAGTTAAATTCTCCAAGTTCCTTAAGGAAGATACCCCATGTGGGCATTGCAGATCCTACTTTTGAGACTTCGTCATAGTAATGAGCTACATCTACAACATTGAAGGTTATTGTTCTTCCACTGTCTTTTATTTCTGCTGATTTCATTTCATCTTCATATGGCCCCCATATATAGTTTAAGGAGGAGAGTGTATTGCTTACATGCCCTGGTTTTACTATTGCTACTTTTCCTTTTCGATATCCTTCTACTTTAATATTCTTTACTGTGTAACTGGTTATTGCATCCATATGGAAGAGGTTTGCATTTACCCATATTTTTATATGTGAGAGTTCTTTTGTATCTTTTACTTCTTCGGTACTAAATGCAGAGACGTATGCCTCATTTTGGGATACTTCGACTTTCTTTTCTATTTCTTCTGAATTGGTTATGGTTTTACTGTTATTACTTGCGATGTTTCTAACTCCTGAGATTGTTACTCTTACAAGGAAGATTATTGGGAGGATGAATATGAGGAGGGAGAGGATTATTCCTATGATTATGAGTAACAGTTTTTTGTTTTTTTCCATTTTAATGTATAAAAATTTTAAAATAAAATTACTAACTACAAAGATTCAACAACGTGTTAGATGCTTTTTCCAAATCTTTTTCATTGAAAATTTCTTTTTCTTCTGTATCAACAATATGAATAGTATTACGCCATTTTCTTATTTCCTCACAATTCTCAAATGTAGAAAAATCAATAATAGATTTATCTTTCGCTATTTCATTTAATTTACAAAAATCTGTTCCACCAGAGATTTTAATTTCTTTATTTTTCTCTATTCCCCAGACAATGCTTTCCTCCGAAGATAACCTATGTATCTCTTTTACATCCCTATAGTCCTTATCTTTAATGGGAAATTTCTCGTTTGGAAAATTTTTAAGGATTTTATATCTTAATACACATTCAATTAAGGAGGCTATATAAACTATACAATCTTTATAAATATAGGATTGAGCCTTCTTGCTCTGCTTACTTTTTAACAAAGTCGTTAAGAAAATCACGTGTTCAAGTGTTGCAACCATTCTATTTCGCAAAGATGTATTTTCGACAAAGCCAAAGATTTCACTATCCATTAATCTTTTCTTGTTTCTTTTATAAGCTTAGACAAAGATGGAAGCCCCTTTTCTCTTAAAAGATTCCCCAGTTTCATATCTGATCTTGCTTGAAGGTCAACATTATATTTTCTTTCAATGGTTTTAACCAAGGTATCGCTCCTTTTCTCACGAATTTTCCCTGATTTTGTTTGATTTATTTGCTTACTCATATATTTTATCCTCCTTGTTTAATTCTAGCAGAAATTTAAATTAACAAAAAGAAATTATTCCATCTCCCCATTTAACCATTCCCAATAGCCATCTGCTACTGCCATAACAGGAATAGCAAATATACAAGGGACATCATATGTATGTATCTTGGTTATCTCTTTTTCAATATCATCATATTTAGACTTAACACTCTTTAGTAGTAATACAACTTCCTTACTCTTATCTATATTTCCTGTTTTTGGAGGCCAAAAAAACATAGGCTGCATATCCTTATATATATTTACGCATGCACACAATTTCTTTTTCATAATATGCTCTCCTATCTGTTCTGCTTGCTCTACACTCTCACAAGTAACATATACCACTATCATATGATCTGAGTCCTGAGTAAATTTCATGATTATTTTGATTAAATAAATATCGGGGCGACACGACTTGAACGTGCGACCTCTTGCACCCCATGCAAGCGCTCTAGCCATCTGAACTACGCCCCGTTAATGCAGATATATTCTACAATATTAAAGCCCTAGTTCACTAGCCCTAGCCTTCATAGAATCTAAAGATATATCAATAAATTCTTCTAAGGATATACCCGTTTTTTCAATATCCTGTATCAAATCTCTTCTAACACCCTTAGCAAATTCTTTTTTCTTTAACTTTCTTAAAACAGTATCAGAAGTAACAGTAGCAATCCTCTTATCAGGCATAACCAAAGCACAAGCCACTAAAAAGCCAGACAAGTTCTCGGAAGCAGACAATGCATAGTCCAAGTTATTCTCCCTCTTTTCTGGTACCTTGGGATTCTCTTCATAGTGAGCCTTAATCGCATGATATACATCCTTGTCTATATCTTTCCCTACTTCAAGATTCTCCATCTTCAAAATATCATCAAACTCAACCACATGCCTAGCAGGATCCTTACCAACATAGTCAAAATCTAAATCATGAAGTAAACCAGAAAGACCCCATTTCTCCTCATGCTCACCAAGTCTATTGGCTACAGCCTGCATAATGATGTCGCTTTCCTTCATATGTAGCTTAAGCCATGGGGTAGTCACATACTTCTCTATTAATGCCTCACATCTTTCTCTAGTTATCATATTTATATATATTAAAATTTAAATATCTAAAGAAGCTAAGCTAATCCTTAGCCTATCTGCATCTACAAAAGGAATAGCTATCATCCCATACCTCTCTGCCTGTCTAAGATTATCCTTACCATCATCTATATATACCATCTCTTCTCCAGCCTCCCCTGTTACTTTAAGAAGGTTTTCAAATGAAGCATCAGATGGTTTTGACAAACCTGTATCTTCAACAAGGATTACATTATGGAAATATTTCAGGAAATCATACTTAGCATCAAGAATATTAATGGCTTGTTTAGAAGTATTGGAAAAAAGATGCAATTTGAAATCTGTATCAGACAAATACCTCAACAAATCAACCATCTCCTCATCCATACGATGCGTACTGGAGTCTAAGATGACACCATTTAAATCAAAAACTATACTTTTAATCATTTACAACTGTATCTCAACTATTACTTGGTTGGGGCTTAAACCTGCACTCAATTTGTAATCAACATCTTCAGTTAAGCCATAGAAGGTATACATACTCTTCTCAGCAGCTCTCTCTGTTTGCATAGCCAAGTTTCCAGGTAATGCGATACCATCAACTGCAAGATATACCTTGTCTGTTTTTACACTACCAAATGTAACAACGAGTTTGTGCTCAGCATCATATGCTGCACTTACAGATGGAATTGGATTCGCATCCGTACTACTTACGTTCCATACAAACTTTAATACTCCGGAATTAGAACCATATGTATACGAAGCTAATGTCGAACCCTTTGTAGCATCCACACCCATTATGGTTTGTCCCAATTTCCCAAATTCAGTACTACCTAAATCTAAATTCTCAGTAGAAACTTCCCCTGGATATTGAACACCAACGATTACATCCCAACCATCAGACATTTTAGATGTCGTAATGGTGAAAGGTGTGCTCTTACTTACCCCAATATCATACAATTCTTCTGTTTGATCAGATGATACATTGTGATACAACTGAGAGATACCTTCATTGTTAATTGCAACAGCCTTTTGATATCCAATGCCCCCGCTATCTTTTTCAATCTGATTTAAATCGATTCTAATTACTCCCAAATCACTTCTATATGTAGCAACTACATATGGATCATCCGTACCTGTTGAAGAAAGTGAGAATACAAACTCATGATATCCAGTTCGAGCTGTATTGGTAACTTCTTCTATGGTAAATTTTGCATCAGAAGCTACACCAGAAGTTTGTTCATCTGTAGAGAATCCTGTCAATGGCATTATTGTCTCTTCGTTATCATTTGCTGAATCGGCAGTATCTTCATTCTGAGTATCAGGATTGGTTGTTTCTGTTTGGTTAGTATTATTACTTGTCTCCGTATTATTTGGCGTAGCTTTCTTGTTGAAGAATATTAAGTAGATGCTTAGACCTACTACTAAAGGTAATACTAGGTACCATATGATTTTCTTTATCATAGCTTTTTCCTAAAATATTATTTATATATATACTACCACAATATTTCTTAAGATTTAAATCTGTAAAACGATATGCTAGTATATTGAATATATATTAATGAAAACTGCCATGTCCAAAGAGTTCAATATTTCAGATACAGGGAAATCAGAAGTTGTAGATACAAAGCCCATTGAGATTCCAACGATTACCCCAGACATCCAGATCCCTGAAGTTAAACTTCCAGAGATAAGTACAAAGAAAAAATTCAACTTAAAAAACTGGATCTTCCCAATAGTGGCATTTATTTGTTTATTTGGAATTGGAGGTTTCTACTACTTTGGGATATACAGAGTTCAACCTCAACCGCTAAACAAGGTACTTTCATTCAACCAAGATTTCATTTCCTCAATTTCGCTTTCAAATATCTTCAAGGGTAACTTGGCACTACTTTCTGCTCCTGAAGAACCAAGAACAGAAGAAAGCCCAGTTAATGGAGTATTGTTTACTAAGACACAAATGGACGTAATGATGAAACGCAGACCAGTTGCTGTAATGACGAATAATCATGCGGATGCTAGGCCTCTTTCAGGGATGAATAGTGCAGATGTAGTTATAGAAGCAAACGCAGAGGGAGGAATTACAAGAATAATGGCAATATATTGGAGTACAGCACCTGAAAAAGTTGGCCCTATTCGAAGTATTCGACAGTACTACTTAGAATGGGCAATAGGATATGACCCTCTAATTATCCATGACGGTTGCGCATCATCTGATGATCCAAGAACTAATTCTTGTGGAAATCTATATAGCTATGGTGTTAAAGATCTTGCTACCATTGGTGCATGGAGATGGAATGATGGAAGAAGGGTAGCACCACACAATGAGTACAACTCCATAAGCTATGCATGGGAATATGCCGCCAAAATGGATTGGGACAGTTTTCCAAATAGTTTTAAAAGCTGGAAATTCAAAGCTGATGCAGATATAGCTCAACGTGGAGAGAAAACACAAGTTAAGTTGGTGTTCCATCAGAGATTAACCAATAGTGGATTGTATGATGTCATTTGGACATATGATTCATCAACAAACACATATCTGAGAAAAGTTGGTGGACAAGCAGATATTGACCAGGAGATGAATACTCAAGTGTATGCAAAAAATATTGTAATACAAGAAGTCTCTATGATTCAGTCGGGTGATGACAAGGGCCACCTGATTATAACCACTATCGGTCAAGGCAAGTCTACCTATTTAATGGATGGAAAAATCACCTATGGTACATGGAAAAAGACTTCAAGAACGGACAGGACTACATACTATGATAGCGAAGGAAAAGAGATGAAATTTAATAGAGGAAGAATATGGGTCGAGATGATTGGTACTTCTGATGGGAAATTTGCTATAATTGAGCAATAATATTAAGCAGGTTGGGGAACTATGCTAAAAAACTTTTTTATCTCAAAAGTGAGGGTGCGAATTCTTGAGCAGTATATGCTTGATTTGAGTGCAGCATTCCACGTTCGAGGGTTAGTTAGAATTTTAGATGAAGAAATTAATGCAGTTAGAAGAGAGCTCTTAAATCTTCAAGATGCAGGACTTCTAACTTCTAAAAAGGATGGAAACAAATTGGTATACAAATTAAATCAAAAGTATCCAATACTTCCAGAACTTAGATCTATGTTTTACAAGGAATCTAACATTGGGAGAGCAATCTTAAAAGTCGCAGAAGAAATTGAGGGTATACAACTATTAGTGTTAACCGAAAGCTTCATTAAGAACAGATACGAGAATCCTACAGATGTAGATTTCCTTTTCATTGGTACAATGAAAGTAAGAGATCTTTCGACCGCAATGAGCGAATTAGAAAAAGAACAAAAAAGAGATATTCGATTTAGTGCCATAACTAAAGAAGATTTTGACTTTGCAAGAAAAAAGAAAGAACCATTCTTGATGAACATCTTAGAAAAGGATAAGATGATCATATTCGGACAGATATCTGACCTACTTTAAAGTAATGAAGTTGCCAAAATTGAAGCTTAACATGAATGTTAAGCCGCTACTAAACTACATATTAATCATTGTTGTCACAGCACTTTTCATTGCTTCAATATTCATCGCACTTCCCCTCACTGAGAAATATGTTTCTAAAGCAACCTACAACCTAAATACTAAGGATAAGGCATATTGGTCACAGGAATTCATAGTTTCAACTGAAGAAACCGATGCAAAATCACTCAATGATCTCAGAAATATCTTTTACAAAAGATTAAAAGGATTTGGAGTAGAAGAAGTATCTACATATGTTGAAAATGACAAAATCAGAATAGATGTAACTACTACACAAGACAAAGATTTGGTAAAAGAATTAATCTCCAACAAATTCGAAGTCAAGATTGTTACAAGAAAAAGTGATGTCAACTTTGATGATTCCAACAACACATATGCATATATGCTTGGTACTAACTACGATGCTACGCAGTGGGATCGAAGTGATTTTAGAAATGTATACATTACAAAACTAAAAACAAGTAATGGAGATTATGCTAATTTCGCAATATTTAAACTCTGGCCAGCAGGAGAAGAGAAATTTAAAAAATTCCTCTTACAATACAACGGCATTTCTATCGGTATAGACATTGATGGGTTTGTAACACCTCATGTAGTTGATAACACAAGCCAGATATTCGCAATTCCAATTTCAAGCGATGACCCACAACAACTAAAAGTTATGAGCCTCCTGTACAACTCAGGTATTGTAAAAACTAATTTGAAGATAGATTCACAAAAGGATTTAGATGTAAATGTCCCAACAGTTAATTACATACAAATAACCTTGGGCATTCTTGTGGCAATAGTCGTCTTGTATTTCTATCTTTTCATTTCAAAAACCACATCTTCAGAGATTCTCTTAAAATCGCTCTTAGCAACCACTTTAACAATTTCACTCTACCTCGCATTTCTTAAGATATTCCAAATCCCCGTTGACACCTTTATGCTTTCAATAGAGGCAATACTCGCAATTATGGTTACGAGAATAATTGCAGAAGGAAAAGATTCTGTGTTCTACATTGAGTTGTTCTTACTAATAGTTCTTGCTAGCGTAATATTCCTTGGGAATGGGTTCATAAGTATCATTGCACAGGATATGTTAATACTCACTGCACTCTCAAAGCTATGCTTGGTCATCTCGGCTTGGTATATTAATAAAGTAAAGAAAATATAACTATGGAAATAATAATAAATCTTTTTAATAACTGGACAACTTTTGAAAAGGTTAATACCTTGATCCTCATATTAATAATCCTAATTGTGATCCCTGGATTGGTTTGGATATTTACTAAACAAGCTAAGTTAGCCCACATTTCTTTTGATACATTAGTAATAGCTGGACTTCTAACATTAATAACCCTTTTAATAACAAATCAATTCTTTAATATTGCAATTTCATATACATACAAGCTGATCCCTTTCATCGTATTCTTCATTACCATTCTGTGTATTGGAACCATGACCGGTTTCTATATGCAAAACCATAAGCAAAGAGAATTTGATATGACAAAAGTAAAAAACGAGGCATTTAATGATGCGTTTAGACTAACAATATCTTGTATACTTCTTTTTACTGCTTTTGCATTACTAACACCTTCCATATTACTTCCTGTTTTACTCTCATTAGGACTCTCACTTGTCATCATATGGATTAACTATCTTTTAGTTTGCAAGCTTTTAAAGTAGTATGAATTTCAGACCTCTCATTGTAATTGCAGGACCTACCGCTACAGGTAAGTCAGATATAGCTATTAAATTAGCTAAAGCTATTAATGGTGTAATCATAAATGCTGATTCAAGACAGATTTACAAGGAGATGAGGATAGGAACGGCCAGGCCATCGGACGAACAGGTGCAACAAGTGCCACACTACCTGTATGGTACTGTTTCAGTTAAAGATCCTTACAATATCTATGAATACCAGAAGGATGTATTCAAGTTGTTAGAGACTATACCAGAGGTTCAAACACCCATACTGGTAGGTGGTACGGGGCTGTATATTGACTGTGTAATATACAATTACAATTTGAAATCTCAATCGGAAATGGATATAGATAATGAGAGGAGAAACAAGTTAGCAAAACTTTCAATCGAGGAATTACAAAAGCAAATACCAAAGGATATTCTGGAGAGATTAAATAATAGTGACAAGAATAATCCTAGGAGATTACAAAGAATAATAGAAAGAGGAAGTATGTCTACTGATAATCAGGAGAAAAAAGAGGCTTTCCCATGTAAGTATTTTGTCCTAGGTCTCCCTTCTGATGTATTAAAAGGGAGAATTGAGAAACGTGTCGATCAAATGATTAAGAATGGATTAATTGAAGAAAACAAAAGATTAAGGGAAGAAGAATTGGATAAATATCCCGCATGTAATTCTATTGGATATAGTGAATTTGCTGGGTATTTTGAAAATGAAAAAACAATAGGGGAAGTTAAGGATGAAATTGTGACCAATACTATGCACTATGTAAAAAGGCAGAGAACTTGGTTTAAGAGAAACAAGAATGCTATATGGGCTACTGATTTTGATTTAATTCTAAAAGAATCTGAAAACCTGTTGAAGAATTCTTAATCAATTTTAGCCCTATAACTTCAAATTCAATCTTGTTAATATCTAAATCCTTAGCAACTCTGTATAGATCCTTAGAAATATTGGTATATTCCTGAGCACTAAGATCTTCACTCACCCTACCCAATACAAGATGAGGTATAAATTTACCCTGATCTTTAATAGTTAAGCGTTTTCTAAGTTCAAAAAGAATATTTCTCATCTCTTCCCCACCCTCTTTCAAATCAAGATAGATAAGTTCTTTGTATTTTCTTGAAATACCAATATGGACTGTGTTGAATACTACTTTAAATGGTTTAATTGTAAAACCCTTAAGCTTGTATTTAAGCCAAAACAATCTTAAAAAGGAAAGACTATGACCAAGGGTAAGAATATAAAGATGGTAAGAGGAAGGGTCACTCCATCTAACAGGTATTTGTAATCCATCAAAAACCTTTCCAACCTCCACTATCACCTTCCGTATCTTGTAATTAGCCTTTTCATCAGGACAAAAGCCTAAGAAAAAATTCATACGCTTATATCTCTATTTTATCTACACCCATGAATGGTCTAAGTACTTCAGGAACAAGAATGCTTCCATCCTTCTGTTGATATGCTTCTACTAGCGCTACCATCAATCTACTTGTAGCTAATCCAGATCCATTTAATGTATGCATATACTTTGGCTTACTACCATCTGTTGGTTTGTATTTCATATTTCCTCTTCTAGCCTGATAGTCAGTAACATTAGATACAGAACTTACTTCATAGTAGGTATCCATAGCTGGCATATATACCTCAATATCATATGTTCTCGCTGCTCCTGCAGAACAGTCTCCTGCTGCAAGTTTAACTACTCTGTAATGAAGTCCTAATTTCTTAACTAAGTCTTCAGCCTTCGCAACTAATTCTTCAAATGCTTCCTTTGATTTATCCTCTGCTGTAAATTGATACATCTCAACCTTGTTGAATTGGTGTACTCTAATTAAACCTTTTTCCGATGCTCTGTATGTACCTGCTTCTCTTCTGTAACAAGGAGTATATGCAAAAAACTTTTTAGGAAGATCTTTCTCTTCCAAAAGATTATCTCTATAAATATTGGTTAAAACAGTTTCTGCAGTAGGAATTAAACAAAGTCCATCCTGTACCCAATATACATCTTCCTTAAACTTTGGTAATTGACCTGCAGCATATGCAGATTGTTCAATGACAAGATTGGGAGGTATAACCATCTCATATCCAGATTTATTATGCTCCGATATGAAAAAGTTGACTAAAGCCCACTCTAATCGAGCGCCCATTCCTCTGTACATTGCGAAGTTAGTTCCAGAAATCTTTGATGCAGTTTCGAAATCAAACATACCTAAGTTTTTACCGAGTTCAACATGATCTTTAATTGGGAAATCGAATGTTGGTTTTTCTCCAACCATTTTAATAACCTCATTGTTTTCTTTTCCTCCAGCTACAACATCCTCTTCAGGAATATTTGGCAACACTTCCATCTTTGCTTTGAGTTCTGCTTCTGCATTCTTTAACTCAACTTCCAATGCTTTTACTTCTTCTGATTTCGCCTTAAGATCTGCAATGAGTTTTTTAAATTCATCACTACCCTTCTCTACCTTGGACATCTGTTCATTGAAACCATTTTGTTCACCTCGTTTATTATCATACTGAGTTTGTATCTGCTTTCGTTTTTTATACAAGGCTATGATTCCATTTAAATCTAGTTTATCTTCATCCATCCTCTTGAGTAATCCTTGCTTAACAACATCTGTTTCTTCAACTATTTTTTTAATATCTATCATCTACCTGTTTTCTTAATTTAATTCAAAGAATTTATGAAAAATCTCCTTCAATACTCTGTTTATTATATTCTCCAAACTTGCTATTATCAAGATTATGTTACAGTACAACAAAGAATTTAAACAGTTAATTGAAAAATCAAAGAATATTTTAATCATTACTCACAAGAGTCCAGATATGGATGCGTTTTGCAGCATGATTATGACTAAGAAATTCATTGAGTTAGGATACCCAAAGATGAATGTAGTCATGAAGGCAAGACAGACCCCTACTATTAATATCCCATGTATGAAGGAGATTCATGTTGCGAAGGAGATTAAAGAAGGAGATGAAGACTTAATCATTATCGTTGATGCAGGAAGCATGGCTCAGTGTTTAGATTATGCGAAGGATAATTTACAGGATACTTCAAAACCTATTGTGGTTATAGATCATCATACAGAGACAACAAATAGCAAGGGAGACCTGGTTATTAATGAGATAAGAAGCTCGGCTACAGAACAGGTGTTTGCCACATTTAAGGATATCTATGGTAAGAATTTCAGAATCACACCAGATATAGCTCAATTAACACAATATGGAATCGTTGCTGATACAGGAAGATTTATGTATGACAGTACAACTCCAGATACCCTTCGTGTCTATGCAGATGCAAAGCAAGTTATGGATATTGATATTGAGGAAATGTCTTACAAGTTTGGGAAATTCCCGAGAGAATCTATTCCCGCTGTAGTTTCATACCTGAAAACTCTTCAAATTGAAAAAGATATGGCATATGTATATATAAATGAGGAAATGATTGTTAAAAATGGGTTAACCAAACAAGGTGTTAATGAAGCACAAGCATTTTTAAGAGACAAATATATTCGGTTTATACAGGGTGTACATTGGGGTTTTGTTCTTAAACCAGATTTTAATTATCCCGATTCTTGGTTTGTATCCTTTAGGAGTACAAAGGGTTATCAAGATGTAGGTATTATAGCTAAAGAATTAGGTGGTGGTGGCCATGAATATGCGGCAGCTGCTCCATTGAAAGCGAAAACTGGCGAAGAGGCATTAGAAAAGGTATTAGAGGCAGTTCATAAGATAGTAATATAGAACAATTCTACTTTTTCGTGTATTCGTATCCCATCAAAAGTTCATAGAAACAAGAAGCTCCAAAACCAAGACTAAATCCAAATATTAATTCTTCTAATGGAATTCCACTTATTAAAACTCCACTTAGATTTTGTACATACCAGATATTTGAAATTACTTCGGGGTAAAATAACATAATTAGGCTTTGCCATGCGAATGTAATGATCACTAGAAATAGACCGGATAATAACGCTGGGACAATGAAATCTCGTCTATAAACTATGCATATCAATCCAATAATCATTGGAGGAAGAATATGAGCTACAATTGAGTTTAATTTTAAGATATTTACACATATTACAAATGTTGCAATTGTAATTATCAAGGCAATTATTACAAACTTTTTATGTGGTTTCTTTGCTCTTTTAATACTTTTCTTTCCAAGGATGATTTCAAATATTTCAGATGCTAGACCACCAAAGAAAAAGCCATAAAGAAAATCTTCAAAATGCAGAACATTGTTGAATATATATGGTGGATTCCAGTAATCTTTTGTAGCGTAAAAATATCCAATTAAAATAGATCCCACTCCAAAGATAAGACCACTTCTTAGCATCTCATTTCTCGAGCCTTTGTATTTAATAAATCCATATAACCAGAGTGGTAGCAATAATGTTATTCCCCAAAGGTAAGATGTATTCTGCCATGTCAGTTGATTAAGAAAATCCATGCAATTATATTAAAGTTTTTTGAATTAAATTACTACCTTTTACCCTCCCGCACTTACATATTTCTTAACATTTTGTTTCCATACCCAATAACTCAAACGAACAAACAATATTGCTAATCCCGTTCCAATTATCAGAAACGCATACCCCATTCTTCCAATAATCAAACTAGCTGGGACAGTAGTCACAAAAGCAATTGGCAATATTGTAAAAAATACCATCTGTATAGAACTCGAATAGATATTTACAGGATATTTTGCTAATCCTAATATCTCTTTTACCAAAGCCAAGAATCCATTCCTAGGATTTGCGAGGGTAAAGCTAGATAGTAAAAGGTAAAAGGCATACCAAAACAGTAGTCCAACAATTATTCCTGCAACTCCCAATAAGACATTTGTTAAGGATAGAGTCCCCCATGTAATGAAGAAATAATATCCTACCAATACAAAACCCGACAATGATGAGATTACACTGTATACAGAAAAATCATAGAAGGAGGAAAACCATGCTGAAGATAATGGCTTTAAGAGCGTAAAATCAAATTCTCCACTCAATACCCTACTCTCTAATCGTTCGAGATTAATTCCAAAAAACGCCCAACCAAAATAGTTCAAAAGATTCCAAATACCCATTACAAGATATGCCTCTGCTTTGGTCCAACCTACATAAACTTCGCTATTTCCAAATACTAATGTTAAAAGCAAAACCTGTATACCTAGAATAAAGAATGTCCTAAAAAATCGTACGAATATCTCCCCTTTATATGTATTACTTTTTTTAATACTTGCTCTAAGGTTTAAAAACCATATTCTTACATATCTCCATATTGTTGTTTTATATTCCCTCTGCAGCATATTTTTTTATGGATATTTTAAAGAGAACTAGATAAAGGACATACAAGGCAATCAACCAGATTGTTCCAATTATAAATCCGACACCAAGATCATAGTTAGTCATTCTTCCGAGCAGAATTTCAATTGGGAAAGAGAGTGTATATCTAAATGGTAGTACTTGTACCGTAAACAAAGCTAGCAGTGGTAAGGCCACAAACGGGATATATTCTCCTGAGAATGTTGCTGCAATGTTATTGTAGAAGATTCTCATCCCTTCCATATTTTTGTTGTAAAAGGCTATCAATGCAAAGATATTTCCTAAAAGGAAATTAATCAGGAAACCAATAGCGACAGCTATCAATCCTAAGAAAATAAGGTATGGATTAAAATCTACAATCCAGAATCCCAATCTACTCGTGATATACATTCCTAGAACAAATGCAGGTACGGATACAATTAGTCTGAAAAGGTTAGAACCTAAATTGCTTCCAAGATATTCTGTTAAATATGACATTGGTTTGAGTAACGAGTTGGAGAATTTTCCATTCAAGATTTGCTGTACCCCATTGGCCGGTGTTATGTCCTGCATAAGTTTGCTCACTAATATCATCAAGACATAGTATGTAATTACATAGCCCTGATCCATGTTCCCCGTGATCTTTGCAGATGCACTCCATACAAAACAGAGCCCAGCCATTTTTACAATATCCGCAATAATCCAAACAATTAACTGTTCTTTGTGCATAAATTCTTGAGCAAAGAACATCTTTGTTATTCTCTTAAGAATATTTTTGAAATTACTCTTTTGGTTTATTTTTTCTTTCATCTTCTAGTTCTTTTACTTTCCACATAAATATCTTACTTTTATCTCTTGCACTTGGATAGTCTATACAGAAGCTGTATGCCATTTCTAGTATTGCTCTTGGTTTTTCTTTGGCCCATTTGATATACATTGTAGCTCGTTTTTTGTCATCTAATTTGCCTGCCAATCGTAATCCATACATTTGGTATTCAGTAGATATGTACTTATGTTTGTTATCAAATAGCTTGTTAGGATTAGTTGCTAATTTCTTTGTATCAAAGAGTGTACTCTGTGGTGTAGTAGTTTCATCAGCTTTTTCTTCAGCTCCTTGTTTGATTTGTTGTAAGAGATCTTTGATTGATTCCATGTATTAATAATATCAGAAATAGATATATTGTTTTAGATTGACCGATAGAAATTGTTATATTATAATTTCTTTGTTATTAATGAAATTTGTTCTTTTAAATTCTGTAGTATATCTACCCAGCTCAATATGAGCGTGGTCTGCGTTTTAGATCAAGTAGATATCACTTTTGTGGTGCAATGTGTAGCTTCGAAAGAGGCATCGCTCTCAAGCCGACATGGAGACGGTAGGGTTATAATCCCATAACACATGCACCACTTTTTTGTTCGCGGGCACGTAGCTCAATCACGGAGCAGACGACTGATACTCGTTGTGATGTAGGTGTAAACCCTATCGTGCCCATCGAATATAGCCCAACCTTTTTTCTTGCCATTATGTGCATACTCGTAGGAGTATAAAAGAGAAGAAAGGTTGGTTAACAAATTTCTATTCCCCATTATTTCCCATTTTTTATTGACTCATAGTAACTTTGATAATATAATTCCCCTAGTACTAACAATACTTTTTGTCTTTTTCTATCAAATAACTTAATGGAAAAGTATCTGACTCGTCCTCAGAATATGTGGGTTCGATTCCCATGAAGATAGATCAAGATTACTGGATAACTAGGAAAACGAGCACTTGTCTTGGTTGAGTTTTTCTAGCCCAGTAATAAAGGCCAATTCTTATCTTTCACTGCTTTACGAGAATTGGCCTTTTACTTCCTCTCCTCTTTCTTAACCGTTTCCTTGAATTTGACTTTGTCCTTGTATATTTCCTTTGTTGTATTCTCAACCTCTATTCTCATCTGTGGGAAAAAAGTACCCTCTCTACCAGAAATATCTTCCATGAACCAGAATACTCTTTCACTATGACCCCATCCACTTACAGGAGGCATACCATATTCCAACATCTCTACAAAATCAATATCTAGCATCTGAGCTTCATCATCCCCACCCTCTCTAAGAGCTTGCTGCTCCAAGAATCTATCTAACTGATCTTGAGGATCATTAATCTCAGAATATCCATTACCCAATTCACTTCCAGCAATAACTACTTGGAATCTCTCTGTTAATTCAGGATTATCCTTATGTGATTTTGCTAAAGGAGAAATAATCTTAGGTTGGTTAACCAAATATGCAGGACCAGAAATTGTTGCTCGAATAGCTTTCCAAAGAGTATCAATCATTCTATTTCTATTCACATCCCCACCCATCTCAATATGGTTGTCCTTAATAGCTTTCATTATCTTCTCATCCGAATCATTAAATATATCAATATCAAATCTTTCTTTAATCACAGTTGTATAATCAATCTCTTTCCACTCATCAGCTAAATCAAATGTATGACCTCTGGTTGTAAATTGAGTCTTTCCATATACCTTGTTAGCAATTTCTAAGAACAACCTTCTTACTAAATCCATATTGTCTCTGTAGTTTGCATATCCCCAATACCATTCCAACTGGTAGTACTCTTGAAGATGCTCATCATCCATACCTTCATTTCTGAAGTTAGGGCCTAATGTATATACCTTCTCAAAGCCCCCACCTATTAATCTCTTTTGGTACAATTCTGTAGAAATTCTAAGGTAGAAATCTTGGTTTAAGGCATTATGATGTGTAATGAAAGGTGCAGCATCAGCTCCACCAGTTACAGCTTCCAATACTGGAACTTCAACTTCCAGAAATCCTTCATCTCGGAGCAAATCTCTCTGAACTTGCCAGAATTTTGCTTTTCTTTCAAACAACTTTATTCTCTCAGGTTCAACGGTTAAATCTAGATATCTTCTTCTAAATATCTGTTCTTTGTTTTCTAATTTTCGAGGAATTGGTCTTAATGCTTTAGAAAGTAACCTAATATTCTTAACCATGATTGAGATTTCACCTGTTTTGGTTTTACCAATAGTTCCATATACCTCAACAAAATCTGCTAAATCCAAAAGTGTTAGTTTATCAAAACCTAGATATCCTTTTGTTAGATCCTCAACAAGTTCGCTTTCTCTGATCATAATCTGGAGAGTTCCAGTTTGATCCATTATATTTCCAAAAAGTAATTGTCCATGTTCTCTCCAAGCTACAACTCTTCCAGCAAGACATACTTCTTGTCCTTCAAATTTTTCAAAGTTGTTTAATATCTCTCCATTGTGAAATTGTTTATATGACTTCGCAGGATATATCTCCACACCTAACTTCTTGAGTGCTTCGATTTTCTCTAATCTTACTTGTCTTTGTCCGAGCATATCACTCCTTTGTGTATCCTCCATGGGAACGAATCATATAATTTAAGATAGTAGGATTATATCACAGCTTCCACACATTATCAGCCTCGGAAGGACTGACCTAGGTCTATCCTTTTCCCTCAACTTTCTACCAAAACCATTGGCTGAAAACGATATTCGCTACCAACGATATAAATTTGCGGAATCAAGGTTTTAGGCTGAAGCTCCATGTTTTTGCATTCACTACCTGTAACTTTCTACATAGGTCTTTGGCATACAAAACTCTAAGAATTGCGAATGAAGCTAAGGTCTTGGCTCGTTCATATTCTTTGGGAGGACTGACCTAGGTCAGTCCTTTCCGTTGTGATATAATCAAAAATATTAATTTCATCTTTCGACCTATGGAAGATCTTCTACAAAAAGTCACATCCCTCTGTAAAAGAAGAGGAATCATATTTCAAAATTCTGAAATATATGGTGGTATAGGAGGATTCTATGATTACGGTCCTGTAGGTGTTGAGATGAAAAACAATCTCAAAAGGTATTGGTGGAAGAATATGGTAGATAAACGAGAGAATGTTGTTGGTATCGATGGAACAATCATCACTCATCCAAAAGTTTGGGAAGCATCTGGCCATATTAAGGGATTTGGCGACGAAGCTGTTGAATGTAAGAAGTGTCATGCAAGATTTAGACCAGAAGATATAGATGGAAAATGTCCAAAGTGTGGTGGTACTGAGTTTACAGAACCAAGGACATACAACATGCTCTTCAAAACTGAAGTCGGTGTAATCGAAGGTGAAAAAGCAACAGCATATCTAAGAGGTGAAGCATGTCAGACAATATATCTTGATTTCAAGAATGTTGTTGATTCAACAAGGCAGCAAATCCCTTTTGGTATTGCACAGATTGGTAAAGCTTTTAGAAATGAAATAACTCCAAACAAGTTTACCTTTAGAACTAGAGAATTTGAGCAATGGGATATGCAATATTTCGTCCATCCAAATGAAATGGAAAAATCCTTTGAATATTGGAAGGAAGAAAGAATGAACTTCTACAAAAAATTGTATCGAAAGCATGAAAATTTGAGATTCTACGAACATCCTAAGGAGAAATTAGTTTTCTATGCTAAAAAAGCTTTTGATGTTGAATATTTAGCACCATGGGGATGGGCAGAAAATGAAGGTATACATTGGAGAGGTGATTATGATCTCACACAGCATAGTCAATTTTCTGGAAAGGATCTGTCATATACCGATCCTCAGACTGGTGAGAAATATATGCCAAATATCGTTGAAACTTCAGGAGGTGTAGATAGAACATTCTTATTCCTACTCTTAGATTCATACGAAGAAGAAACATTAGAGAATGGAGAAATTAGAACAGTGTTAAAGATTAATCCTGAGATCGCGGCATACAAGGCAGCAGTATTTCCATTGGTATCGAATAAACCAGAAATTGTTAACAAAGCTAGAGAAATATTTGAAAAACTTACAGATACCAAAAAGGTCCTTTGGGATGCTAGGGGAAATATTGGTAAGAGATATCGATATCAAGATGAGATTGGTACACCATACTGTATAACTATAGATTATCAAACCTTAGAGGATAATACTGTAACAGTTAGAGACAGAGATACAATGAAGCAAGAAAGAGTTAAGATTGAAGATTTAACAAATCTCTAAAATCTTGTATTCAAATTTCTTTTCTTTTACCTTGTAGGATACAGTTTTTCCAACTTGAGCTTTTAACAAAGCTTTTCCTAAAGGAGAACCTTCAGAGATATATCCTTTCATCGGATCGGATTCCAATGTAGTTACAAGTTTTAGGTCCTGTTTTTTTCCATTGAATTCAACTTTGATTTCAGTTCCAACTCCAACAAAGTTAGGATTACAAGATTTTTTATCTATAACCTTTGAATTTGCTAAAAGCTCTTTCAATTCTTTTATCCTATCTTCTATTAGTTCCTTGTCTACCAGCATTATACTTAGATCATCGGTATCATCACTTAGATCATTTTGTCTTGCTAACGCTAAGGCTGCTGAGATCTCAGGTTTTTTAACTTCAATTAAATTTTTCAATTCCAACTCTAAGGCAACTTTCTTTTCCTTAGTTAGTAATATTTTTTCTTTCATTATATTTGGTCCTTAAATTAGAACTCTATAGTCTATTATATAGCTCTTACAAGCATTATGTAATATAGTGTAAATTCTTACCTATTAGAGGCTTTCTGCGACTCTCTCCATTGTCGTATTTTTTCATGATCTCCAGAGAGCAGAATTTCAGGCACTTTCCAGCCATTAAACTCAATTGGCCTGGTATATTGAGGATAATCGAATGTTTCTCCATCATTGAAAGACTCATCACTTAAGGATTCTTCGTTACCCAAGACTCCCGGAAGTAATCTTGTAATTCCGTCTACTAGGACTAATGATGCCAATTCCCCTCCTGAAAGTACATAGTCTCCTATCGAGAATTCATAGTCTACTAGGTTGTCATGTATTCTTTGATCAAAGCCTTCATATCTTCCACATAGGATTATCATATGGAGATCGGATTTTGTTGAAAAATCTTTTAACTTACTTTGTACTAACTTCTCTCCCTTTGGAGTGGTTATGGCTACTATTGTGTTTTCTTTTTTTAAATCTTGTATTGCTCTGTATATGGGTTCTACCTTTAATACCATGCCTGGTCCTCCTCCACATGGGGTATCGTCTACTGTCTTATGATTATCTTCTGTCCAATTTCTTAAGTTGTGTACATTTATTTCTACCAATCCTTTTTCTTTGGCTATACTGACTATTCCTTTGTTTATATATTCTTCTATTATTTCAGGGAAGATTGTTAGGATATCGAATTTCATTTGAGGCTCTAATAATGTATGGTACCGCTACGGGGAATCGGACCCCGGTTATATGATTGAGAATCATATGTCCTAACCGTTAGACGATAGCGGCTTTACGGCTGTAATTCTATCATAAAATGGGTACATTTTGTAACTATTGACATTATTGCGCCATAAGAATAATATATTCCGTTACTAAATTAAACACCGGGAATATATGACACAAAACATATATCAAACAACACTGTCCGGTTTTAAAAAATTAAAAGATGAGTTGGTAAAGAGAGAGACAGAGTTACGTTCCAAAATTGCAGACACTATCAACGAAATGCGTAATCAAGGAGACTTAAAGGAGAATGATGGCTACGCTATGGCCTTGGAAAGCCAATATGTTAATGAAGAGAGAATTTTAGAACTAAAGGAAAAGATAAAGACTACTAAGATTGTTAAAGACAAAAGAAAAGACATTGTTGGTGTTGGAGATATTGTTACACTCAAAAATGGTAAAACTGTAAAATATGAAATTACAGGAGAAGATGATGCTAATCCATTAGAAGGTAAAATCTCATATCTTTCCCCTATCGGTAAAGCTATCATGGGTAAGAAATTAAATGCAAAGATTATCATATCTACACCAGCTGGAAATACCGAGTATACAATCGAAGCTATTGCTTAATGAATTAGTGTTCCTGATTTAATAATTTCTTCTACAGTTGCTTTGTCTTTTAATGCTTCCCCACCACATATGAAGAAGGATATACCCTTTTTCAAACAAAACTGTGCACAAGTAACATCAATTGGAATATTTTTGTTAGCTTCTTGAACCGCACCATCTGTGATATTGAATAGCCCTGAATATTCGGTCCATGTTAAATCTGTAAAAGGTTTTGCATTGGCGTTTATCTTTGGATCTGAGTCATATACATAATCAATATCTGAAATCTTGTAAACAGTATCTGCATCTAACATATCTGCAAAGATTGCAGCATCCATATCTGAACTCCAACCCACCTTTAATCCTCCACTAATCAAAGTCCTATTCTTTTCCTCCGTCAAAAATTCGTATGCATCACCTATTCTTTTAGGAATATATGAATCAAAATCTTCTAAATAGCCTTGGATTATAGCAGCGTTCGTTTGAGTTACTGACATAGCAATATTATGTAGATATTCTTTTTCAGTAATATTGTTTCCAATTCTTTTCTGTAAATCTCTTGAAAGTGCACCACCACCTGTCACTATGACGATTTTCTCATACTCCTCTTTGTGTTGAACATACCAATCTTTAAATTTCTTTAATATTGGGAAATTGATATCAAGGTTAGAATCAAACAATATCGATCCCCCTATCTTCACAACTATTTTTTTAGCCATTAAATTGTAAGTATTAATATTAAAGCTAACACAACATACAAAAATGGAAGTATATAATCTACTAGATGAATTTTCCCTGAGAATCTAATATTCCAGATTGAAATAACTAGGTAAAAGGCTAAAGCTGCGATAAGAGGTATTACAAAGATATTTGTACTCCAAAATATTGTAGTTATACAGGTTATGAAGATAGCACTGAGTTTGGATATTAGGATTTCTACAAAACCTAGTTTTTTATGTAGTTTCAGTGAAAAAAGCAAAAGGACTAATGTAGTAACAAAAAGAACTAACGCAAAAATCCACATTGAAAGTCCTACTCTTGCAAATATATTGGTAAGAAGATATAGAATGGTTATACATATAAAATCGAAGATTGCTCTAGTCGCATTTGCTACAGAATAGATTTTATTCAGAGAACTTTTTACATTTAGGAAAAGGATTAGGAAAAGTACCATACATATTCCTAAAACAACGTGGCCAAGTAGTACATTTCGATTGAAGTAAAGGAAAGCAAGTATGGAGACATAGAAGAGTAAAGGTAACACAAAGTAGCTAAAGAATCTCTCTTTGAGAGATATTCTAACAATTACATCACTGTATTTAGAGATCTTTTTACCAGAATATAGCCTGAACGTTCTTATGAACCAAGTTTCAAGTAATAGTATCCCTAATCCTCCTGTGATAGTAAGAGCTAGACCTCTTGTATTTAGAACTAAATAACTAAAAAACTCCGTTATAGCTAGGAGTATGAATAGATAAATAATATCGTTTTGTACCTTTAACCTGT